>Ga0070679_100001056_pt1 | contig 24024 bp, 19 predicted proteins | sample KBSC63BmetaG_FD_65652 | JGI IMG/M metagenome (GOLD analysis project Ga0070679, IMG submission 65652) | Corn rhizosphere microbial communities from Kellogg Biological Station, Michigan, USA - KBS C6-3B metaG | ecosystem: Host-associated > Plants > Roots > Rhizosphere | place: USA: Michigan... | reverse complement strand
CTCGTCCACGGCCCTGGCAGGCTGTGGCCGTGGCCGAGACGGCCGGGTGTGCGGGGAGCGGGGGGACCCGTGGAGCGTCCGTCACGAGGGAGCCACGGATCCCTCACCGGAGGGACACGGTTCCGTGACGGGGGTCCGACCCCGTCACGGAGACGTCGGGAACTCCACGCTTCCTCCCGTGTTGTCCAACAGTCACGGGCGCGTTGTCGACTTTGGGCCCCCCATAGGGGCCCTGAAGTCGACAATGCGCCCCCGACCCCTCGATCCCGGCCCGAAAAGGTCCTCCCGGGGCCGGAAAGTGTGACGTTCCCGGCATCCCTGTGACCGATGGGGCCGAAGTGTGGAGTCTCCCGGACACGATCGTCACGGAAGTCCGACCTCCTCCCGTCCCTGTGACGCCTCCGTCACGGAAGTCCGACCTCCCACCGTCCCTGACGCCTCCGTCACGGAAGTCCGACTTCGCATCGTCCCTGTGACGCCTCCCCTACAAAAGCCTCACGTCCCGGGCGCCTCATGGGGGTCACAGCCTGCCAGGACCCCCATGAGGCGCCCGGGACCCCCTCGGACGGCCGTAAGCATCCCGAACCCCCGCCCGTCCCTCCCCGGACCCCACCGTGGAATCGACCGGACCCCTACGCCCCACCCTCGATCGCCCGCTGCAGCGTCTCCGCCGCGAGCTTGTGGGCGTCACAGATGCGACCGAGGTGCAGAAGTGAGTCGGTCTCGCTCGCCACGTCGCCGTCGCCCAGGCGCAGGATGATCGGGACGTCGGGGCGGAGGTCCTCGGCGGCGAGGCCGACGGCGACGTTAACGAGGTCGTCGGAGGTGACCGCGGCCACGGCGGCGCAGCGCTCGATGCCGACCCGCTGCAGGATCTCGCGGTCGTCGCCGCGGCCGACCGCGACCGGGATCCCCGCCACGCGGGCGAGGCGGATGCTGGGGGCTTCGGCGTCGCGCTCGATCGCCACCACGGCGACGCCGCGCTGCTTCAGCGCCTGGGCGAGGCGGAAGCCGACCTGGCCGAAGCCGACCAGCACCACGTGGTGGCGGGCGGGCGCGGAGCGGGGGCCGATGAGGGTGGTGAGCCGGCGGCGGCTGAGCCGGCGGACCAGCGCCGCGGTGAAGATCGCGACGAGGGCGACCGCGAGCACCATGTTGGCGGCCGAGGCGAGCTTGAACCAGTCGGGCCCGCCCGCCGCGCCGGGCGGGCCGGCGACGGTCGCCACCACCCTGGTGGAGAAGTAGAAGGCGTCGACGACGCCGTGGTGGAAGGCAATCATCGTGATCGCCATCTCGATCGCCAGCGCGACGAAGAGGCCGGCGGCGGAGGCGACAAGGAGGCGGAGCGCGTCGTCGACGAGGCGGATGCCGTGACGGCGGCGGCCGAGGACCGCGTCGTCGGCTTCGGCGAGGCAGCCCTCGGCAAGGTCGCCGGCGACGATCTCCGAGGGCGAGAGGACGTGGACTTTGGAGGCGACGTGCTGGAGCTCGCGCGAGACGGTCTGGTCGAACATCGTCACCCAGAGCGGCAGGTCGGGCCGCACGTGGGCGCTCAGCAGCGTGAGGCGCAGGGCTTCGGCGTCGTCGCGGGTGACGACCGCGACCGCGCGCCAGTCGCCCTCGCGCAGCATCTCGGCCGCCTGGCCGTCGGTCAGGTCGAGCGCCGAGGCGGCCGGCGAGCCGCTCTGCTCGAAGCGCCGCAGCAGGGCCGCGCCCAGCCCGCCCGCCTCGCCGAGGACGAGGACTGCGCCGGTCTCCGGCGGGCGCGGCGGCTCAGACGGGGTCGGGCTCGAGGTCTGCGGAGTCTGCGTCACGGTCCGGCAGATCTTCGCGATTCGACGGCTCGGCGTCCTCCCCGCCCCACCCGCGGGCGAGCAGCCGCAGGCCGGCGCCGACCAGGAAGCAGGCGAGCGCGAGCGCCGCGAAGAGCCACCAGATGCGGTGCGAGGAGCCTTCGATCGCGCCCGGATCGGCGGCGCTGAGGGTGGTGCCGGCGGACGCCGCGGCGAGCGGGCCGAGCGGCGTCGTGTCGATCCGCCCCAGCCGGAACTCGGCCGGATAGGGGACCGCCAGGGTGCCGGTCAGCGAGCCCGCGCCCGCGGAGGCGAGCGCGTAGGCGTATTCGCCCGCGGGCAGCGCCGGGAGCGGCGCGGTCCAGCGCCCCGGCGCCGACTCTTCGAAGTGCAGCGGGATCGATCTGCCGGCGGGCGAGGTGAGCGTGCCTTCGAGCACTTCCAGCACGATCGACCGGCCCCGGCCGGTGGTCGGGGCGACTTCGAGCAGGCGCTGGTCGCCGGGCGCGAGGCTCGGCGTGAGCGGCGGCGGCGCGACGCCGCGCTCGACCCAGCGGCCGGCGTCCTGGAAGAGGCGTTCGTGCGCCAGCCATTCACCCGCCCATTCGGGGGTGAGCCCGGGGGTCCAGACGGCGACGCGGCCGGCGCCGTACTGCCACTGGGCGAGCGCCGGGTCGGGCGGGTGGTCTTTGTCCTGGCCGAGCAGCGCCGCCTCGGCGCCCGGCTTCAGTTCGGTCACCACGTTGCCGCGCAGCGGCGGCAGGCGTTCGCCGACGAGGCTGCCGGTGATCGGGCTGGGGTCGCCGGCGGAGACGCCGATTTCGCCGCGCAGCCGCACCGTGCGAGTGTTCAGCCGCGTCTCTTTGTCGAAGATTTTCGGCAGTTCGCGCGCGTTTTCGGTGCGGTAGTAGTTGCCCCCGGTGTCTGCGGCGATCTGTTTGAGCAGCTTGAAGTCGGCTTCGGCGCCGAGCGCCACGGTGGCGACGCTGATCTTGTTCCGCTTCAGCCCCGGCAACAGTTCGGTGTAAGTCCCCGGTTCGCTGATCCCGTCGGTGAGCAGGATGATGTGGCGCTCCTTGGCCTTGGAGCGTTCGATTTCCTCGACCCCTTCGGCGAGGCCTTTGTAGACGTTGGTGCCGCCGTTGGCCGGGATGTTGTTGATCTTGCGTTCGATCGCGCGGACGTTGCCGGGTTCGACGCGGGTCAGCGGCACCAGCGGCTTCGCCTTGACTTCGAAGGTGACGATGCCGATCTGGTCGCGGTGCTTGAGCAGGAAGTCGAGCGCGCCGCGGGCCGCCGCCTGCGCCATCGCGATCTTCGGCACCCCGCCGACCTCGTTGATCATGCTGCCGGAGCGGTCGAGGACCAGCTCGACGGCGACGTTTTTGCGCTGCAGCTTCCCCGGCACGAGCGATTTGACCGGCAGCGCGTCCTGGAGCGGCGATTTGTAGTACTTGCCGAGCGAGAAGGAGCGGTTGCCGCCGAACGCCAGCAGGCCGAGGGCCTGATCACGGACCGCGGCGTCGATCGCCCTCGCCCGCGGCTTGCCGAGCTCTTCGGCGGAAACGTCTTCGAGGACGACCGCGTCGACGCCCTCGTAGCCGGCGGCGGTGGCCGGCAGGGCGCCGGGCGCGACCGGCGTGACGTCGAAGCCGTCGGCGCGCAGCAGGTCGGCGGCGCTCGAGCCGTCGGCGCCGGCGACCAGGGCCTTCGGCGGCGCCTGCACCCGGACCGTCGTCCCCAGCGCGTCGTTGCGCGGGCGCGAGTCGCCTTCGCTGCGCACCGCGACTTCGTAGCCGTAGGAGCCGGTGTGCCGCGGCACCCGCACCGAGAAGAGGTACGGGTTGTCCCCGGTCCCCAGCGTCACCTTCTGGTGGCCGACCGCGACGCCGTTGCGGCGCACGGTGAGGACGGCGGGCGCTTCGACGGTGCTGCGCACGGTCACCTCGAGCGACAGCGGGTCGCCGGCGTGCAGGGCGCCCGGCGCCTGCAGGCGGGTGACCGCGGCGTCGTCGGGCTGCCGGGTGAGGGCGACCGTCTCGACGGCGACGCCGCGTTGGCGGGCCGCGGCGGCGAGGTCGGTCGGTTCGCCCGCGGTCTGGCGGCCGTCGCTCAGCAAGACGACGCGGCCGCCGCGCGGGGTGCGGGCGAGCGCGAGTTCCAGCGCCGCCTGCAGGTTGCTTTCGCGGCTTTCGACGCTGCCGCCCGTCGCCCGAAGCAGGAGCCCGGCGCCGTCGCCGGTGAATTCGGCACCCCCGCCGAACTGGACCACGCGGCAGTCCGCGCCGCAGCCGCGGTTGGCGGCGAGCCATTCGCTCTCGGCTTCGGCCGACGCCGTCCCGATGCTGAGCGAGCGGTCGAGCACGAGCGTGGTCGGCGGCGGCTCCGAGCCGACCGTCGGGTCGAAGAGGGCGACGACGACGAGAGCGATGCTCGCGACCTGCAGGCCGACCGCGATCCGCCGCCGGGTCGAGCCGGCGCGTTCCGGTTCCCGCCACCAGGCGTAGAACGCCTCCAGGATCAGGACGAGGAGCGCCGCCGCCAGCAGCCAGGGCCAGAGGTCTTCCTGACCGGCATGGACCGACGGCGCCGGGGCGGAGAGGTCGACCGGGGCGCCGGGCGCCGCCGCGGAACCAGGGTTGACGGACAGCGCCAGCTCGCGCGTCCCCCACGGCCCTTTGAGGGTGACCACGTAGTTGCCGGGCTCGGCGATCGCGACCGGGACTTCGCCGCCTGCAGCGACCTTGAGCTTCCTCGCCGCGCCGCCCGCGGCCGGCCGCAGCGTGGCGGCGGTCGTGCCGGGCGGCTCGGCGAGCGCGAAGGGCGTCCCCGCCGCGGCCGCCGGCGGCGCCAGGCGAATCCCCCAGGCGACGATGTTGTCGATCAGCGCCGGGAAGGCGGCAAGCTGGGGCAGGTTCGATTCGGAGGGCTCGAACGCGATCACCGCGACACGGCGGCCGCCTTCGGTGCCGGAGGCGATCAGCGGCCCTTCCGAGCTCCACGCGGCGGCGCTCATCGTGGCCGGCAGCGCGAGCCGCCGCGCGGCGCCGGCCCCGATCGTCAGCGAGGAGATGTCGGCCCCTTCGAGCAGCGGGCTCGCCGCTTCGGTGCCGCTGATGCGGCTGTCGTGCATCTTCCCCTGATCCTGTTGCCGATCACCGCCGGCGGGGAAGCGGGGCGGGTTGACGAGCAGCAGCGCCGGCGCCTTCGGCAGGCCGCCCGCGGGCACGAAGTCGTCGAGCACCAACAGGTCGCTGGTTCCGGGATCGGTCGGCCGGTAGGTCCGCGGCGTGCGCAGGCGGAGCTTCACCCCCGGCACCGAGGCCAGCGCGCGGGCCAGCGGCAGGGCGCGGGTGCGGTTGCCGACCAGGGTGATGCTCTCGCCGCCCGGCCGGGGCACCGAGACGAAGGCCGAGTCGTCGGCGGCGAGGCCGTCGCCGGGCGCCAGGCTCATGCGGACGGCGGCGCCGGGCGGCGCGGTGAAGACGAGCGGCGCGCCTTCCTCGGCGGGGACCCGGACCGGCACCGTGTGGACCGGCTCGCCGCTGATCGCGACCCGCACCGGCAGGGTCCGTGAGGCGCCGCTGCGGTCGGCGACACGGACGAAGACTTCGCAGGCTTCGGCGCCGAGCCGGTCGCAGTGGGCGCTGGCGCCGGAGAGGGAGGCGTCTTCGACCGGTTCGCCGACTTCCAGGTCTTCATAAGAGGAGCCGCCGCCGCGCACCTGCGGCGCGGCTTCCTCGGGCGCCCGCAGGAGGGCGATCTGGTCGCCCGGGCCCGCCCGCAGGCCGGCGGCGAGGCGCAGCGCCGCGGTGAGGTTGGCGACGCCGGGGCCGGCGCGCAGGCCGCGGAGCGCGCCGCCCGCATCCGCGGCCTTGCCTTCGAAGAGGACGGTGGGGGTGGCCCCGGCGCCGACGATCCGCACCGCTTCGGAGCCCGGCAGTTCGGCGAGGCGTTCGCGCAAGCCGTCCCGGGCGGCGTCGATCCGCGTCGTCCCCCCTGCTTCGGCGCCCATCCACATCGACTCGTCGACGACGTAGACGTGCGAGGAAGTCGTGGCGCTTTCGTTACCCACCGGGCGCGCGACCGCGACGACGAGCAGGATCAGCCCGAGCAGCTGCAGGGCGAGCAGGAGCGGCAGCGGCGGCCGGCCGATCCGGCGCGCGCCCCCGCCCCCGGCGGCGGGCAGGTCACGCCAGGCCAGCAGGCTGCCGACCGCGCGCCGCGGCGGCTTGCGGCGGCGCAGGTGCAGCGCCACCAGGGGGACGGCGAGGACGAGGGCGGCCAGCGCCGCCCCGCTCAGCAGCGTCAACGCGTCATCCCCACGGCAGCCGTTCGATCCACTTCAGCGATTCGAGGTAGTTCAGCTGCAACCCGGCGCTGGGACCGGGGACGGCGCCGCCGGTCACCGGCACGAAGGAGAATCGCTCGCCGACCTGGGTGGCGCCGGTCACCTGCGCGGTGCGCGCCTTGCCGCCCGCGCCCTCTTCGCGCCCCGTCTTTTTGCGTTCCTTGCCGGCTTTGTCGGAGCGCGAGGGGGCGTAGGAGGGCTGGATCCGCACCGCCTGGGAGGCCTGTCCCTTGACCGGCGTCGCGCGACCCTGCCGGTTGTTCCCCTGCTCGCCGCCCGCGTGGTTGGTGCCGCTCGGGGTGCCGCCCTTTTTGCTGCTTTCGCTTTCGCCGGCCGTCACCTCGTCGCCGTTGCCGTTGGGGGCGGTTTTCTTGCCCGCCGGCCCGCTCACCCGCGAGGTCCCGCGCCGACCGTTGTTCCCGTGCCCTTTGCTCTTGACGTTGAAGCCGAGCGTCGGGTGTTCTTTTTCCTTGGGGATGGCGGGGACGGGTTTGTCGCCGCCTTTTTCCTCGCCGCCTTTGATTTCGGAGTTGGCGCCCCGCTTCAGCTTGCTGCCGCGCCGGGGCGAATTCCCTTCGCCGCCTTCGCCTTTGCCGGCATGTCCTTTCCGCACGCGGCCGCCCGTCCGTTCGGCCTGAGGGATCTTCTGGTAGCCGGAGTTGGCCGATTTCTCGGCGCTCGGCGGCGGCCCCTTCTTGCCGATGATCTTGCGCAGCTTGCCGGTCGGCGCGTTCGTCGCGCTGTGCTTCTTGAGGTGTTTGGCGTATTCGCTTTCGGGCGCACCGTCCCCGCCGCGGCCGCCGTGGTGCGGGCCGAGCGCCTCGAGCCGTCCCGAGGACGAGCTGCCGGCGCTCAGCGCGCCGATCGCGACGACCGCCGCGACCGCCGCCGCCGTCCCGACGAGCGCCCACCACTCGCGCCCGGCCGGCGCCGCGCTCGCGCGCCAGTCCTCGCGGCCCGCCGCGAGCAGCCCCGCCGCGTCGGCGACCGTGCGCCGCTCGAGCGGCGCCTCGCCGCCCCGCGCCTCGATCTCCAGCGCCGTCGCCAGCCGGTCGTTCAGCCCGAGCTCCTCGTCGAGCAGCCGCGCCAGCCCGAAGGGCGAGGGACCGCGCAGGGAGAGGACGGTGACCGCGACGAGGAAGAGCGCGAGCGGCACCGCGACCACCACCCACTGCGGGAAGGCGCCGAGCTGCGCCGCGATCTCCAGCAGCACCGCGAGCGCCAGTGCCACCGCGGCGTGGCGGCGCGCCAGCACCATCAGCCGGCGGCGCGCGACGATCCCGCGCCAGCGCCGCAGCTCCTCGCCGAGGCTCGCCCCGCGCGCGGGCTCGCCGAGCTCCCTGGCACCGGCCAGGTCGACTACGTCGCGCGGATCGGCGGATGCCCATCGCCACACAAAATCGACGGTACCAAGCCGCTTCCACCGCCGAGGAGGCCAACCAATATAAAGTCCGCCGGGCAAATGAAACGATCGACTTACTGTCTGGGGCTCCTCGTCCTCGTCCTCGCAGTCGCCACCGCGACCGCCGTCGCCGGCGGCAAGGCCACGGAAGGCTGGGGGAGCAACGGCAGCTTCATCGGGCGCTACCACGTGAACGTGCTCTCCGGCGGCAGCGCCGGGGTCCGCGGCGGCGAACTGACGATGTTCATCCAGGAAGAATTCCCCGGCTCCGAAGAGCCGGCCGGGATCCTCAAGCTGCGGACGAAGACCAACAACGACGTCGTCTACCTGAAGGAACTGAAGCGCCGCGGCCACGCCCGCACCGCGATCGTCAAGGGCGGCTCGTTCCTCGGCCCGACGATCGGCAACTTCAAGGGCACGATGGTGAAGGCGGGCAAGATCAAGGCGACCGTCACCACCCGCGGCCTGGGCACGGTCAAGGCCGTCTTCACCCGCTACTCGAAGAAGCCCACCCCATAGAGGAGGAGCGAAGCCGATGCGTCTGAAAGTCCTCTTCCTCGGGCTCGCGGTGCTGGCCATGGCGATCGTCCTGGCGGCCTGCGGCGGTGGCGGCTCCTCCTCGGCCGGCGGCACCACGGAAAGCACCGAAGCCGCCGAAGGCTCGGCCGGCAACGGCCCCGAGGCCGCCTCGGCGCCGGACATCGAAGACTGGCCCGTCTTCGGCCGCGATCGCGACAACACGCGCTTCGCGACGCAGGACGAGATCGACACCGGCAACGTCGGCGAACTCGGCGAAGCGTGGAGCACCGGCCTCGGCCCCGACCAGTACCTGATGGAGTCCTACCCGCTGGTGATCGGCGAAAATGTCTACGTCACCACCTCGACCGACGAGGTGATGCAGATCAACGGCAAGACCGGCCACATCAACTGGACCTACACGCCGGAAGTCGACTTCTCGCAGTCGACCGGGGTCGGCGGCTACGGGATCACCGTCAACCGCGGCGTCGCCGCCGAAGGCGGCAAGCTCTTCGTCCTCACCTTCGACAACAAGCTGCAGGCGATCAGCGAAAAGACCGGCGAGCGCCTCTGGTCCTCGCAGGTCGAAGACCCGGCCACCGGCGCGTACGAGTCGATGGCGCCGACGGCCTACGACGGCAAGGTCTTCGTCGGCGTCTCCGGGTCCGAGGACGGGGTGCGCGGCAAGCTCTCCGCCTACGACGCGAAGACCGGCAAAGAGCTCTGGACCTTCTACACGGTCCCCAAGCAGGGTGAAAAGTGGGTGCCGAAGGGCGGCGGTGGCGGCACCATCTACATGCCGCCGACGGTCGACGCGGCGACCGGCACGGTCTACGTCGGCACCGGCAACCCGGCGCCGGTCCTGGTCGGCGCCAAACGCCCCGGCAAGAACCTCTACACCGACTCGATCCTCGCCCTCGACGCCGACACCGGCAAGCTCAAGTGGTACCACCAGGAGCAGGCCCACGACCTCTGGGATTACGACGCCGAGAGCCCGGTCGTCCTCTTCGACGTCGAAATCGACGGCCAGATGAAGCGGGGCCTCGCCGAGGCGGGCAAGAACGGCCTGCTCTTCCTGCTCGACGCCGAAACCGGCGAAGACCTCTTCCCGCCGGTGCCGTTCGTGAAACGCGCCCACACCCCGCCGACGACGAAGCCGACGCTCGAGTGCCCCGGCCCGGTCGGCGGCTCCCAGTACTCGCCGCTCGCCTACAGCCCCGAAACGCAGGCGGTCTACGTCTCCGGGATCAACCTCTGCATGTATCTCAAAGTCACCTACGAAAACCACAACGGCGAGAAACAGTTCGCCGGCGACCGCGTGGTCCCGAAAGACACCCCGAAGACCGGCACCTTCACCGCCGTCGGCGTCGACACCGGCAAGGTCATCTGGGAGCACTCGATGCCGACCCCGATGGACGGCGGCGCCACCGCCTCCGCCGGCGGCCTCGTCTTCACCGGCGACCAGCAGGGCGTCCTCTACGCCTTCGACGCCGCCGACGGCGACGACCTCTGGCAGGCCGACCTCAAACTCGCCTTCGGCACCGCCCCGGTCATCTACTCGATCGACGGCACCGAGTACGTGCTGGCGACGGTCGGCGGCGCCGCCCTGACCGCCTCCGAAGAACTGGGTGAAATCGGCGCCCGCGTGATCGCCTTCAAGCTCGGCGGCAAGAAGCTGCCGACCGGGCCCGAACTCAAGGGCTGAGGCTCGGCTCCGCGGGGGCTCGGGGGGCGGGGAGTTGGCGCCCGGGAAGCGACGGGACCCCGCAAGCTGGCGCCCCGGAAGGGCCGTGGCCTCTTGAAGCTGGCGCCCGGAAGTGACGCGCCCCTCTCGCCACGGCCCGGGCAGGCTGTGGCCGTGGCGAGAGGGGCGGGTCTTCGTGGAGTGGAGGAACCGCGACGAGGGCGAGACGGGAGTGACACGTATCCGTCACGGAAGTCGGGCTTCGTCAGAGAGATGCCGAGAACGTCGGGCTTCCTCCCGTGTTGTCCAACCGTCACGGACACGTTGTCGACCTTGGGGCCCCTATGGGGAGCTCAAAGTCGACAACGCGTTTTCGACCCTGATTTCGGACCCGAAAAGGGCCTCGGAGGGCCGGAAAGTGTGACGTTTCCGGCATCTCTGTGACCGATCGGGCCGAGGTGTGGATTCTCTCCGACATGATCGTCACGGAAGTCCGACCTCCCACCGTCCCTGTGACGCCTCCGTCACGAAAGTCCGACCTCCTCCCGTCCCTGTGACGCCTCTCCCACGAACACCTCACGTCCTGGGCTCCTCATGGTGGTCACAGCCTGCCAGGACCCTCATGAGGAGCCCAGGACCATCTCGGACGGCCGCAAACCCCCCGCACCCCCGCCCGGACAACCGCCCGCCCCCGAGCCCCCGCCCGTCCCTTCCCCCGCCCCCCGACTCCCCCTAAAGGCTGACGAGCCGAGCGTCCCGCGCAGCGCCGAAAAGAAAGTCGAGCGGGGCGACGTCGGTCGGCGCCCGCAGGTAGGTGACGCCGCGATCGGCGCAGCGGTCCTTCAGCGCCGTGGAGGCGGCTTCGACGCGATCTTCGTAGGCAGCGCGCACGCGCGGGGTGACCTCGACCACGAGGCGCTCGCCGGTCTCGCGGTCCTCCAGCTCGTAGGCGCCCTCGAGGGCGGCAAGCGCCGCCTCGCCCTCGACCAGGTGGACGAAGGCGGCGGCGCGGGCGGAGCCGGCCAGCTCGTCGACGGCTTCGGCGAGCGCATCGGGCCCGGCGAGGCCGTCGGAGAGGAGCACGGCGAGGTCGGCGGGCTCGCCGCCGCGGCGGTAGTCGCGCAGGCTCGCGGCAAGGTCGGTCCTCGTGCCGCGCGGCAGCTCCCCGACCTCTTCGATCAGCTCGCCGACCAGGTGCGGCGCGGCGAGCCGGGCGCCGGTGAAGGAGGTGCCGTCGGCGAGCATGTGGACCGCGACCACGTCGGAGCCGAGCAGGGCGACGGTGCCGAGCATCGCGCCAAGCTCCTGGGCATAACGGAAGCGCGAGGGCGTCCCGTCGTCCATCGAGCGGCTGCCGTCGAGCAGCAGTGCCAGGTCGACGTGGCCCTCGGCGGGCGCCGCTTTGACGACGACCTCGCGCAGGCGCGCGTAGACGTTCCAGTCGATCGAGCGCAAGTCGTCGCCGGGCGTGTACCGGCGGTAGTCGACGAATTCGAGCCCGCGGGTGCGCTGGGCGCCCGCCCGCCGGCCGCCGAAGCCGGCGACCACCGCTTCGACCCCGGCGAGCGAGAGCGTTTCGAGCTGGCGCAGCGCGGCGGCGTCGAGGAGGGACGCGCCCGTCGCGCTCGCCCGCGGAGCGCTCGGCTCCGGCGTCGGGGCTACGACGCCTCCCGCGGCAGCGCCTCGATCGCCTCGCGGACGATGTCGTCGGGCGAGACGTTCTGGCGCTCGGCGTCGATGGTGAGGACGAGGCGGTGGCGCAGGGCGGGCAGGGCGATCGCCCCGACGTCGTCGATCGAGAGGTTGTGGCGGCCCTCGATCAGCGCCGCGACGCGCCCCGCCAGGGCCAGCGCCTGGGCGCCGCGCGGGCTCGGGCCGAGGCGGACGAAGCGCTTCACCGCGTCGATCGCGCCCTCGTTCTCCGGGTGCAGCGAGACGACCAGCCGGCTGGCGTAGTCGATCACGTGCTCGGCAGCGGGGACGGAGCGGGCCAGCGCGTTCATCCGCAGCACCGTGGTCGCGTCGGCGACCGGCGCCGCCGACTGCTGCGCCCCGTCGTGCTCACTGCTGGTGGTCAGCCCGACCATCTCGTTCAACTCGGCGACCGGCGGGAACTCGAAGCGCAGTTTGAGGAAGAAGCGGTCGAGCTCGGCCTCCGGCAGCGGGTAGGTCCCGTACATCTCGACCGGGTTCTGGGTGGCGAGGACGAAGAACGGCGCGGGCAGCTCACGGGTCATGTTGGCGGTGGTGACGGTGCGCTCCTGCATCGCCTCGAGCAGGGCGCTCTGCGTGCGCGGGGCGGCGCGGTTGATCTCGTCGGCGATCACCACGTTGGCGAAGACCGGCCCCGGTTCGAAGCGCAGCTGCGTCTCCTGCGTGTCGGCGCCCTGGATCAGGACGGTGGTGCCGGTGATGTCGGCGGGCATCAGGTCAGGGGTGAACTGGATCCGCTTCGGCTCCAGCTCGAGCGCCCCGGCGAGGGCGCGGGCCAGGGTCGTCTTGCCGAGGCCGGGGACGCCCTCGAGCAGCGCGTGGCCGCCGGCGATCAGGCAGATCAGGGCGCCGCGGACCGCCTCGTGCTGGCCGACCACGATCTTGCCGACCGCGCCCTCGATCGCCGCGGCGACGCGCTGGAATTCCTCCGGCTCCAGCGGGGCGAGATCGGCAGTGCCGGTGAGGGCGGCGGTATCCGCAGTCATCAGGTGGTGACTTTAGTGAAGCGACTTGGGCGGACTACCCGCCGAGGCGGAAGACGAAGAGGCGGGCGGGAGCGTCGGGGAGGGTGCCCCTCGCTTCGACCAGCGAGCCGCCCGCGGCGATCGCGATGTACTCGACGCCGTCGATCTCGTAGGCGATCGGGGCGGAGCCGACCCGTCGGTGCAGGTCGTAGCGCCAGAGCACCTTGCCGCTGCGCTCGTCGAAGGCGCGAAGGTAGCCGTCGTCGTCGCCGACCAGGACGAGGCCGCCGGCGGTGGCGAGGGCGCCGCCGTTGGAGGGCCGGGGGAGCTTGACGCGCCAGCGGAGCTCCCCGGTGGCCGGGTCGAGCGCGACGAGGATGCCGGTCGCGGGGCCGACCTGCTCGACCGTGCCGCCGAGGTCGTCCTCCCCCGGCGCGTGCGTTTCCAGCTCCGCCCGTGCGGCGAGCTTGTAGCGGTGGCACATCTGGTTGCCGGCGATGAAGATCGACTCTCCGGTGGCGCTCAGCGCCGCGGGCCCGTACTCGATCCCGCCGAAGATCCCCGGGCAGACGACGACTCCCCGCCGGGTCGGTCGCCGGTGCGGGCGCGAGAACTTGGTGATGAACGGCGAGCGGGAGAGCGGCTCGCCGGCGGCCGCGCCGAACAGCGCGTAGAAGCCGGCCTTGCTGCCGGTGCCGACCGCGCGGACGCTTTCCGCGCCCCGCGCCACGTCAAGGACCAGCGGCGCCTGCACCGTGTCGTAGTCCCAGCTGTCATGGCAGAAGAGGGTGTGGCTCCACTCGATCCGGCCGGACTTCGCGTCGAGCGCGACGATCGCGTCCGCCAGCGGGTTGCAGCCGCCGCGCGCGGCGTTGGTGAAGCCCGGGGTCGGGTTGCCGGTCGCGACGTAGGCGGTGCCGCTGCGCGGGTCGACGGTCGGCGGCATCCAGACGTCGCCGCCGCCGTGGGTTCCGCGCGCGCGGTTCCATCCCCGGCCGGGTGGCGGGACCATGAAGGTGCGCCAGAGCTGCTTGCCGCTGGCAGCGTCGTAGGCGGCGACGAAGCCGCGCAGGCCCGCGTCCCCGGCCGGGCCGCCGACCAGGATCTCGCCGTTCCAGAAGGTGCCCGGCGAGTTCAGCGTGTTGCCCGCTTCCGGGTCGACCACCCGGGTCTTCCACCGCACCTTGCCGGTGTGGGCGTCGAGCGCGATCAGCTGGTCGTCGGCGGTGGTGAGATAGATCCGCCCGGCGCCGTAGGTGACGCCGCGGCTGACCGGCTCCGAGAGCTCCAGCCGCGGCCCGGCGAGGAAGTCGACCGGCGGCGCGTAGGACCAGCGGACCTTGCCGGTCGCGGCGTCGACGGCGAAGACCTGGCCCGTGCCGGTGTCGTAATACATGGTGCGGCCGACCACGATCGGGAAGGTCTCCCAGGCGTTCTGCCCCTGGCCGCCGGGACGGGTCCAGGCGACGCGCAGCTTCGTGACGTTGCCGCGATCGACCTGGTCGAGGTCGGCGAAATGGGTGTTCTCGGGGACGTTGCCCCAGCTCGGCCAGCCGACGTTCCGCTTCGCCTGGTCGTGATCCCCGCCGCCGCAGCCCGCGAGCAGGAGTACCGTGAGGGCGAGGGCAAGAAGGGTCCGCAAGGCCTGCCAGAGAATAGATCCAGGACAACAACCGCCTCGGAGGTGCCGATGATCGTCCCGAAAGTTCCTAAAGCTCTGATCCTGTTCGTAGTTCTCGCCTTGGCCGGCGCCGTCGTGGTGGTCGGATGCGGCGGCAGTGGCGGAACGACGACGGAAGCGACGACCGAACAGGAAGCGGCGCCCCCGGCCGAAGAAGAAAAAGCCGAAGAAGAACCGGCCGAAGAAGCACCGGCGGAAGAAGCCGAAGAAGAACCCGCTGAAGAAGCCGAAGAACCGGCCGAAGAAGAAGCAGCGGGCGGTGAATCGGCGATGGCCGACGAAGGCAAGGCGATCTTCAGCGCCAACTGCGCCTCCTGCCACACGCTGAAAGCCGCGGGAGCGACGGGCACGGTCGGCCCCAACCTCGATGAACTCGGGGTGGACGAAGCGACGATCGAACACCAGGTGATCAACGGCGGCGGACCGATGCCGGCCTTCGGCAAGGAAGGCACGCTGAGCTCCGAAGAAGTCAAAGCTGTCTCCGCCTACGTCGCCACCGAAGCGGGCAAATAGCCGCCTCGCCCACGTCGATGGGCCGAAAACTTGCCTACATGTCTAGTTTTCGGCCCATCGACATCAGGGCTCGATGACGCGGACCGGGGCGTCATCGAGGTAGGCAAGCACGTCCTCGACGGCGTCGCCGAAGAAGGTGTCGTAGGTGTCCTCGGTGACGTAGCCGAGGTGCGGGGTCAGCACGGTGCGCGGGGCGCTCCGCAGCGGGTGGTCGGCGGGCAGCGGCTCGGTGTCGTAGACGTCGATGCCGGCGCCCGCGATGGCGCCGCCCTCGAGCGCCGCGACCAGCGCGTCGGTGTCGACGAGCGGCCCGCGCGAGGTGTTGACCAGGTAGGCGCTCGGCTTCATCGCGCCGATCTCGGCGGCACCGACGAGACCGCGGCTGCGCTCGCTCAGCTTGTAGTGGACGGAGACGACGTCGGCGCGTTCGAAGAGCGCGAGCTTCTCGACCGGCTCGGCGCCGGCCTCGCGCGCCGCCTCAGGGTCGAGGTTCTGGCTCCAGGCGAGCACCTCCATGCCGAAGGCCTTGCCGATCCTCGCCATCCGCGTCCCCAGCCTGCCGAGCCCGACCAGCCCGAGCGTCGCGCCGTCGAGGTCGCCGCCGATCGTCCGCTGCCAGCCCCCCTTCCGCATCCCGGCGTCCTCGGCGGGGATCGAGCGGAGCAGCGCCAGGATCAGGCCCCAGCTGAGCTCGGCGGTCGGCGGGATCTTGGAGGCGGTGCCGCAGACGACCATGCCGTTGCGCCGCGCGGCGGCGACGTCGATCGACGCGTTCGCCCTCCCGGTGGTGATCAGCAGCTTCAGGTCGGGGAGGCGATCGAGGATCGCGGCTCCGAACGGCGTGCGCTCCCGCATCGCGACGACGATCTCGGCGTCGGCGAGCGCTTCGACCAGCGCGTCGGCGTCGTCGATGTGCTGCTCGAGCGCGACCACCTGCCACTCGTCGGGGACGCGGTCCCAGCCGCCGTAGTCGAGGGCGACTCCCTGGTAGTCGTCGAGCAGGACGATCCGCTTCACCCCCCGAGCCTTGCACACGGGCTAGATTCCGCGCGGTGATCGGGGCCAAGGTCATCGCGCTGCTCGCCGCCGCCGCCCTCGCCGGCTCGCACGGGCCCGCGCCCGCGTCCCACCGCACGCGGCCGGCCAAGCCCCTCGCCGGGAAGGTCGTCGGCATCGACCCCGGCCACAACGGGGGCAACTTCTCCGACCCGGGCTTCATCAACCGGCCGGTGTGGAACGGGCGCGAACGGGAGGCCTGCGACACCACCGGGACGGAGACCAACGGCGGCTACACCGAGGCGCGCTTCAACTTCGACGTCGCGACGTACCTGCGGGCCTACCTCCTGCGCGAGGGCGCGAAGGTGGTCATGACCCGAAGGACCAACCACGGCGTCGGCCCCTGCATCGACCGCCGCGCCCGGATCCTCGACAAGGCGCGCGCCGACGTCGCGATCGACATCCACGCCGACGGCGGTCCCCCGGGCGGCCGCGGCGTCGCCATCCTCACCCCGGTCGCCGACGGCCCCAACGACAAGGTGATCGCCGCCTCGAAGCGCTTCGGCCGCATCCTCCTCCACCGCTACACGAAGCTCACCGGCATCCCGATCTCCGACTACGACGGCAGCCGCGGTTTCGCCCCCAGGGACAACCTGGCGGGCCTGAACCTCACCACCGTCCCCAAGGTCCTGATCGAGTGCGTGAACATGCGCAACCCCGCCGACGCCGCCCGCCTCGTCAAGCCGTCCTTCCAACGCCTCGCCGCCAAGTCGATGGCCGAGGCGATCACCGCCTTCCTGCGCTCGAGCTGATGCGGCTCGGCAGGCCGACGCCGGCTCTCTCCTAGGCTTTCGTCGCTCTTCCTCACCTCCCACCGGATCGGAGTTCCCATGTCCCAGACCAGTGCCTTCGGCGCGCACGCGTCCGACCAGCCGCTTGCCTCGCTCGCGATCGAGCGGCGCGAGCCCGGCTCCCGCGACGTCGCCATCGACATCCTCTACTGCGGCGTCTGCCATTCCGACCTGCACTTCGTGCGCGGCGAGTGGGGGCAGCAGCAGTGGCCGATCGTCCCCGGGCACGAGATCGTCGGCCGGGTCACCGCCGTCGGCGAGGAGGTCGAGGGCTTCGAGGTCGGCGACCTCGCCGGGGTCGGGTGCATGGTCGACTCCTGCCGCACCTGCTCGGCCTGCGAGGAAAACCTCGAGCAGTTCTGCGAGAACGGCAACACGCTGACCTACGGCAGCGTCGAAAAGGAGACCGGCGGGATCACCCAGGGCGGCTACTCGAACGACATCGTCGTCGACCAGGACTTCTGCCTCCGCGTGTCCGAGGACGTCGACCTGGCCGCGACCGCGCCGCTCCTCTGCGCCGGCATCACCACCTACTCGCCGCTGCGCCACTGGAACGTCGGCGAGGGCTCGCGGGTCGGCGTCGTCGGGCTCGGCGGGCTCGGCCACGTGGCGGTGAAGCTGGCCAAGGCGATGGGCGCCGAGGTGACGCTCTTCACCACCTCGCCGGAGAAGGCCGACGACGCCCGCGCGCTCGGCGCCGACCACGTCGTCATCTCCAAGGATCCCGACCAGATGAAGGGCGCGGCGAACAGCCTCGACCTGATCATCGACTCGGTCGCGGCGCCCCACGACCTCGACGCCTACCTGGCGACGCTCGGCCGCAACGGCGCGCTGGTCCTGCTCGGCGTGCCGCCGAAGCCGCACCCGTCGCCGGGCGTCTTCAGCTTCATCCGCGGCCGCCGCTCACTCAGCGGCTCGCTGATCGGCGGCATCGCCGAGACCCAGGAGATGCTCGACTTCTGCGCCGAGCACGGCGTCACCGCCGACGTCGAGATGATCCGGATGGACCAGATCGACGAGGCCTACGACCGCATGGCGGCCGGCGACGTCAAGTTCCGCTTCGTGATCGACATGGAGTCGATGCCGGCCGCGACGGCGTAGGAGGCGGGGCTGGCAGGCCGCAGGAGGAAGCGCCTCGGGCCGCAGGGGTCCCGATGGTCGAGGGAGGAGGCGGCCGGCTTCGGGACGAAGGCACGCGGAAGCGTCCCTTCTCCTCCCTTCCGTGCGTGGCCCCGGACGTGCCGCGCTACTCGAGGACGACGTGCGCGCCGTCGCGCGGGTGGGTCTCGCCGGCGGGCGCGGCGGTCTCCCACTTGCCGAGCGCCATCGCCAGCGCCGGGATGAAGGCGATGGCGAGCAGGACCAGGGCCCAGACGAAGGTCGAGGCGAAGGCGCTCGCCAGCGGTTCCTGGGCCGCGGCCTGCTGGGCCGGGCTCAGGGTCCGGATGTGTTCCAGGCCGCCGCCGCCCGCCCCCGCGATGTGGGACGTGATCTCGGCGGTGAGGATGACCGAGAGGATCGCGGTGCCGATCGAGGCGCCGCCCTGACGGATGATGTTCATCGCGGTCGACGTGCGGGCGATCGCCGCGGGCGGGACCGCCTGCATCGCCGCGGTCATCGTCGGCATCATCGAGAAGCCCATGCCGAGGCCGAGGACGAAGCCGAAGGAGCAGAGCAGCACGTAGGAGGTGTGGGCGGTGACGAAGGCGAACGGGGCCAGGCCGATCACCAGCAGCGGGATGCCGCACGCCGGCCAGAGTTTGGGGCCGTAGCGGTCGGTGAGCTTGCCCGCCAGCGGCATCGTGATCATCGCGCCGACGCCCTGCGGGGCGAGCAGCAGGCCGGCTTCGAGGGCCGAGGCGCCGCGCACCGTCTGGTAGTAGAGCGGGATCAAGAGCAGCGCGCCGAAGAAGGCGATCGCGAACAACGTGAAGGTGCCGGCCGCGGCGCCCGCGCGGGTGTGGGTGAAGGTTTTGATGTCGATCAGCGCGCGGCCGCCCTTGCGCCAGCTATGCAGGAAGAAGGTGGCGATCAGGGCGACGCCGACGAGGATCGGCGCCCACGACTTCAACTGGCCGAAGCCGCCGCTCGCCGACTCGGCGAGGCCGAAGATGAACAGCGTCAGGCCTGGCGAGAGCAGGGCCATGCCGAGCCAGTCGAGCCGCTGCGAGGGCTCCGGCTGGTCTTTCTCGAGCACGATCTGGGCGAGGATCACCGCGATCACGCCGATCGGGATGTTGATCAGGAAGATCCAGCGCCAGGAGACGTCGTCGACCAGCCAGCCGCCGAGGATCGGGCCGAGGATCGGCGCCACCAGCATCGGCACACCGAGGATGCCCATCACGCGGCCCATCCGGTGGGTGCCGGCCTTCTTGGTCATGATCGTCATGACCGCGGGCATGATCATGCCGCCGCCGACGCCCTGCAGGACGCGGAACGCGATCAGCGAGCCGGCGCTCCAGGCGGCGGCGCAGAGAGCCGAGCCGAGCATGAAGAGCAGGAGCGAGGCGATGTATATGCGCTTGGTGCCGAAGCGGTCGGCCGCCCAGCCGGTGGCCGGGATCACCGCGGCCAGCGCCAGGGTGTAGCCGGTGACGACCCACTGGATCGTCGTCAGCGAGGCGTTGAACTCGATCGAGAGGCGGTCGATCGCGACGTTGACGATCGTCGTGTCGAGGATCGACATGATCGCGCCAAGCAGCACGACGCCTGCGACGACCATCGTCTCGCGGTCGAGCGCGTTGGGGTCCGCGGGGGCTGCTGCCGCTGGCCGACTCACGCCGTACACCGTATCAGACTCTCGTACGCCGTATCGCCTCCCGGTATGCTTAACCCATGGCAACCGGGCTTGACACCGTCTGGGCGCGTGACGAGGAGCAGTCCTCGGGGCCCCAGCCCCTGTCGCGGGAGGCGATCGTCCTCGCCGCGATCGAGATCGCCGACGCCGATGGCCTGGAAGCGGTGTCCATCAGGAGACTTGCTACCAAGCTCAACGCCCGCCCGATGAGCCTTTACTCACACATCGACCGCAAGGGCGACCTCATCGACCTGATGGTCGACGAGGTGATGGCCGGCGCCGTCATCCCCGGCGGCCCGCCGACCGACGACTGGCGCGAGGCGCTCCGCCAGATCGCCCAGCGCACCCGCGAGACGACCCGCGCCCACCCCTGGATGATCGCCGCCGCCTTCCACCGCCCCTTCCTCGGTCCCAACGCCCTCCGTCACATCGACCAGTCCCTGGCCGCCGTCTCCGAGCTCCCCCTCTCCCCCGAGCGCAAGCGCGCCGTCCTCCTCGCCATCGACACCTACACCCTCGGCTTCGTCCGCTGGGAGGTGATGTCGCCGAAGGCCAAGGGCGGCGCCACCTGCGCCGGGCGCCCCGAGGCGGGTCCCAGCGCCGCCGAGATCGACGCCTACCTCGCCGCCCAGGCGGCAAGCGGCGACTACCCCCACCTGGCCAAGTTCGTCGGCAAGGAAATGGGGCTCAGCGTCAAGGCGGAGAGATTCGAGATCGGCCTCGAGTGGCTCCTGGCCGGCATCGAAGCCGAGGTCGGCGACGCTCGGTCCGCGCCCGACTGAGCCGCGCCGCGGTCAGACCGGCGGTCGCCCCTCCGGGTCTTCGAAGCGGTCGACGAGCTTCATGATCGCCTCCGTCTGCGCATCGACGGCGCCCTTCAGTTCGTGGATCTCGCCGCGCATGGCGATGATCTCGTCGCCCATCAGGCCCAGGGTCGTCTGCAGGTTCGCGAAGGCCTTGTCCAGCCGCGTCAACATTTCGCGATTGAAGCGCCGCGTCTCCGTGAGCTCATGGTCGTATTTCTCGCGGAGCTCACGCGCCTCCTCACCCAATTTGAGCCAGCGGCCCTCCGACGCCGCGCGTTCATCTCGCATTTCCTCGGCAAGGCACTCCATCCTCTCGCGATGCTCGGCGTCGCGACGCTCGGTCTCCGCGCGGTGGCGGTCCATCGCTTGGCGATGCTCGGCGCGCTGTTTCTCGCACTCTTCGCGGTAGCGCTCGATGTACTCCCGGTGCTCGGCGCTGCGGCGCTCCATGTCCTCCCGGTGGATCTCCCACTTGCTTTTCCAGAGGCCGAGCGGCATGGAGAAGAGTGTGGCGATGAAATGCGCGTGAGTGGTGCGCGGAAAGTAAGAATTTGGTGCCGTCTTTGTGACGGAACTGTGCCGCTCAGACGGTCACGGCGCCGGCGATCAGGAGGACGGTGCCGACGATGCCGACCGCGGCGCCGGTGCCTAGCAGCCAACGGCGGTGGGCGATGATCGAGACAGTCGCGAGGACGATGCCGACCTCGAGCCCGACCTCGGCCAGCTCGTAGAGCAGGTGCTTGTCGTTGTAGTGGTCGACGTGTTCTTCGTCGTGGTGCATCTCCTCGACCAGCGCGTGGTCGGCGGGAGCCAGTTCGTGCTCGATGCGGCGCTCGTGGGCGGCGGCGGCGATCGTCGCTTCGGCCTCGTCATGCGGCCCGTCGGCAAGCACCTTGAGCATCGTCGCGTTGCCGGAGGCGACGTCGATCTTCAGCTGGTTGCTCTCCAGGCGCGAGGAGGTATCGGCGCGGTGGGTGTCGCCGGTGATCACCTCTTTGACCGCCTCGTTGGAGAGGAAGGTGGCGATAGCGAGGAGCGCCGCCATCACCGCCACGATCAGCGCGGCCTGGCGGGCGAAGCTCGGCGTGTCGAGCTCGCCATCCCCGCGGTGGCTGTTCTCGAAGCGCTCGACGGAACGGTGGGCGGGCATGAACCCGCGCAATCTATGCGGTCCAGCCGCTCCAGCGCTCGACCGTGACCGCCAGCACCTCGCCGTCGGCGCGCTGGCGCGGGTAGCGCTCGCGCAGCAGCTCGACCGCGCGCCGCGCCTCCTCGTCGGTGGGAGCGAGCACGCGCCCCTGCCCGTCGGCCCGCACCCACCAGAGCCGACTCCAGTCCTCCTCGTCCCAGTGGTCGACCAGCAGCGACACCGCCGGGTTGGCGCGCACGTTGGCGAGCCGGCGCAGCGCCCGGGTGCGCTTCGGTTTCGCGTCGACCGCGCTGTAGATCGTGTCGCCGGCCACCGCGAAGGCGATCGGCACGAGGTGGGGACGGCCCGCCGCGTCGGCGGTGGCGAGGCGGGCGACGCGGGCGGCGGCGAACCGGGCCCGCGCCTCGGCGGCGGTCATGCCCGCTCCGGCCTCACGCCTCGCCGTGGAATTCGGCGATCGCCCGCTCGACCTTCTCCAGCCGCGGCTCGATCACGCTGTAGCCGCCGCTCGGCAGCCACCAGGAGACGAGCCGCGCGTCGGCCTCGGCGAGCTGCTCGAGCAACTTCGGGTCGGCGGGCGGGCCCATCGCCATGAAGTCGATCGGCCGCTCGGCGCGCGAGCGCAGCTCGGCGGCGCGCTCGGTGATGTCCGGAGTCCAGTTCGGGAACCAGGCGTCGCCGAAGGCGAGCACGCGGTCGATCACGGTGGGGCCGAGGCCGCCGACCAGGACCGGCGGGTGGGGTCGCTGCGCCGGCTTCGGCTCGACCAGGATCCGGTCGAAGTTCACGAACTCGCCGTGGAAGGTCGCCTCGCGCTCGGTCCAGATCGTCTTGATCGCTTCGACGCGCTCGGCGAAGAGGCGCATCCGCGTGCGCGGATTGGTGCCGTGATGTTCCATCTCCTCGCGGTTCCAGCCGGCGCCGACGCCGAAGTCGAAGCGCCCGCCGGAGAGGACGTCGATCGAGGCGACCTCTTTGGCGGTGATGATCGGGTCGCGCTGGATCACCAGGCTGATGCCGCTGCCGACCCGCAGCCGCGAGGTCGCCAGGGCGGCGGCGGTCAGCGCGACGAAGAGGTCGAGCGTGGCCGTGTATTTGCGCGGCAGGTCCCCGCCGCCCGGATAGGGGGACTCGCGGCTCGCCGGGATGTGGGTGTGCTCGGCGAACACCAGGGAGGCGAAGCCGCGCTCCTCGACGAAGGCCGCGAGCTCACCGGGGCCGACCGCATCGGCGGTGGGAAAATATCCGATTCCGAAGTCCATGGCACATATCTTTAGCAACGTGGCCGAGCGGTCCAGGACGATCGTCTTCTTCCCGGAGGGGGCGTTCGGGCCGACCAACAACTGCGTCGGCATCGGCGACGTGCTGCGGCGCCGCGGCCACCGGGTCGTCTTCATCGTCGAGGAGTCCTTCGCCGGGACGCTCGAGGCGCAGGGCTTCGAGGAGCGGCTGATGCGCCTGACCCCGCCGCCGGAGACCGAGGAAGCGCCGGGCCAGTTCTGGAAGGACTTCATCCGCGACACCGCGCCGGTCTTCCGCAAGCCGACGACCCGGCAGCTCGGCGAGTTCATCGCGCCGACCTTCCAGGCGCTGATCGACGGGGCGAAGTACGTCGATGCGCGGCTGACCGAGATCCTCGGCGAGCTCGAGCCCGACCTCGTGGTCGAGGACAACGTCGTCACCTTCCCGGCGCTCTTCGCGAGCGGCCGGCCCTGGGCGCGGATCGCCTCCTGCAACCCGCTGGAGATCAAGGATCCCGACCTGCCGCCGGCCTTCTCCGGGCTGCCGAGCGAGGACCGCTCCGGCTGGGCCGAGTTCTGGGACGCCTACCGCGCCACCCATGCCGAGATGCACGCCGACTTCGACGAGTTCTGCCGCGAGCGCGGCGCCCCGCCCCTCCCCCGCGACGACTTCATCCACGCGAGCCCGACGCTGAACCTCTACCTCTATCCGCAGGAGGTCGACTACCCGCGGCGCGAGCCGCTCGGGCCGACCTGGCACAACCTCGGCGCGAGCGTGCGGACGACCGATCCCGACTGGCAGCTGCCGGAGGAGCTCGCCGGGCGCGAGGAGCCGCTCGTCTACCTCAGCCTCGGCTCGCTCGGCTCCGCCGACGTCGCGCTGATGCGGACGCTGGTGGCGGAGCTCGCCGAGGCGCCCTACCGCTTCATCGTCTCCAAGGGCCCGCAGGCGAGCGAGTTCGACCTCGCGCCCAACATGGTCGGCGCCGAGTTCCTCCCCCAGACCCAGGTCCTCCCCCTGGTCGACCTGGTGATCACCCACGGCGGCAACAACACCGTCACCGAGTCCCTCTACTTCGGCAAGCCGATGGTGCTGCTGCCAATCTTCTGGGACCAACACGACAACGCCCAGCGCATCGACGAGACCGGCTTCGGCATCCGCCTCGATGCCTACGGTCACAAGCCCGACGAGCTGCAGGGCGCGATCGCCCGCCTGCTCGACGACGGCCCCCTCGCCGACCGCCTCGCCCAGACCTCCCGCCGCCTGCGGGCGGCGCCAGGGACGGAGCTCGCCGCGGACCTGATCGAGCGCACGGTCCGCGAGGCGGGCTGACCGACAGCGGCGGGCCGCCTGAGGGCTGGGGGCGGGCAAGCTGGCGCCCGGAAGGGACGGGGACCCGCAAGCTGGCGCCCGATCAAGGGACGGGCCGGGGGTGCGGGGAGCGGGGGGACCCGTGGGGCGTCCGTCACGAGGGAGCCACGGATCCCTCACCGGAGGGACACGGATCCGTGACGGGAGTCCGACCCCGTCACGGAGATGTCGGGAACTCCACGCTTCCTCCCGT
>Ga0070679_100001055_pt1 | contig 24027 bp, 19 predicted proteins | sample KBSC63BmetaG_FD_65652 | JGI IMG/M metagenome (GOLD analysis project Ga0070679, IMG submission 65652) | Corn rhizosphere microbial communities from Kellogg Biological Station, Michigan, USA - KBS C6-3B metaG | ecosystem: Host-associated > Plants > Roots > Rhizosphere | place: USA: Michigan... | reverse complement strand
TCGGTCGTTTCATCCTCACGCTTTCTAATGCTGAGAATCTTGGCGACCCCAGCGGGGTCGCTCAAATCGTTTATCTCCTCATCAACGAGACCGACGTCTTCGATGTCCCACGTCCTTAGCCAGCAGATTGCCTTCAGCGAGGCCTGCTGCCAAGCCCAAATCGTATCGGAAATGGGTTGCGTTGTGGGCACGCGCGGGTTGGTCCAGTAGAATCCGCTCCCGACAGAGGGAGACTGAAGTGTGTATGATGCGACCCAAAAGGAGACGTATGGGTGTGAGATATCCGTCCGGATGCTCCATGCATATCCCTTCGAGACAGTTGGATCGCAGGCCCTTGGCCCCTGAAACACCAAGGTTTGGGCGCGGGCGCGACGCATCGGAACGATGGCTGCGACGAATAGTCCGAGTAGCAGTGTCTTTCTGAGCGCCGATAGCATTAGTGTCCTCACATGCGAGATGTACAAACGCGATCATGTGGTGTCGCGCGCGATGCCGCTTGCCGGAGTGGAGAAGGGTTCTGGGCATCGATGACACTCGGCGTGCGCGTTCGCCACGCTTACAAGCGCCAATGACTGAATGAAGCGCGACGCGATGAGAACGCGCCGGAAGCCGCGCCGCCGCGGCCTCCCGGGCCTCCCAGAATGCACGACGTCAGACGTCCTATTCACGCGCGCCGGCCGTGCGTTGGCGACATGGGCGCTGACTCTACAACGAGTCATTTGGGTTGTCAAGAGGTCGAACGAAAAAACTGGTATGCTAATAGTGATGAGGAGGAGAATAGAGTTTTCAAATTATGCTAGGCGCATGCTCGGCAGGGCGTTGTAGTGCGATGACAAAATCCTCTTACGAAGAGAGTGTCCGGCGTGGCGGCAGTGACAGGGTTTCCGGTTCCGAGCAGTGGTCGAGCGAACCCTGGGAAGTGAGAGCATACGCCCTGATCGCAGAGCCCCCGCGTCGGGGAACAGGCTCATCCGCAGCGGGCCTCCCGCGTGCCGCTGCCCGCGGGAAACGCGACGTTCCCGTCTTTATTCGGGGTTTTGCAGAGCCGTTTGACATTGGCCGCGCTGGTCACGTGTCCGGGCATCGGCCGACGCCATCGAGTTGCTCAGTTTAGGAGGCGAGAAGTACGTTGTCTTGGCGGGTCACGGCATTACTTTGCCCAGCTCTGAGCATATGACCGGCGGTTGGGCATGGAATCTACGCCTCACGAGAATGCAGGTGTCTCAATCGAGCGGGGTGTCTCTGCATCTCTCACAGAGATTGTCCGCTCGGTCGCCGAATTGACCAGCATCGTGCTGATAGATTATCCTCATGCCGCGATCTGCATATGCGTCCCTTGCCAACCGCTGAGAGTGTCGCGGATCCCGCCAGCGTCGTGCGCTGCGCCATAGGTGCCGTGAATGCAGAGGACTGGAAAGCCGCAGCCGCACTCGCCGATCCTGTCAGTCTGGGCCTCTTCGTCCGGAAGCTTCTCGGGCGATTGGCCGGCTTGCCGCCGAACACAATCACCGCAGAGGAATACATGCGAAGCGACCCGCGGCTTCCGCGCGACGTTGCTGAGCACTACGCGCGAGAGTCACGCCGATACATGGATCCAGCGTGGCTTCTCCAACAGGACATTCCTGGAATCGCCTCTTTGGAGATGCTGCAGACTCTTGCGCCGGCGGAGATTCTTGGCCTGTGGCTCGAGGGGAAGTCGGCGCGTCGACAGATTGAGCGCCTCGCTGCCGAGGGCCGGATCTCACAGCGCGCGGCCAAGGTCAGACTGACCGGGAACTTTGCGGAGTTTCCCTACGTCGTGGTCGGCGCAATCCCGGATGGGCCGCGACTCTCGCATGTAGTCTACCGGCGCGACGTCGATGCCGCGCGCTTGTTGAGCAGTGAGTTTTCAAGCGGGCTGACGAGTGGCTCGGATGACGAGCAGTTGCTGAGCCGCGAGCTCTGGACGCGCGGCCATCCACGAATCGCGACGGTCCGGCAACAGCCCGACAACACGTGGCGACTAGTTGTCGAAGATGATTATCTCAACGTCGGGACCGTGCAGGTGAGCGCTGTTCGGGTTGACGAACCCGGCAAGATCCCGAGCTGATGCACCAATAGCCTACGCCGCCTGCCGCCTCTACGACCGACCGCCATCGGCGATCGACCGCGCTCTGCCGAGCAGAGCAAGTAGCTCTTGATCGGACATCGACTTCCATCCGGTCGGACACGGCCACAGCCGCCGGCGATCGCGCATCGACGAGAAGATCAAGCCGGGTTTGTCGCTTTGGGGCAGCACTTCCCAGTCGAGGGCGAGCTCGATGCTCCACGTCGCCTCGTCATAGACTTCCCACTCGGCGCCAGCGTCGTCGATGACGAGCCGCGGCCGGAATTCAGGGTTTGCCCAGGAGGGCATCTCACAAGGTATCCGCGAATACTTCGAGCGCCAATTCGACTTTTCCAAACGGCGCGGACACCTGAATTCCCTGAACGAGCGGTCGGATTCGAGCGAGCATCTCGCGTGCGATGGCGATGCCTTCAGCGACCGCATGCTCTTTCGACTTCTCGTTCGCGGCGCGCATTCTCTGGACGATCGCATTCGGCACCGACACGCCAGGCACTTCGTTCGCGAGGAACTCGGCGTTGCGTACGGAGACGAGCGGCCAAATGCCGGCGATGACCGGAATGTGTGGCTTGCCGACGCGCTCGAAAAAACGCTCGAGCTGCGCGGCGTCGAACACGGGCTGTGTGATCGCGAACTCAGCGCCCGCTTCGACTTTCCAGAGGAAGCGACGGAGCTCGTGATCCGGATCGATCGCGACGGGATTCACACCGACGCCGATCGCGAAGCGCGTCGGTTGGCCGATCGCGTTTCCGCCGGGATCGAGGCCGCGATTGAGATGGCTCACGAGATTCGTGAGGCCGATCGCGTCCACGTCGAAGACCGCCGTCGCGTCGGGGTAGGGGCCCATCTTTGGCGGATCGCCAGTGACGATCAACAGATTGCGCAGACCGACTGCTGACGCGCCGAGCAGATCGCTCAGCATGCCGAGCAGATTGCGGTCCCGACAGGCGTAGTGCGTGACGGTCTCGATGCCGACTTGCTGCTCGATCAACACGCTCGTCATGAGCGCGCCCATGCGGCTCTGCGCGCGCGGCCCGTCGGGAACATTCACGGCGTCGACACCGGCGTTCTTGAGTCGCGCAGTGTCGCTCAACATGCGCGTTGCGTCGACGCCGCGTGGCGGCACGATCTCGACGGACGAAACGAATTGTCCGCGCGCGAGCTTCGCCGCCCATCGCGACCGTTGTTCAAACGGTACCGGTTCTACGCCCGTCCGTGTTTCAGTCTCGGGCGACGTAACAGTAGCCGTCGCCACCCCGCTTCCCGGTCCCCGCTTCCCGCTTCCCGCGAGTGTCCCGCTTCCCGCGAGCTTGCCGCTTCCCGCCAAACGCGGTGCCAACGGCCGAATTCCTTCGACCATGGCGTGAATGTGCTCCGGCGTCGTGCCGCAGCATCCGCCGATGATCTTCGCGCCGGCCTGCACCAGGTGACGCGCATACGTCGCCATGTACTCGGGGCTCGCCATGTACATGCGACGGCCGCTCACATCGCGCGGCATGCCGGCGTTCGGCTGCGCGCTCAGCTTGCGCTGCGTGAGCGGCGCCATCTTCTCGACGCATTCGAGAATGGCTTGCGGTCCAACGGAGCAGTTGAGACCGATTACGTCGGCGCCCCAGCGATCGAGCACGCGGACGACATCTTCGGGTGATGCTCCATATGGCGTTCGTCCATCTTCGCGGATCGTCATCTGCGCGATCACCGGCATGCCGGGGCTGACCGCGCGCGCGGCGAGAATCGCCTGCTCGATCTCCTCGAGATCGGAGAAGGTCTCGATGATCAGCAGGTCGATGCCGCCCTCGATCAGTCCTTCGATCTGCTCCTGGAACACGGCGCGCGCTTCGTCCTTGCTCGTCGGGCCATACGGCTCGAGTCGAACGCCGAGCGGTCCAAGTGCGCCCGCGACGAGTGCACGATCGCGCGCCGCCTTTCTCGCGACGCTGGCGGCCGCGCGATTCAGCTCGCGCACCTGATCCTGCAAACCGTACTGCGTCAGCTTCACGCGGTTTGCGCCGAAGCTGTTTGTCTCGAGCACATTTGCGCCAGCTTCGACGTACTGCCGGTGGATCTCTCCCACCATCTCGGGCGCGCGCAAGTTCAGCTCATCGTAGCACTGATTGATGAACACGCCTTTGCTATAGAGCATCGTGCCCATCGCACCATCGAACACAATGATGGATTGCGGGTCGAGCAGACGCTCCAGGGTTGCGTTCATCGCGCGCCTTCGCCGCGTACGGCGTAGTACTTCGACTGCGGATGATGGACGATGATTGCCGCGGTGCTCTGTTCCGGAATCAACTGGAAGGCAGTCGTGAGCGACATACCCAGCTCACGCTCGGCAGGCAGAATCTTGAACAGCTGCGCGTGATCCTCGAGGTCGGGGCACGCGCCGTAGCCCCACGAGTAACGCTTGCCCTGGCCGGCCGGAACGCCGAGGTCGTGTCTCAGCTTACGATGCAGCCACTCGGCGACGGCTTCCGCAGTCTCGACGGCGAGACCGTGGACGTAGAACGCCTCAGTGTATTCATTGTTCGTTTGCAGCGTCTGGAAGCGTTCAGTTGCCGCGTCGCCGACCGTCACGATCTGGAAACCGACGACGTCGACGTCCGATGAATCGGTCGAGCGGAAGTAGTCGGCGATGCAGAGACGCTCGCGTCCTTCCTGTCGCGGAAAGTGGAAGCGTGCGAGCTCGGTGGTGGTGCCGTCCTTCGCATACGCGTCGGGGTCGTAGACGACGAGATCATTCCCGCGCGATTGCACCGGGAAGAATCCGTAGATCGCGCGCGGCTGAAGCCACGCGTCGCACTTCGCCGATTCCTTCAGTCGCGCGAGCGTCGGCTCGAACTCCTTGCGAACCATCTCGTCGAACTCTGGACCAGAGCCTCGACCGCCCCACTGGAGCCGATACAGCTCGTCGAGGTCGAGCAGCGAGAACACTTCGTCGAGTGGGATATCGTTCAGCGTTCGCGTGCCGAAGAAGGGCGACGTCGGCACCGGATTGTCGGACGTCACCGCACTCCGCTCGCCGCTCTCCGTTCCCGATCGGGTGTCCTTGCCGACGTTCGTGTTCAAGAACTTGTCGTTGAGCGCGTCTTGAATGAGCTGTGCGACGAAGGACGGCCGCTGTTCGCGATCCTGCAACCGATCCATCGTTTCGAGACCTTCGAACGCGTCCTTGCAGTAGAAGACGCCGGGACCATACGTGCGGTCGCCTTCGACGAAGAGCGCGCGACGGCCGAAGCGACGGTTGATTGCCGCGCCGCCGATCAGCACAGGCAACGAAAGCCCGCGGCGATCGAGCTCCTGCACGCACAGCGGCATCTGCTTCGACGTCGACACGAGCAGCGCCGAGAGTCCGATCGCGTCGGCGTTCACCTCGAGCGCTTTTTCGACAATTGTATTTACAGGAACCTGTTTGCCGAGGTCGTAGACGGTGTAGCCGTTGTTCGAGAGAATCGTGTTGACGAGTGATTTTCCGATGTCGTGCACGTCGCCGTACACGGTCGCGAGCACGACGCGACCCTTCGTGTAGCCCTCCGCGCGCTCGAGGAACTGCTCGAGGTGCTTGACCGCTTTCTTCATCACTTCGGCGGACTGCAGCACGAACGGCAGAATGAGCTCGCCGGCGCCGAACTTGTCGCCGACTTCTTTCATTGCCGGGAGCAGCACCTCGTTCAGCACTCGAACTGGCTGTTCGCGCACACCGGCAGCGTCAAGTGCCGACTCGATGCCGTCCTTTTTCCGGTGCACGATCATCCAGTGAACTTTCTCGTCCGGCGACATCGACGCTGTTGGATCTTCTTTTCCCTCGTCCGCCGCCCGTCGTCCGTCGCCCGTCCCCCGTTCGAAATGCTCGATGAACTTCTGCAGCGCGTCGGGTTTTCGGTTGAAGACCAACTCGTCAGCAAGCGCGCGCTCGTCCGCCGGAATCTCGGCGTAGGGCTGCACGTGCGCGGGATTCACAATCGCCATGTCGAGCCCCGCTTCCACGCAGTGATGCAGGAAGACGGAGTTGAGCACGGCGCGCGCTTCCTGCGCGAGACCGAAGCTCACGTTTGAAACCCCCAGGCTCGTGAAGACACCCGGAAGCTCGCGCTTGATGAGACGAATGCCCTCGATCGTTTCGACGGCGGAATCGACCCACTCCTGGTCGCCGGTCGCGAGCGTGAACGTCAGGTCGTCGTAGATGAGATCCTGCGGCGAGAGACCGTACTCGCCGACGACGATGTCGTAAATCTTCTTCGCGACCTCGAGCTTTCGCTCGCGGGTCTTCGCCATACCGATCGGATCGATCGTGAGCGCGACGAGCGCGGCGCCGTGCTTCTTCGCGAGTGGCACCACCTTGTCGATGCGCTCGCGGCCGTTCTCCATGTTGATGGAGTTGATGATGGCGCGGCCGGGAATCGTCTCGAGCGCGCGTTCGATCACGCCCGGCTCCGTGGAATCGATCATGATCGGCGCTTCGACGGTCATCGAGATCAGCTTGACGACCTTGGCCATCTGCTCGGCTTCGTCGGCGCGTTCGGTGACCGCAACGCAGACGTCGAGCACGTGCGCTCCCGACTCGACTTGTTCGCGTGCGACGTCGCCGATGGCCTCGTAGTCCTCGGCGAGCAGTAGTCGCTTCACTTTCCGCGAGCCCTGAGCGTTGACGCGCTCGCCTATCAAAAGCGGCTTTGGGTTCTGATCGAAATCCGTGGCCCGCATCGCGGATGAGGCGCGGGGGACCTTTGAGCCGCGGGCTGAACCGGGGAAGCGGGAAGAGGGAAGCGGGAAGAGGGGGGAAGCGGTGCTTGGGACGAGGGACTGCGGACTGGCGGCGTCCTTCACGCTGTCGACTCTTCCCTCGGATCCCTTCCTCCCTCTTCCCGCTTCCCTCGTCCCTCTTCCCGCGACTCGCGAAGCGATCGCCTCCAAGTGCTCCGGGCGCGTGCCGCAACAACCGCCGACGATCCGAACTCCAAACTGCTCGACAAACTCCCCGAGCATGTCGGCCATGGGCGCCGGCTCGAGCGGGTAGACAGCATCACCCGTCCCCGTATTGAGCGGCAATCCGGCGTTCGGAATGCACGAGACCGGTCGCGACGCATTCGTGGCGAGATAACGAATCGGCTCGCGCATGTGTTCCGGACCCGTGGAGCAGTTGAGTCCGATGACGTCGATGTGCAGCGCCTCGAGCGTCGTCATCGCGCTCGCGATGTCGGTGCCGAGCAGCATGCGGCCGCTCGTGTCGAGCGTGACTTGAGCCTGCACAGCGACGCGACGGCCGAGCTCGGCGAAGAGGCGCTCGAAGCCGGCGATCGCTGCCTTCACCTCGAGAATGTCCTGCGCGGTCTCGACCAAGAGGACGTCTACGCCGCCTTCGACGAGATACTTCGCCTGCGTGTAGTAGTTCTCCTCGAGCTCGGTAAAGGTCGTGTTCGACAGCACAGGATCGTTGCTCGACAGGAGCAAGCCCGTGGGGCCGATCGAGCCCGCGACGAAACGAGGCTTCTCAGGCGTCGAGTACTTGTCGCACGCCGCTCGCGCGAGGCGCGCCGCGGCGACGTTCAGCTCTCGAGTCTTTTCCTCGATCCCCCACTCGCGCAGTCGGTGCGGCGTCGACTGGAAGGTGCAGGTCTCGACGACATCGCAGCCGACGGCCAGGAACGACTCGTGAATCGACTGGATGATGTCCGGCCGCGTGAGCACGAGATGGTCGTTGCAGCCCTCGAGCGACTTGCCGCCGTAGTCTTCGGCCGTCGGATGATGGAGCTGGATATTCGTGCCCATCGCGCCGTCGTACACGAGCACGCGGTCCGCGAGCGCGGAAAGATATGCGCTCGCCGGCTGATCGACGCCGGCGAGAGGGCGAGGCGGGAAAGCGCTGGTCTGCGACATCGCTGGTCGTTCCAAAAGAAAAAATGCCCGCAACGCAAGCGCTCGGGCTGGCGCTTTAGCGGAATGTTTTACGTGGCCGCAAGTTGCCGGAAATCGCCACGAATCTGTTGTAACTGACAGTCTAGCACCCTAGTAGGTCAGGGGCAATTGGACAGAACGTTCCAGACTGGGCCACCCCAAACCCTAGTGACCAGGTCGAGGCTCGTGTTCGGCCGCGCCACCGCGACCGGTCGCGCGCGCGCGGTCCTCGAGATGTTGAACGAGCGCCATGAGGCGGTTTCGCTCCAACGGCAGCGTCAGATCAGCGAGGACTGAACGCTGCATCGTCGGCGACAGGTTCACCGGATCGACACGACCAGTGGAATACAGCACCAGCGCGCCGCCCGCCGATACCGGAATGCTCAAGGTGTCGGCGCTCGACTCGGCGGCCAGTCGACGACTCACGACGGCAACGAGTGGAGCATGCGCGGCGGCGACTTCGCGCGCCTCGTGCAGTGATTGGGCGACGATCGGCGCGAAGCCGAGCGCCGCGAAGGATTGAGACAATCCTTCGAGCAGCGGCAGCTCGCTGCCGACCAAGAGAATTTGCGGCATAGTCACCGGGAATCAGCGATCGGTGTCTTGGGCGAGTCGGTACACATCTCGTTCCGTGACTCCCTCGATCTCGACGATTTTCGTTCGAGAGCTTTCCCCGGCGAGAATCTTAATCGCACGGCGCGGCACTGCGAAGATGCTGGAAAGAAAAATCACCAGACGCTCGTTCGCCGCGCCGTCCACCGGCGGTGCCGTCAAGCGAATCTTGAGTGCCGTTCCGTGGATTCCCGCCACCTCGTCGGACGATGCTCGCGGTTGTACACGAACCGGGAAGCGAACTCGGCCACGCTCTTCGCGCACATCGAGGCTGCCCGACGGGTTCACGGAATGCCCAACAGCCGCTGCACGATGATGAGCAGAAACCAGGCGATGATCGGCGTGATGTCGAACATGCCTACGAGCGGAATCACGCGGCGAAGCGGCGCGATCATCCACTCGGTGAGCCAGTACGACCAGCGGATCCAATTCGAGTACGGCGAGATGGGGAGCCACGACGACAACACCCGGACGAGCAGGGCGAACTTCAGGATCGCAAACGCCCAGGAGGCCAGCACCCAGGGGAGGTTTCGAGGATCGGCGAGCCCGAAGACGATCTGGCTCAGCACCTCACCCCCAAGCTGCAACAGGCTGATGAGCAGAATCCCGCCGACGATCACCGCGGCGAGAGTCCATAACGGGGCCGACGAAGGAACGCCGCCTGCGCGGACGACGACGCGTTCGACCGGATGCATGAGGGGTTCGATCCGACCACGAAAGAACCTGGCGACCCGGTTGAATGGATTGATGCGACGCGTACGCACCGCCCAGTCGAAGGCGCAGATCGCGGCCACGACGAGGGCGAGGTACAGCAGCACCGACCGCATGATGCCGATGAAAGCGGAATAGCCGACGAGCGCGCTCATCCGCGAACAGTGACGGAGCCGTCGAGGCGCATCAAGGCGAAGGGATCAACGGCCGGCATGCAGAACGGCGGTGAGGAACGTCAGACGATCCGTGTCGCGCGCGATCACTTTCGACGTCGGAATTCCGGGTCCGAACCCGGCGTCGTAATCCACGCGCATGAGTGCGATGCCGCTTGGATCCGCATGCTGCAGGCTGGCGGCAAACTTGTAGCTGTGCGCCGGCGAGATCACGTCGTCATGGTCGCCGGCCGTCAGAAGGATCGGCGGATAGGCGCCGCCGGCCGACACAGCTTGTATGGGCGAATACGCCAGCAGCGCCCGCAAATCCGACGCGCGGTCGGGCGACCCATACTCCGAGGTCCAGCTCGCATTTCCGTTCAGTCGCTCGAAGCGAGCCATGTCGAACAATCCGTCGTCGATCACCGCTGCCCCGAAGAGCTTTGGTTGTTCGGTGAGCGCCGCGGCCACGAGCAATCCTCCGTGTCCGTGGCCAGTCACGCCGAGCAGTGGCGACCGCGTATAGCGCTGGTTGATCAGGAACTCCGCGGCGGCAATGAAATCGTCGATCGCGACCTGTTTGCGCGGGCCGCTCGCCGAATCGTGCCACGCGCGGCCATACTCACCGCCGCCTCGGACGTTGGCGACAGCGTAAATCCCGCCGAGTTGAAGCCAGGTCGCGACAGCGGGGGAGTACGTCGGCGTCATCGACGTATTGAAACCACCGGCGCCCGCCAAGAGCGTAGGATGCGTGCCGTCGAGCGTGATGCCGCGCTTTGCCGTGATGAACATCGGGACGCGCGTGCCGTCCTTGGTCGTGAAGAAGAGCTGCGTCGTCTCGTATTTGGCGAGCGTGGTGTCCGGATGAAGGTCGCTGTACGAGATGAGGTTCCGCGCGTCGAAGTCGTACCGATACGGCGACGACGGTAGAAGGAAGGAGCTGAACGTGAAGTAGAGCTGCCGATTGTCCGCTCGAGGATGAAGCTCGCTGACCGTTCCCACGCCGGGGAGCTGTACCGCACCGCGGCTGCCGCCGTCGAGCGAATAGAGCTCCAGCACCGAGTGCGCGGCTTGCAGCCGATGCGCCACGAACCGATCGTCGACGCGCACGACTTCCACGAGCGGGTCGTACGTCTCTCGGAGCACGGTCGTCCAGCGATTCGGATCTGGCGTGTTGATATCGACCGCGACGAGCCGTGCGCGTGGCGCGGCCTTCGTCGTGCGAAGGTAGAACACCGCACCCTCGTTCGCGACGAACTCGTACAGCGCGTCGTTGGCGTCGAAGAGCTTGACCAATGGCGCGCGAAGATTCGGCCGGCCGGGATTGTCGAGGTCGATCAAGTACAGGCGGTTGTTCAGCTCCGTGCCGGACCGCGCCTCGATCAGCAAATATTGGCCGTCATCGCTGACGCGAATACCAAACTCCCAGTCCGGCCGATCAGGATTCTCATATATCACCTGGTCGTCGGCCTGCGTGCGTCCCATGCGATGATAGAGAATGACCTGCCGGGCGCCGGGCGCCGCGGGCCGTCGCACGTAGAAGAACCCGCGCTCGTCGCGCGTCCACGCGATCGTCGAATCCTTCACCTCGTGCACCTCGTCGCCGACGTCCTGCGCCGTCTTCACGTCGCGGATGCGAACGGCGCCTGACGCGCCGGACGTCGAGATGCTGTACGCGAGATACTTGCCGTCTGGAGAAGGCGCCTGATCGATGATGGCGATGAGACCGTCCTTCGAGAACGCGTTTGGATCGATCAACAAGCGGGCAGTTGCTTCGGCCCGGTCGCGGACGTACAGCGTCGGCTGATTTTCCAGACCGCCGTTCTCGTAGAAAAAGAGCTTCTCACCCGCCGAGAACGGCGCGCCGATCTTCGGGTAGTTCTCGGCATTCGTCAGCCGGTCGCGAATCTCTTTTCGTCGCGGAGCCTGGGCGAGAAATGCCTCCGCTACGGCATTTTCCGCCGTGATCCAGCTTCGGACCTGCGGCGAGCCGGTCGACTCGAGCCAACGATATGGGTCGGAGACACGGATGCCCGCGATCTCGTCGACTTGCATGCCGCGCGGCGTCGACGGATACGTTGGCACCGGCAACCCGCTCTGTGCGGTCGCCGCCGGCGCGACGCCGGCGCAAAGGACGACGACCAGTCGGATGAGACGATTGGCTCGCGCGACCGCGAAGGTCCTCATACGATTAAGAACTAGTCCGCGCCCGTTCCCCGAACGTTCTTTTCACGATGCCATCGTCACAATATTGGCTCGTCAAGTCCGAGCCCGACGTCTTTTCCTTCGATGACCTTGTTGCCGCTCGCAAGAAGGGCACCCACTGGGACGGCGTGAGGAACTACGCCGCGCGCAATCATCTGCGCGCCATGAAGACCGGCGACCTCGTCTTCTTCTACCACTCCAGCGTGGTACCCTCCGCCATTGTCGGAGTTGCCGAGGTGGCGCGTGAAGCATATCCGGATCCGACCGCGCTCGATCCGAAGGACGCGCACTTCGATCCGAAGAGCAAGGCGGACGACCCGACTTGGTTCATGGTGGATCTGCGCGCCGTCGAACCGCTTCCTCGCCCAGTCACGCTCGACGAGATCAAAAAAACGAAGGGTCTCGAGAACATGGCGTTGGTTCGACTAGGACGCCTTTCGGTGCAACCGGTCACGCCGAAGGAGTTCGAGTTGGTCAGGAAGCTCGCGGCGAAATAGCGGGAAGAGGGAAGCGGGAAGAGGGGGGAAGCGGTACGCGGGAAGGGTAGCCAGACGACGTTGCCCTTCCCCCATATCTCATCCCCCTCTTCCCCCTTCCCGCTTCCCTCTTCCCTATTTGGTCAATGCGTCTTTCTTCGCGCTCGGGAACCGGTTCGTGAGCTGCGACTTGTACGCCCGCTCACCGTAGCCGACATAGATCTGCCGCGGACGCGCGATCTTCTGCTCCTTGTCGTTGAGCATCTCCTGCCACTGCGACAGCCAGCCCGCGGTGCGCGCGACGGCGAACAGCACCGTGAAGAAGTCGGTCGGGAACGCCATCGACCGGTAGATCAGGCCCGTGTAGAAGTCGACGTTCGGGTAGAGCTTGCGTGACACGAAGTAGTCGTCGGACAGCGCGGCTTCCTCGAGCTTGAGCGCGATCTCGAGATCCTTGTCCATGCCGACCTGCTTGAAGACTTCGTCGGCGAGCTTCTTCACGATCTTCGCGCGCGGATCGTAGCTCTTGTACACGCGGTGGCCGAAGCCCATCAGGCGCGATCCCTTGCCGCCCTTCACCTCGTCGATAAAGGCGGGGACGTTCTTCGGATGGCCGATCTCATTGATCATCCGAAGCACTTGCTCGTTCGCACCACCGTGCAGCGGACCGTAGAGTGCCGCGACGCCGGCCGCGGTCGCTGAGAACGGATCGACATGCGATGAGCCGACGGCGCGCACTGCGTTCGTCGAACAGTTCTGCTCGTGGTCGGCGTGAAGGATGAACAGCACCTCGAGCGCCTTCACGAAGACCGGATTCGCTTCGTACTTCGACTCCGACATGCGCGCGACCATCGAGAGGAAGTTCTCGACGTAGCTGAGATCGTTGTCGGGGTAGATGAACGGCAGCCCCTTCACGTGGCGATAACAGAACGCCGCGAGCGTCGGCAGCTTCGCGAGCAGGCGGATGATCGAGATGTGCCGCTGCTGCGGATTGTCGATCGCCTTTGCTTCAGGATAGAAGGACGACAGCGCCGCGACCGCCGACGTGAGCATCGACATCGGATGCGCGTCGTAGCGGAAGCCTTGCAAGAACGTCTTGATGTTCTCGTGGACGTACGTGTGGTAGGTGATGTCGCGCACCCACCCTTCGTATTCCGTCTGCGACGGGAGCTCGCCGTTCAGCAGCAGCCACGCCACCTCGAGAAACGTCGCGCTCTCGGCGAGCTGCTCGATGGGATAACCGCGATAGCGCAGAATTCCCTTGTCGCCGTCGATGAACGTGATTGCGCTCTTACATGACGCGGTGTTCATGAACGCCGGATCATACGTCATCAACCCGAACTCTTCGGGCGCCGTCTTGATCTGGCGAAGATCCATGGCGCGTGTCGCCGTATCACCCTCGACGCCGCCCTGTACAATCGAAACGGAGTAGTTCTTGTCGGTACGCGAGTCCTTGATCTCGAGCGTTCCCGTCGTCCGTAGCTCGCCGGATGGCGGCGTGTTGCCCATGCTGTCGTTTCTCCCTGGGGATTCCGGGCGGAGCGCGTGCTCCGCCTCGCGTAACAGGAAATCTAAATCCCCATAGGTTCTCGCCAACGACAGCTTTGCGGTCGCCTCCGGGCTTAGTGTGGCGTCACGCCAGACCGGCTTCGTTCCGGCAGCACTGAGCCGCCTGAACGATCCGCGAGCACCTTGGCCGTGAACCGCTGTGCCTCGGAGATCCGCTCTACCTCCACGGCGATCGTGTCCACCGAGGTGTCCAGGCGGTTGAGGCGGTTGGCAATATCGTCCAGCCGGGCGGTTAGATCAGATGGGAGAGCCCTTCCTCGGCGTTTGAGGAGCGTGATGATGACTCCCGTCAGGCATCCCATGCCGACGATGATCGAAACGAATACGAAGATGTCGTCGAGAAGCAGGCGATCCACAGTACCTCCCAAATGCAGGCAAACCGAGCGAACAATGCTCCCTACGTCGGACGGCCCTGTCGAGGTTTCGCTGCGGACCGGCAAATCGACCGGACGGGACAGCGACTGCAGTGTGCCACGCGAGCCGTGCAGACCAGGGCCCCGAGCTCCATGAGGGCCTGATTGTGGGTCCAGGTCGCACGACCAGTGCGCGGCAACAGCGCGTTCGCGATAGCCCAGACCCTTTGATTGCCTCGCGTGCTCTTCACGTCAACGCCGGGGGCGAAGACTCGCTTGATCACCCGCGCGACGTTCGTGTCGACCAGCGCCGCTCTGCGCTCGTATGCGAAGGACGCCACCGCACCTGCGGTATAGGCCCCGATCCCTGGCAGCGCACGAAGCTGGTCGGGTTCCGAGGGCAGCGGCTGGTCGGGCTCACGTGCGTCGTTGGTCACCGTTCGCGCGAGCCGATGGAGATTGCGCGCTCGCGCGTAGTATCCGAGTCCTTCCCAAGCCTCCATGACGCGCGCGGGTCGCGCGCGTGCGACGTCGCCGAGCGTCGGGAACTCCTCCAGGAACTCGCCGTAGCGGGTGACGACGCGCGAGACCTGCGTCTGCTGGAGCATCAGCTCGGAGACTAGGATCTGGTACGCGTCGCGAGTGCGGCGCCACGGGAGGTCGCGCGCGTTTCGCCGGTACCAAGCGCGAAGCTTTCGACTGAACGCGCGTCCGATGGCTGGATCGATGGTTTTGGGCATCAGTCGGAGCGCAATCTAGGTACGACATCGCGAGTGAAGCGAGGGATCTTCCGCATAAGTCATCCCGAGCGAAGCGAGGGATCTGCACCTTGGGCCTGGAGTTCACAGTTTGGGGTTCGGCGTTCGGGGCTCCGAGCTCCGCACTGCAAACCGTGAACTCCAAACCCGATGACAACTGCCCGCCCGCGGCGCATCTTTGACGACGTGCGTAGCTCTCCACGTCTTCGGGCGATCGCCCTGGCCCTTGCCGCGGTCGCAATCATCGCCACACCGGCTCTCCTGTTCGCGCATGCTCGTCTCGTGCGCAGTACCCCGGCCGCCGATTCGACGCTCGCCCGTGCTCCGATCTCTCTAACGCTGTGGTTCTCGGAGCGGCCGGAGCTTCGATTCTCCACACTTCGTCTCCTCGATTCAGCGGGAAAACCTGTCCCACTCGGCACGGTTTCCAAGCTTCCTGGCGATCCGTCGGCCATAACCGCGCCGATCACGGCACCGCTCGAGAACGGGCGGTACACCGTACAATGGCGGACGGCAGCCGACGACGGTCACGCGACGTCGGGCGCGTTCTCGTTTACTGTCGCGGTCCTCGAGCATGCCGCCACAGCGGCGATCGACACCACACACGCGCCGGTGCACCCGGCGCCCAATGCCATTCTCGAAACGGCGCCGACGACCAACATGTCGACGGCAATCCGCTGGGCCGACCTCGTCGCGGTGCTGATGCTCGTCGGCGTGTTAGTCTTCGCGCTCTTCGTCGTTCCGCGCGCTCAACTGCCTCCGGAAGTTGCCAGCGACGCGATCGACCGTGCGCGGCGCTTGGGCAATGCGCTGCTCTTCCTGTTCGCCGTGACCACGCTCTGGCGTCTGTCGGCGCAGGCTGACCTGGTGCCGACAGCGGCTGTGGCTCGCACGGCCGCGATGGTCACCGTCGTTCGCGAGACGAAATGGGGCGCCGGTTGGCTCGTCGGCGCGGCCGGCGCGCTGCTTACGCTGCTCGGTCTCATGATGTCGCGGACCGGACGAACGGGTTGGTTCGCTGCCGGCGTGGGCGTCGTCGCGATCGTGTTCAGCTTGGGACTCACCGGTCACCCGGCCGCGTCGCCGAACGTACCCTTCGCCGCGGCGGTCGACGTCGCGCACGTGCTTGGCGGCGGCGGTTGGCTTGGCGGTTTGGCGGCCGTCGCATTGTGCGGGCTGGTCGCTACGAGACGCGTCGACGGAGATGGCCCGCCGCGACTCTCACAACAGCTCATTCGATCGTATCATAAGTCCGCGGTCGAGTGCGTATCCATCGTGTTGGTCACGTCGATTGCGGGGATCGGCGTCGCGTGGTTCCGCCTTGGACAGCCGACGGTCTTCTGGACGACCGGATACGGTCGTGTGCTGCTCACGAAGATCGGTTTCGCCGTCGTGCTGCTCGCCTTCGGCTTCTATCACTGGCGGACAGCCGTCATTCCGGATTGGAACGACGATACCGGATTTCGCTTCAAGCGGAGCGTCGCGCTGGAGCTTCTGATTGGTGCGGGGATCGTCGGCGTCACGGCGGTGTTGATCACCATGGGACTCACACACAGCTGATCTTGCAATGAGCACGACCATTTCGTCGGGTCCGTCGACCGATTTTCCGATCACGTTCGAGGACATTCAGGCAGCGCGAGCGCGAATCAGCGGGTATTTGCCCCCGACGCCGCTCCGTGCGTATCCGCAGTTGAGCGAGATCGTCGGGCACGGGATCGAAGTGGTCGTGAAGCACGAGAATCACCAGCCGACGAACTCGTTCAAGATTCGGAACGGGCTCTCGTTCATGACGGCGCTCACGTCTGCCGAGCGAAAGCGCGGCGTCGTGGCCGCGTCGACCGGGAATCACGGGCAGGGCATCGCGTTCGGCGGCCGAATGCTCGACGTGGAGACCACGATCTGCGTCCCGGCCGGAAACAATCCCGAGAAGAACGCCGCGATGCGCGCGCTCGGCGCGACGGTCGTGGAGCAGGGACGCGACTACGATGAAGCCGTTCTCGAGATGCAGCGCCGCTGCGCGGAGTATGGCAACGTGCTCGCGCATTCGACGAACGATCCGCGGATCATCGCGGGCGCGGGAACGATGACGCTCGAGATTCTCGAAGAGGATCCGCGATTGGACGTGATCGTGATCGCCATCGGTGGTGGATCGCAGGCGGTGGGCGCGATGACTGTTGCACGCGAGATCGCGCCGGGCGTCGAGGTCTACGGTGTTCAGGCCGCGGGCGCGCCCGCGCTGCACGATTCGTGGCATGCGCGGCAGCCACTCACCACCGCGAGCGCCAACACGTTTGCCGACGGCGTCGCCACACGCACCACGTACGAGCTCACGTTTCCCGCGTTGGTCGCGGGTCTGGCGGACATCGTCACGGTGACCGACGCCGAAATCGCCGAGAGCTTGCGGACGATTCTGTCGCTCACGCACAACCTGGTCGAAGGCGCGGGAGCGATGGGGTTCGCCGGACTTCAGAAGCTCGCGCCGAAGCTCGCGGGCAAGCGCGTCGGCATCATCTTCTGCGGCGGCAATCTCGACACGGCCGTGCTGCGCCGAATTCTTCTTCGAGAGATCTGAAGAACCAAGTTGATCGCGGGCAGACGCGGACACTGACGGACGGTCACGGAACAACAAGAGCTTTTTTGGGGAAACCGCGATCAACTTGGTTTCAAGTTCCAGCCGCATTGCGCGTCGACGCCAAGATTTGCGGCGCGCTCGGCGACTTGCTCGATGCTACGTTCACGTCGATCGTGAGCGTCACGCCGCCGAACGACTGCTTCACGTCGAACATCCCTTGCCACGCGGTCGCAAAGTCCAAACCGACGTCCGTTGGGTGAGCGGCCGTGCTGAAGCCCGCGCTACTCGCGATCCAGAACGGCGGAGTATCTGATCGGCCGGCGGCGCGATATTCCGCGACCGCCGCGTTGTACAGCGTGGTGGCGTTCGATTTTGCCGCATATACGCCGGGGATGTAACGGCCATCGGTGAGCACGCCGCGAATCCACGCGCGGTAGTAGTCGAGCAGTGCCGGCGTCACGGTCGTGACGAACTCGACGTCGAGAAACACCGTGCTCGACGTGAGGAAGTTGTCGGCATTCATCTTTTGCACTGCGTCAGCGGCTTCGATGAGACCTTGGTTCACGCTGAGCAGCGACGCCGAACAAACGGCCGCGCTGGACGCGATGCTCGCTCTTGCTGGCTGCTTCGGCGGAGGAGTAGGAATCTGTGTCCAGTCCTGCTGCCCGACGTAGATCGCGGTGACTCCCCAGCCCATCGCGGTGAGCGTCGTGTACTTGCCTGTGAATGTCGTGTCACGATGGCATGGAGCGGCGAGGTAGTAGCCGACCCAAAAGTACGGCGAAGAAGGTCGCATCCACGCGCGCATCGCGGCGTCGCCAGGATAGACGCCGATGTCGAATCCTGCAAACGACGTCGTAGACGACGGCGGCGTGCCCGAATCAGGAGGTGATGTCACGGCTCCTCCATTACAAGCGGCGAGGGCGGCTGCCATGAGAAGCGAAGCGACGAAGGACCTACTGTCCTTGGTTCGTCCAGTAGGTCCTTCGTCGCTTCGCTCCTCAGGCTGACGCGGATGACTCAACTGACTTTTCTCGTCTTCCGCTTGAGGAAGTCCATCAGAATGAACTGGCCGAGCGTCATCGTCGACGTGAAGTATGCCTTGCCGCGGCTGATCTCCGACACGCGCTTCACGAACTCGACGAGCGTGCGATCGCGCGCGAGCATGAACGTGTTGATCATGATGCCCGCGCGGCGGCAGTTCGCCACTTCGCGAATCGTCTGCGCGATGACGGTGGTGTCGAGGCCGAACGAGTTCTTGTAGATCTGCCCGTTCGGCATCGTCAGTGCGCTCGGCTTGCCGTCGGTGATCATGATGATCTGCCGCATGTCTTTCTTTTGCGCCAACAGCAGCCGGCGCGCCAACTTCAGTCCTTCGGCGGTGTTCGTGTGATACGGTCCCACCTGCGCCGTCGCCAACGTCGCAAGCGGAATCTCTTCGGCGGAGTCGTGGAAGAGCACGACTTTGAGCGTGTCGCCGGGGAACTGCGTGCGAATCAGATGCGTGAGCGCGAGCGCGACCTTCTTGGCCGGTGTGAACCGATCTTCGCCGTACAGGATCATCGAGTGCGAGCAATCGAGCATCAGCACCGTCGCGCACGACGACCGATACTCGGCCTGACGGACCATCAAGTCGCTGTAATCGAGGTCCATTGGAACCTCGATCTTGCCGGTGCGGGCCAACGAGTTCTTGAGCGTCTCGTTCACGTCGAGGTTCAAGACGTCGCCGAACTCGTACTGCTTGCTCCAGCCGTCGGCCTCGATGCCCGTCGCCAGATATTGAGTATCATGGCTCCCGAAACTCGACTTTCCTAATGAGCCAAGTAGGTTTCGTAAAGTCTTATAGCCGAGGAAGTCGATGCCTTTCTCGGTGAGGTTGAACTGGACGTCGCGGGCGGCGGCTTTCGCGAGGCTGCCGGGTCCGGTCACGGGTTGATGGCCGGCGGGCATCTTCGGCGCGTTCTCGAGGTTGAGGTAGCCTTCCTCGATGAGCCGTTGAACGAGGTCGTCGAGCAGCTTGGCGAGCTTGGCTTGGCCTTCCTCGTCCTCGCCGCCGCGGAGCGCCTCGAGCATCTCGGGGCTGAACTGTCCGCTTTCCATTAGCGCATCGAGAATGGCCTGCTTGAGCGCCTCGAGCGAGCGGTTGTTGTCGTCGCCGGCGTCCCAGCCGTAGTACGACTGGTTGTCGCCGCTGTTGGCGAACCCGGATTGCAGCAGAAAGTCCGCGAGCTTGTCGAGCAGCGACTGCAGGTCGATCGCGTCGGCGAGCTCGGGATTGTACTTGCCGTACGTGTGAAAGCGCATGCGAGCCTCCTTCGTAAGGATACCCGCGACTCAGAGCTTCGGCCACTCGTTCGTTCGGAACTACGTGGGCGCGGCGGCCCTCCGGCTCCTCACCGCGACCTATGGCAACATTGCCGAGACTGCCGGCAATGTTGCCCCCGGATCGCGGTTCGGCTCCGGAGGGCCGCCGCGCCCCGCGGGTCCTGGCCGAAGCGGTTTGATACTGGATCGCGCGGCGGATCGCGTACACTCCCCGCGTGCTCCGAGAAGATCCCATTCCCGAGCTCAAGCGCGAGGTCGCGGCCGTGCTGGCAGAGCTGCTCGCTCCCTGGAGCGCGCACGAAGCTGCAGCGCTGCTCGGTACGTATGCGCAGCGGATCATGGAGCTTCGCCGCGGCAAGCTCGACCGATTCTCACTCGAACTGTTGATCCGCTATCTGACGCGCATGGGTCGCCGCGTGGAGCTCCGAATTACGCGGTAACCCGTCATTACTCCAGTGGACAAGCGGTGAGCGCGGGCGCGGGCGAAACCAGACGTGCAGATCCCTCGCTTCGCTCGGGATGACTACTTGAGTGTAGTGACCGAGATGTACGACGCCTGATCCGACGTATGCCACACCCGATGCGTCTGCGCCTTGAAGTCCGTCGGCTTCGCCTGGAAGATGTTCGCCACCCACGTCTGCGGATTGCGATCGTAGAGCGGAAACCACGTGCTCTGGACCTGCACCATCAGCTTGTGCCCCTTCTTGAACGTGTAACTCTGCTGATGCAGATCGACCGTGAACGGCAGCGGCGCGTTCGGGGTGATCGGCTTCGGCGTCGAGAATCCTTCACGATATCGCCCGCGCATGATCTCGTGCGCCACCATGAGCTGATATCCGCCGAGCTGCCAGTTGTCGGGAACACTGTCGGGGAAGACGTCGATGAGCTTCACCACCCAGTCCGCGTCCTGGCCCGTCGTCGACGCAATGATGTGCGCGATCACGTCGCCCGCGATCGTGATGTCGGACGTGAGCGGCGCCGACGTCCACGTCAGCACATCGGGCCGCCCCTGCACGAAGCGCTGGTCCTGCGTCTCCCACGTGCGCCAGCGTGAGCCCCGTGGATCGTACGTCTGCTCGACGGGGCGCGGCCGATACGGCACCGGGTGCGCGGGGTCGGAGATGAACTCGTCGAACTGCGGCAGCTCGCCCTTCGGCGCGTCGAACGAGACGACACCGCCTGCGTGCAAGTACAGTTTCCGCGAGATGCCGGTTTTCGGCGGCCACGTGTCGAATGAACGCCACTGCTTTGTGCCCGCGTCGTAGAGATACGCGTTGGGCTCCGCCATCTTCCCTTTGTCGTGCAGATAGAACGCGAACCACGGCGCCTCGACGTCGCGGAGATACGCGTCCGCGGTGCCGGGATCGACCACCGGCATCGCGCGCGATGCGTTCCGCCAGCCGCCGTGATTCCACGGGCCCATCACGAGAAAATTCTGATTCCTGGCATCGCTCGGCTCGAGCGCCTTGAACGTCGCGAGCGGCCCCCAGCGATCTTCCTGATCCCACCACCCGCCGACCGTGAGCGTTGGCACCACCGGCGCTTTGAGCGACCGCTCGACCGCGCGCGCCTGCCAGTACGCATCGTACGCCGGATGCTGGATGAACGCCGTCCACGTCGGCACGCGGCCGTGGAAGTACTTCGCGTCGACGTTCGCGAGCGATCCCAGCTCGAGGTACCAGTCGTACGTGTCCCAGTGCGTGATCGGCAGCGGGACTGACTGGTCTTTGCTCAGCTCGAGATCCCCAGCGTATTCGAACCCGTATGAAAGTCTGAATGCGCCCTGATGGAAGAAGTCGTCGCCCATCCAGGTGTCGGTCATCGGCGCTTGGGGCGAAATGGCCTTCACGGCTGGGTGCGGGTTGATTCCGGCCATCGTCGCCAGAAAGCCCGGGTACGAGACGCCAAACACGCCGACCCGGCCGTTGTTGTTCTTCACGTTCTTGATGAGCCAATCGACGGCGTCGTACGTGTCGGTGCTCTCGTCCGTGCCCTTCGCGTCGGCCGGATTGTGCAGCGGGCGGTTCATGAAGAATTGACCGTCGCTGCCGTAGCGTCCACGGATGTCCTGCGTGACGAAGATGTAGCCGTCCGCAGCAAGAAAACGATTCGCTGCTGCCACGACCGTGTCGCCGGCGATGCCGTACGGCGTCCGCGTGATGAGAATCGGCAGCGGCGCATGGTCGCCTTTCGGCTCGCAGATGCTCGTATTGAGCTTGGCTCCGTCGCGCGCGGCGATCTTCACGAACCGGCACGCAAAGCCGGCGGGCGATTGCGGCGGCGGAGTTTGCGCCGACGCGGGCGGCGTCGTCATGAGCATGACGAATGCAATCGATGCACAAGCGACAACGCGAAAATGGCGCACGTGGGCCTCGCGGCGAGTGGTGCGAGTGTAGGACGATTTTGCTCGTTCAATTTGCAAACTCGGGGGCGCGACTGATAGGCGCCCCACCGACTACTATTAGATCGTGCCTGCGCCTGACATCGCGTCCCTCAATCCGTTCAAGACTCTTCAGCGGCATCGAAACTTCCGGCTCTTCTGGTTCGGGCAGACACTCTCGCTCATCGGGACGTGGATGCAGTCGATGGCCGAAGGCTGGCTGGCGTTAGAGCTCTCGAATAGCGCATTCCTCGTCGGCGTCGTCGCCGCGGCGCAGTCCTTCCCGATTCTTCTGCTGTCCATGCACGCGGGCGTCGTCGTGGACCGCGCCGACAAGCTGCGGATCGTCAAGACGGCGCAATCGCTGCTCGCCGTGCAAGCGTCGGTGCTGTGGTGGCTCACATGGTCGCACCATCTGACGATCGCGTGGCTGCTCACGATGGCGAGCGCGAACGGCCTCATCGTCGCGTTCGAGATTCCGGCGCGACAGTCGCTCGTCATCGAGCTCGTCGGACGCGAGGACCTGCCCGGCGCGATCGCGCTCAACTCGAGTGGCTTCAATCTCGCGCGGATCGTGGGGCCGAGCATCGGCGCAATCATCATCGCGCGCTTCGGTATCGCGTGGTGTTTCGGCGTGAACGCGCTGAGCTACATCTCCGTGCTCGCCGGCTTGTTCATGATCAAGCTTCCCGAGTGGCTTCCGCCCGAGCGTCTGCTGGCGCCGCTCGAGGGGATCCGTGAGGCACTCGACTATGTGCGTGAGACGCCGACGGTCTCGTCGCTGCTCTGGCTCGTGACCGTGTTCTCAGTGCTCGGCGTTCCGTATCTCACGCTCATGCCCGTCGTCGCGCGCGACAAGCTCGGGCTCGGCGCCGGCGGATACGGCGGTCTGCTGGCGTGTGTTGGCATCGGCGGGCTCGCCGGCGCACTATCGCTCGCCGCGATCGGCGATCGCACGCGGCGCGGGATTCTGCTCTTCACGGCTGCGTTCACCTACGCGTCGATGCTCATCGTCTTCTCACTGGTGCGGAGCGCGACGCTGGCGTACCCGATGCTGCTGGGCGTCGGTTTCACGATGATTGCCAGCAATGCGACGGGGAATGCGACGCTGCAGCGTCTCGTGCCCAACGAGCTTCGAGGCCGAATGATGGCCACCTACTCCTTCATCGCGGTGGGGCTGTCGTCGGTTGCGGGCTCGCTCATCGGCGGCAGCGTGGCGCACGCGATCGGGGTATCGTGGGCGATCGGTGGCGGCGGGCTGATCATGCTTGCATATACGATGTGGGCCTTTCGCAACCATCGGGAGCTGGCGTCGGTATAACGACGGGAAGTGCAGATCCCCCCCTGCGCTCGCTGCGCTCGCATCAGGGCAGGCGTTGCGATCGGGATGACAGGACACCTCGACTGACGCTGTGTATTCCACCTGCCTCTTCTGCCACTCCAGCCTCGGCGCGAACGAGGCGGTCGAGCATTTTCCGATCGGCCGCCGGCTTGCGTTTGACGCGGCGAAAGGCAGGCTCTGGGTCGTCTGCCGGAAATGCGAGCGCTGGAACCTCTCGCCGATCGAAGAGCGCTGGGAAGCGATCGACGATTGCGAGCGATTGTTTCGCGACACGCGCCTTCGCGTGTCGACCGACAACATCGGCTTAGCGCGCGTCGCGGAAGGGCTCGAGCTCGTTCGCGTTGGTTCCGCGCTGCGGCCCGAGATGGCCGCCTGGCGCTACGGCGATCAGTTCGGGCGTCGCCGGCGAAAGAACATCGCGCTCACCGGCGCCGGAGTGGTGGCAGTCGCCGGGTTCATCGTCGCGGGCCCAGCGACCGGTCTCATCGCCGGAGGCGGCTGGGGATTGTGGAACGTCGCGAGCACCATGCACAGCCTCTATCAGCAGCGGCGAGTCCGCGCGCGAATCGCCGT
>Ga0070679_100001054_pt1 | contig 24036 bp, 12 predicted proteins | sample KBSC63BmetaG_FD_65652 | JGI IMG/M metagenome (GOLD analysis project Ga0070679, IMG submission 65652) | Corn rhizosphere microbial communities from Kellogg Biological Station, Michigan, USA - KBS C6-3B metaG | ecosystem: Host-associated > Plants > Roots > Rhizosphere | place: USA: Michigan... | reverse complement strand
CAACCGACACCGGCCGGATCAGCAAGCCGACCGCCGTGACGGGTGTCGTCGCCAACAGCGCGCTTGCATCCTGGACCGTTGAATACCGGCTCAAGGCGGCGGAAGGCGCGACGCCTGACGCATGGGCGACTCTCGCCACCGGCACCTCGCTGGTCGGCACCGTCGGCACCAACGGCGCCGCCGACACGCCAGAGACGTTCTGCACGTTCGATCCGACGTCGCTCATCAACGGCATCTACGAACTCCAGCTCCGGATGACCGACACGAGTGGCACGACGACCATGGCCACGGCCGATCCGATCACCGTCATCGTCGAGGGCAACATGAAGATCGGCGTATTCTCCCTTGCGTTCGAGGATCTCAAAGTGCCGGTTTCCGGCATTCCGATCACCGTCACTCGCACCTACGACAGCCGCGATGTCCGGGTAGGGGACTTCGGACCCGGCTGGCGCATCGCGGTGGCCAATGTCCGCGTGCAGAAGAACCGCAACCTCGGCTCCGGTTGGTTCCAAACGCTGCAGAGCGGCAATGGCATCCAGTTCTACAACGTTGATACCGTCGGCGATCGCATCGTGACGGTCACGATGCCCGATGGCGAAACGCATCGCTTCAAGATCGGTGCGCTCGTGAAGAACCGCGATGGCGATCCGGACGATGCCTCGTTCGCCGTCGTGGTTCAGCAAGGCACACTGAAGTTCTATCCGATCGGCGATACGACTTCGACGCTCGAGCCGCTCGATCAGAACAGCCAGCTCGCGTCGCACTTCTATATCGACGGCACGGGTGATCAGGACTTGCGCGCTGACGATCCCCAGAGCGATCCGTTCGCGGCGACCTACAACGCCACTCGGTTCCGCCTGACGACGAAGGACGGCGCCACCTACATCGTCGATGAGAAGATCGGTCTGCTTCAGATTACCGATCTCAACGGCAATACCCTCGTCGTGAACCGCGACGCCCAGAATCGGGTCACGTCCATCGTTTCGACGCTCGGCACGGGCGCATCGGCGATCGCCTCGAGCGTCACCATTCACCGCGATGCCACCGGACGCGTTGACTACGTGCAGGACCCCACCGGCAAGAGCGTCGATTACCTCTATGACACGCAGGGTCGGTTGTCCACGTTCACGGACCGCACGCTGAACGTGACCCAGTTCTTCTATGAGAACGCCTCGTTCCCGTACTACCTGACGCGCATTATCGATCCGCGCGGCGTGAACGCGATCCGCAGCGAGTACGATTCCAACGGGAAACTCATCAAGCAAATCGACGCGAACGGCAAGGAGACGCACTTCGATCCAGGCGTGGATACGACGGGCGAGTTCCAGAAGATCACCGACCGTCTCGGCAACGTGACCACGTTCTACTACGACGACCGCGGCAACGTGACGCTGAAGATCGATCCGCTCGGCGGCCGCACGACCTACGCGTACTATCCCGATAGCGATCGCGTGAAGTTCGAAACAGATCACTACGGCAACGTGAAATCCATGGCGTACGACGCCAGAGGCAATCTGCTCGTGACCACGACGGGCGCCGACATCACGGAAGATCCCGCCAACCCGACGACGGGTCACACCACGCGCACGAGCTACAACGCGCAAAGCCAGCCGACCCAGATCACCGACGCCGATGGCCGCGTACAGTCGTTCACGTACGACGCCACCGCCGGCAACCTGCTCTCGCAAACCAGCGGGGCAGGGGGCACGACTCCGGCTACGACCACGTTTACCTACAATCCGGACGGCACGCTCAATAGCCAGACCGACGCAGTCGGCAATCTCACGCAGTACGCTTACAATTACGCGTTCTCCGATGCCGCGTATCCCGGCGCGGTGAAGCAGATCACCGTCGTGGTAACGGATCCCGCCGGTGCCGCCGGCTCTGATGCCGGCAACGCCGCCGACACGGTCCTGCGCTCAACGCGCACGTTGTACGACGCGCAGGAGAACCAGCTCGTGCAGATCGTCACGCGGCACCTGCCGGACGGAAGCTCTGACGACATCATCACGCGCTACGTGTACGATTCGGAAAACCGGCTGACCGCGACGATCATGCCCGACGGCCGGGTCACCGAGACGCGATACAACTCGTTCGGCAAGGCGGACAAGGTCGTCGAGTGGCAGTCGACCGCCGACTACCAGGCGCACAACGACAGCGCAGGCCGTGTGACCAGCTACGGTTACGACTCCCGCGGGAATCAGACCTCGATCACGTATCCCGATGGCACCAACGAACAGACCTATTTCGACGCCGAGAACCGGAAGGATTGGTCGCAGGACCGTCGCGGCTACCGCACCTTCTTCGTGTACGATGCCGTCGGACGCCTGATCTCGACCATCTTCCCCGACGCCGACGACGGCACGAGCATCGCGGCACCCACGTCGGCGAGTGACTCACGCCTCGCCAACAACCCACGGACACAGACCGTTTACGATCTCGCCGGCCGAGTGACGGATTCCTACGACGAAATGGGCCGGCACTCGCAGACGGTTTATTATCCGGACGGCACCGCGGATGCGGGGCGACGCAAGCAACAGGTCCAGGTGCAGACGCTCGGCAACCTCGTCACGACGTATCAGTACGACGGTGCCGGCAACGTGCGCTTCGTCACCGATCCGCGCGGCAACACGGTCGAAACGCAGTACGACGACCAGGGGCGTCCCACGAAGGTGCTCTATCCGGCGACCGACGAAAACGCTGCGACCCAGACGACCACCACCTACGATCTGCTGGGCCGCCGCGTCGCCGTGACCGATCAGGAAGGCAAAACCACACGCTATCGGTACGACGGACTCGGCCGACTCGTCGAGGTCCGCCAATACCTCGATCAGAGCGTTGCGGCGAGCGATGCTGATTTCCACCTACCCGCGACTCACGCCTCGCTACTCGCTACTACCTACACCTACGACGAAGCCGGCAATCAGGTCACTCAAACCGACGCGCTTGGCCGCACGACCACCTTCTGGACGGACAAACTGGGCCGTCGCACCAAACGTGTTCTGCCTTCCGCCGGGAGCGCCGGCGTCTCGCCGGCATCCGAGTCCCTCACCTATGATGGCTGGGGCAATCTCTGGAAGCGGACGGACTTCGCCGGCAAGATCACGACGTTCCTTTACGATAGGCTGAATCGGCTCACCTCGAAGTCCGCCGACCCGACCCATCCCTCGCTCTCCTACACGAACGCCATTGCCCGCATCGAGTACGACTACGACGCGACCGGCGCCCGCAAAGCCGCGCGCACCTACAACGGCGCCAACACGCTCCTGTATTCCGAAACGACGCCGCACGACGAGCGCGGCCGCGTGAGCTACAAGGATACCTCGGGTGGACGTCTCAGCTACACGTACTACGCGAACAACCTGCTCAATGACGTCGTCTCGTCGAACGCGAGTGGCGTCAATGTCGGCTACCGGTACGACGAGGTGAATCGCCTCGAAACCGTCGATGACGGCTCGACTGGAACCGTCCGGACGAGCAGCTTCACGTACAACGCGAATGGCTCGCTCGAGACGATGACGCAGCCGAATACCGTGGTGCACACGTATAACTACGACGCCTTGAACCGGCTCCGCGGCCTGATCGTCTCGCAGGTCCCGACGTCGGGCAGCGGCCCGACCATCCTGCACACGTACGAGTACAAGCTCAACCCGTCAGGCCATCGCCACCAGGTTATCGAAGGCGCGCGCACGACCACGTATACGTACGACGCGCTGTATCGTCTCACGTCCGAAGCGATCGCCGGCGACAGCCACGGCAACAACGGCACGATCACGTACACGCTCGACAAGGTCGGCAACCGCCTCTCGCGCAGCTCTGGGGTCTCCGCTCTGAGCTCGCAGGCTGGCATGACCTACAACGGCCGCGACGAGCTGAGCACCGACACCTACGACGCCAACGGCAACACGATGCAAGGGCTCCTGGCTCCTTCCCTCCAGGCTCCTGGTTCCTTTGCCGACACTTACGATTTCGAAAACCGGTTGATCGTGCGGACGAAATCGGACGGCACCTCCATCAACATCAGCTACGACGCTGACGGGAACCGCACGCAGAAGAACCTGCTCGATCTGAACAATTCACCGGTGTCGGCGACGAGCTACCTCGTCGACACGAACAACCTCACCGGCTACGCCCAGGTCGCGGAAGAGCGGAAGTCGGTGCCGACCGGTGTGACGCTGAAGGTCTACACCTACGGCAACCAGTTGCTCTCGTGCACAACGACGCTGAACAACCAGCCCGCCGCCGTCAGCTACTTCGGCTTCGACGGGCACGGCAACGTCCGCGAACTCACCGACAGCACGGGAGCCGTCACCGACCGCTACGACTACGACGCCTTCGGGAACCTCGTCTACGTTGCCACCATTGATGCCACGACCGGCAAGCTGACGGCGCAGTCTCCTGGCTCCTGGTTCCTGAATCCTGACTCCTCTCGCAATCACTACCTCTATTGCGGCGAGCAGTTCGATGCCGACCTCGGGCTTTACTACAACCGAGCGCGTTACCTGAACACCGACAGCGGGCGGTTCTGGTCGATGGATACGTATCCCGGGCGGCGCGACGACCCAGCGTCGTTGCACAAATACCTGTATGCCTATTCCAGCCCGGTAGCGTACAAAGATCCGACCGGCCGCGATCCGACCATCTTTAGTGAAGCGATTGCTGCTGCTGTCGATGCGACACTAAACGCGTTGGCGAGAATCAGTCCGGCGTTTCTTACTTCTGGAGCGGCGGGTGGTGCTGCGCTCGCAGAGTACGGCGGAGAAGTTGAAGAGCAAGTTGCCGTATTGTCGGAGGAAGTGGGAGCGGAGATTCTTCAAAAAGACGTCGAAGTCGTTTCTAGACTCGGTGGACCCCGATTGATCGACCTTTTGCTCAAAATCAAGGAGCGCATCGTGTACCTTGAGGTAAAAACCTCGCTACCCAATCGGGCGGGCGATGCACTGAACAGATTGATTGGACAAATCGAGTCCGCCGTTGCTTCAGCACCGCCGAATGCGCAGGTCTCCGTGTTTGCTGCACAAGCTGACGAAGTTGCTTTGAATCGAGTGTACGCAGGCCTATCAGAAGGTGCCGTTCTGCGGGTCAATTTTGTGATCGGATACGGGAACTTGGTCACCTACCTTCAATCGCTCGCACAATAGCAACCGAATGACACCCAAAGATCGAAAAGTCCTCGTCCGCAGGTTTACGGAATTGATGGTTGATCTCGTGCCATCGTTTGAGCTGTACAAAGGTAAGTCGGAATATATTTTCCCTTCCAGTTACTACTTTGTTCATCGTGAAAGTGAACGTGGAATGGCGGTAATAGTCCTTCACATCTATTCAAAATCTCATCGCTCGGAGTTTACGCTTGGATTTGGATGGTCACGACTCGGCAGACTACCAGAGGTGTTGAGCGCTTGGTTCGCTTTGGAGGATGCCGCCGCCGGTCGTGTGCACTATTCCGATGAAGAGTACATGAACCGTGTACGGATGTTCTTGGGCAAAGACACGTGGTGGCATTTTAGCTCGGAAAATCCTTCGGAATCAGAGGCGAATTTTGCCGCAGCCGCTCAAGTCATTCGCGAGAAAGTGGTGCCGTTTGTGATGGGAGCCTTGCAATCGGCAACGCCGCGCGCCGGGTGATCGTAGCCGCTTAAGGCGGCTAACGGGCAGAACTACACATCCGATCTCCTTGGACCATGACAAGCAAAGCACTGATCGATGCGTTTAGTACGTTCGAAACGCAGGTTGGCCTGCGACGGACGAGCGATCAGTCAGTTATCTTCGAGAGCGACACGCATCGAGTCTCGGTCGACCTGCTGGATGGGCATTCGACTGTTCGCTGTGAAGTCGTTTTGAAGTCGCTTCCGAATGCGACGCCCGATGCGTATTCGATCATCGCGGGGAAGGCATAAACACATCAGGTCTTGATTCTTGACAAACCTTAGTGGCCGGCCGGGATTGCGGCATGCCCCGACCGTTGCGGATTGAATACGCCGGTGCGTGTGACCACGTGATCAATCGTGGCAACTATCGGCGGGGCGTTTTTTCGGGGGAGGGTGCGGCCGAGGCGTTCGAGCGTACGCTGGATGAGGCCGCGAAGCGGTATCACTGGCGGGTGCATGTGTATGTAGTCATGAGCGACCACTTTCACCTGGCGGCGTGGATCTCGTTGCATTGCCGGCGCAGAAAGCGCATCCGGACAAATCGATGCTCACCGCGGCGATGAAGGCCCGAACGTCGGTCGCGAACGCCTGGCTGGCCGAGCGGCTCAACATGGCTAAGCCCGCGTCAGCCAGTCAATTTGCCCGCCGCTGGATGCTGGCGCTGCACGATCGGAAGGCCGTCGCCGCTCTCGTGTCAAGGGTCAAGACCTGACGTGTTTATGGCTCCCTTGATTCTATGAATTATAAGGATATAGACCGTGTTTTCTCCCGGCTGCAATCAGTCGGCTTCGCACATAGACAACGGGCGGAAAACGATTCCAGGGTATGGTTCGACAGCGTGGATCATACGGTCGCGGTTGGTTTTCTTGACCTTTACGCAACAATACAATGCGATATCTACCTCAAAGCGCAGCCGGAGCTCGTGATCGACGCATATTCAGCAATCGTGTATTTCAATAGAGCGACGCTCGTTCGGTTTTTCCAAGAGAATCTCGCGCCCTCAACTGAGGTGCTTGCAAATTTCATCTGTGACGAGTTGGTTGGAAGATCGTCGCAGGTGTTCGCGGTTCGTGATAGCAAGGGTTGGAGGCAACTCGTTGATGTTCACGCCAGGTCGATGAAATGCCGCAACCGAGCTTTTTGGATGCGAGCCAGTGGTCACGCGGATGGAGTGTTGGGTTCCGTTGCGTCGGGGCCGGTAGCGTTCTAGTATGTGACCAGAGGCCATGCATGGAGTCATGCTGGGGTATTGACCTTACAGCGCGCGCTCGATCCGCAGGGCGACAAGCCGGAGATTGCCGGAGTCTACCTCGAAAGAGGCGATCAAGCGTACGCTTCGTACGGCAGCATCGAAGGCTGTACGCTGCTGGAAGAGGAGTTGACGCTTACGCTAGACGAGTATGGCGCTGAGGCGCTTGGGGGGGGGGATAAAGCACTGGCGATTTAACATAAGGTTCAATTCAGAGCAGAACCCCACAAGCCAACCATAGCCTCGCGAGTGCCGCGTGCCAGGAGTGGAGAAAAGCGCGGTGGACGGCTTCTCGGCTATGAACTCTCATTCGGGAGCAAAGTTCACCTACATCTGACTGAACACCCCAACGCCTTGCCCGCCTCGTGGCGCTTGTCCTTGGTCAACAGCGGGAGCACCCGTGGCCGCTTTAATCCGCGATGTGCCCGAGCCAAACTGAAGTAAGGAAGGCATAACCACGTCAGGTCTTGATTATTGACTAACTGTAGTTGCCGAGTGGGATTGCGGCATGCCCCGACCGTTGCGGATTGAGTACGCCGGTGCGTGTTACCACGTGATCAATCGTGGCAACTATCCGGCGGGGCCTTTTCTCAGGGGAGGGTGCGGCCGAGGCGTTCGAGCGCAGGCTGGATAAGGCCGCGAAGCGCTTTCACTGGCCGGTGCAGGCGTATGTAGTCATGAGCAACCACTTTCACCTGGCGGCGTGGATCTCGCTGCATTGCCGGCGCAGAAATCGCATCCAGACAAATCGATGCTCGCTGCAGCGATGAGGCCCCGAACGTCGGTCGCGAACGCCTGGCTCGCCGAGCGGCTCAACACGGGCAAGGCCGCGTCAGCCCAGTCAATTTGCCCGCCGCTGGATGCTGGCTCCGCACGGTCGGGAAGGCCGTCGCCGCTCTCTTGTCAAGGGTCACGACCTGACGTGTTCATGGATCCGAGTTCTTGATAAGGCGCAGTGGCTAGAACTTTATGCTTTCCATCACGAATCGCTTCGGCGGCGAAACGAGGCTTTTTGGGCCGCAGTCAGTGGATACCGTGACCAATATCCGTTCAAATCGCGACGGAAATACACACAAGAACCAAAACCTACATGGTGACGGCGAGCATCGCAAAGGCCTCAAGTCGCTCGGTAGCGACGATGGGCGACTCGTACCGTGATGAAACAGTCGAATTTTAGTAACAACCCGCTATACGTATGAGTTCACTGAAGATCATCGTTTTAATGACGAAGTGGTTAGGTTGGCTATCGATAGCATCGGCAGCGATATATTTGTGTTTAGGCTTTTACCTTGGAGGTTGGGTTGGCGAAAGAAGCGGAGATATGTACTATCTCGGAAATCACGGCCATTATTATCCCGTATCGGAGGCTCAATACCATCTAAGTCGGACCGTGAAGGTTCTAATGATAGTTGCAATTGTAGTGACATTTATCGGCTCGCTCACGCAGCAAGGGATTAAGACCGTGAGCGCAATCAGAAAATCGGACGAAAAGAAGATGAAGTTGTGATGGACTTTTATGGAGCAAGCACTGGGGTCCAAAACAGCTGGCGCGTTACCACGATTTTCGGGGGAGAACGGATCGTCCATCATCAGGAGGGACCTTGTTTTCGCTAGTAACGGACGATCGCTGCGCGATTATGATCGCGATTCACGCGAGCGCTTCGTTCATAGATACGAATTGCTCGTCGCATCATCGCTCTCAATTAACGCTGATTCTGACACTCTTGTTTGGACCAGCAATGTGGGGCAAGCCGACGAGGTCATGATTTGACTCTTGACGAGCTGCGATTGGCATCGCGGACACTCTGCCCCTGTGCAGGGCGGAACCAACGGACGAACTGACTCACGCTGGCGATCGCCCGGGTCCTTCTTTACCAGATGGTATCTCGCGCTGTCGCGGCGCAGAATGCCGGCGTAAAAGGCGAGACCGTTCTAGCGTTTGAAGTGGAAACCATCTGAGACATTGCCCAATGACGCCTGATCGGCCGACCGCATACAGCTACCCGCTGAACGCCTCGTTCATGGGACTATCCGGGCGAGTTCACTGCGAGATATTTCGGGACGAATGCGCCCAGTCGTTTCGCAACTGGGAAAAACTGCCGTCGCAGATACGTCGATCCGAGGTATCGGGCTGGCGAAAGTTGGCAGATCGAGCAGTCTCGGCCTATGAGCAACGCATCGCGCTGCGCTATAGAGAGCTCGGGCTAGCATCCGCGCTCGAGCCCGGTCTGAGAGCCATATCGGACTTTTCTGCCTTCGAAGAGTGGAAGGCGCTATTCATTGAATTGCTGCGCCAAAACCAGTTGTGGGTGACAGCGAAAAACGCGGCGAGAATCAGGCGGGAATTGACCGCAAATGTTGCGCGCATTGGCACGGTTTTCGAGAAGGAGATGCCGACGCCAATGTACAACGGCCAGCCAATGGCGCGAATGATGGATAATAATCTGCTCTACCTCCTGGTGAAGCCACGATCAGATGGAGTAGCTGTCGCGAATATTGTGTGCTGCGCAAAAGAAGCGGGTAACCCGATGATCGAACATGTTGGGCTGCACGGTATCCTCACTATCGATAATCAGCCGCTGACCGGTGCCGAGGCTATTTCCGTCGCCGTGGAGCTCCAGCGCCACGTTCGCGCCTTTGAATCTATCTGTGCCGAACCAAATTGATACCGGCTTTTTCGCCACATTGTTGCCGAGCTCGCGGCGGTGAATGTCACGTAAGCTGCGGATCGAGTATCAGGGTGCGATCTATCATGTGATCAGCCGCGGAAACAATCGGTCGGCCATGTTCGCTCGAGAAACGAGTCCGTTTCGCCGGCGCCGACTGGCGAGCGCCTATCGTCAGGATCCCGGTCGATTCGAGCCATACACCACTCGGATTACAAAGTGCAAATTTGACCGTTAGGATCAACTTTGTTTTGGACAGCAATGAAAGTTACCACACTCTATTGTCGAAGAATGGCTGGAGGACTCGTTGGAGCTAAACAGAGCAGACAGATGAAAATAGCGTTCGGTTTGGTGTTACTTCTGGCGATCACAGCTGGAAGTCTCTTTTGCATAGCATACGGAATCCATGGGTTGAACGAAACCATCGGGGGTTCGTACAAGCAGCATACCGCCTTCGCGTGGTTCTATTTTTGCACCGTTTTGCTCGGCGCGCTGATGGGCCTAGGTATTGTGTACTCAAAGCTAAGATACGTAATTAAAAACCGAAAATGGTAGACGCGGTGCCGCGCCATCATCGCCGCTGCGGGGATCGGCGGGCTTGGCTTTATGGCGAACGAGCTTAGCTGCGGAGTCCGAGCGGTCACGTTTACCGGCAGCCGCGTGGAAAGGGTCAATTACTTCGGCGGGGTGATCGCGTCGATCAAGAGACCGCAGGTTCGGGGTGCCGATTTCACGCGGGACAGCCGCCGGAACGGCTACTGCACGATAAGGACTGCCGATGGCGCCACCTATTCGACGGTGCGTTTTGCAGATTCCGCCAAGGCCGACAGCCTCAAGTTCGCTGTCTCGGGCGCACCACGATGATTCGGCCGCGACGTCTGTAGGGTTTGGTCGGGAGCGTCGTTAACCAGGAGCGATGTCGCCGCGACCCGATTCCGCTTCGCGCGATGGTTTATCGGGCGATCGGTGACATCCGGCTTGTCGAAAGAAATTCGTTTGATTGCGTCGAGGCGGTGCGGAATCCGGCGCTTTTCACAATCTTCTTGATGGCGGGCTTGCTGCAGGGTGCGGCACTGCGCGCCGCGTCCGGAGCCGCTGAGGGTTCGGCAGCAGCGGTCGCGATCGGGCAATGGCTGTTCTCTGATCCGCGGTTTTCACAGTGCTTTGCCGGCGGCTCAATGGACCGGCTCAACCATTCGGCGACATCTCCGGATGCGATGAGCTGCGCGCGCTGTCACGTTCCGCCCCAAAGCCATACTGCGCGCGAATCGATCTGCGATTTCTGCGATCGGGTCGCGCGCAGCACCGTGCCTCCACGCGAGGACGGGCGCACGACGACACCGCGCAATTCGCCCTCGCTGGTCGGCGCTTTCACACCCGCGGCGGAGAACTCGCTGCTGCATTTCGACGGAGAATTCGCTTCTGCCGACGCGCTCGTCGCCGAAACATTCCTCGGGCGCAACTATGGCTGGTTGCCGCGTGAACACGGCGTGGCGCTACATCACTTCGCGTCGGTCATTCGCGCCGATCAGGGAGCGCACGGTCGAAGCGATGACATCGTCGGGCGGTATTCTTACGCGGATTTGTTGGGGGGCTCCGATGGTTCTTTGCCCGAAGCGTTGCGCTTATCGGCGGCGGAACGGATCGAGGTGAGTCGTGCGACGGACGAAGAGATTCTCGCGCATTGTTCGCATCTCGTCGCGGCCTACGTGCGTTCACTGCAATTCGCGCGTGACGACGACGGCTTTTTCGTTGGGACGCCGTACGACGCCTTTCTCAAGTTGAACCGGTTGCCGCGCGCACCAAGGGAAGGGGAGACGCCGCGCGAATACACGCAGCGGCTGAACGAGGCCGTTGCTGCATTGCGGGTGCCGAAGTTCATTTCGCCAGCAGGAACACAGAGCGGCGTCGGCGTTTTCGGCGAATCCGAGCTGCGCGGCCTGAGAATCTTCTTCAAATCCGCGGTCGGTGATGCGCAGAAATCCGCCGCCGGCAATTGCGCCGAGTGCCACACGCCGCCCGCGTTCACCGACTTTTCCTTCCACAACACCGGGGCGGCCCAGGATGAGTACGACAGCACCCATGGCGCCGGGGCGTTTCTGCAGCTTCGAATTCCCTCGCTCGCGGAGCGTGCAGCCGACGGCGAGCGCTGGCTGCCGGCGACGCCGGCGCACCTGCAGGCCCAGGGCTTGATGCGCTTGGCGGCGCTGGTGGAAGATCCAAATCGAGCAGACCTCGGAGCCTGGAATATCTTTGCGAATCCTGACTTCGCGGTCGCACAGCCGCGTTTGGAGCGAGTTTTCAACCGCGCAGGTGAACGCCGGGGTGACGCTGCGCTGACGCGAGCGATCGCCGCGTTCAAGACGTCAACGGTCCGCAATCTCGGCACGTCTGCTCCGTATCTGCACACGGGCCGGGCCCAGAGGATCGAAGATGTGATTCGGTTCTACCAGCGCATGAGCGATCTGGCCCATCGTGGGCAGATGCGGAACGCCCCGCCTGAATTCTTCTCGATGCGGCTCGCCGAAGAGGACGTCGAACCGTTGGTTCATTTCCTGCGCGCGCTGAACCAAGAAACGCGGTAACGCCGAGTTCAGCGCTCCACGCGTAAGTTGGGTCGGGTCGGCGGCAACACAGAGGATTGATTGCGCCGACGGGGGGGTTCTGAGCCGGCGGGCCGCCGGCGCTCGCGGCACTGCACGCTCCTGATCGGCACCGACGGCGCTCCCGGCGCTGCATGCGCCTGATATGCGGCTCGCCGAAGAGGACGTCGAACCGTTGGTTCATTTCCTGCGCGCGCTGAACCAAGAAACGCGGTAACGCCGAGTTCAGCGCTCCACGCGTAAGTCGGGTCGGGTCGCGCCACACAGAGGATCGATTGCGCCGACGGGGGTTTCTGAGCCGGCGGGCCGCCGGCGCTCCCGGCACTGCACGCTCCTGATCGGCGCCGCTGGCGCTCCCGGCGCTGCACGCGCCTGATATGCGGCTCGCCGAAGAGGACGTCGAACCGCTGGTGCATTTCCTGCGCGCGCTGAACCAAGAAACGCGGTAACGCCGAGTTCAGCGCTCCACGCGTAAGTCGGATCGGGTCGGCGGCAACACAGAGGATTGATTGCGCCGACGGGGGTTTCTGAGCCGGCGGGCCGCCGGCGCTCCCGGCACTGCACGCTCCTGATCGGCACCGACGGCGCTCCCGGCGCTGCATGCTCCTGATCCGCGCCGGGGCGATCGGCTGAAGAGGGGCGATCGGCTGAAGAGGCTCAGGCCGATGTATGCATGTATCGGCTACCATCGCTGCACTGCCTTTGCAGCTGCGTTGGCGTTGCTGGCGTCCACGCTCGGTTTGGTCGGACGGAAGCAAAACATTTGCGAATCGACACCGGCAGCGCTGCAACCGGGATGACAAGCATGCTTGGCGTCGTGCAGATCGCGCGATGGCACCGACACGGTAACCAATCTGGCGATACACGGAGGGCGGATGAGTACGTTCGGACCTAGCGAAGCGCCTTTTTTTCCCGATGCTGGAGTTTCGCCCTTGATTCACTATCGATCGGCCACGTGACTGATCGGCGTGTCTGTACGCCCATTCCAGCTGTGGCGTGCGTTCAGCTTGGGTGGCGTGCTCGTAGCGGCGGGAATCGTGAGCGCACGCGGCCAAACGACTGAGCCACGTACCCCTACCACCACGCCCAACGAGTACACGCTCGCGACCTTCATGCAGCGTGTCGTCGAATATAACGATTCGGTCCAGGCACGCTTGCTGGCCTTCCACGCCGCGCGCAGCCAGCGCAAAGCCGAGGGCGGAACCTTCGAACCGGTGTGGGCCACCACCGGCCAGTACGTCGATAATCATCAGGCCAACACCGTCGAGGAGGAGCGAAACCTGCGGACCGGCGGCCTTTTTCGGGAGCGCAATCAACTTTATAGCACCGGCATCGAGGTGCTTTCGCCCATCGGCACGCGCGTTCATGTCGGCGTCACGGGCAACGAACTGATCAATAATATCCAGCGGACGGTCTTCGAGCAGCTCGCCGCGGAATATCAAACCGCCGCGGGTGTCACGATCGACCAACCGTTGCTCAAAGGCTTCGGCCGGGCCGCCAATCTCGCTTCCCTGCGAGTCGCGGCGCGCGCGTCCGACGTGGCGTATCAGGAATATCGACACCAATTGATGCAGGTGACGGCGGAAGCGGAGCTGGCCTTTTGGGAACTCTATTTCGCGCAGCAGGAGGTCGAGCTCTCCAAAGAGTCGGTGAAAGTGGCCGACACGCTGCTCCGCGACAGCCGCGCGAGTTTCGACGCCGGCCGCGGTTCCAATCTCGACGTGCTCGAAGCGCAGGCCGGACTCGCGCTGCGCCAATCGCGCGCGAGCATGTCGGAGCAAAAGCGTCGCGAGGCGGCCAATCACCTCGGCGCGTACCTCGGCCAAGCGGCGATGCCGGAGCCGCGTTACGTCGTGAGCGAAGCGCCGCCGGTGCGGCCGGTGGAAGTCTCAGCCGAAGGCGGCCGCGCGGTGGCGATGGCAATGAATGCCGAGCTGCTGCGCGCGCAGGCGCTCGCCGGACAGGAGCGCGTGCGACTGGGATTCGCGAAAAACCAGCGGTTGCCGGACTTGAACGTGAAGGTGGCGTACCAGGCGACCGGCCTCGGTTCGGAGTGGCGCAATTCCTGGGGCGAGGTTCAGCGCGAGAGTCTGCCGCAATGGACAATCGGACTCGAATTGCGCGTCCCGCTCTTCGGCGGCATTCGCGGCCGGAACGAACAACGCGCCGCGATGCTGCGGCTTTCGCAAGCCGAGCGGACGATCGGCGATCTCGAGGCGCAGTTGCGCTCGGCGCTCGACTCCGCCGAGGAACGCGTCGGCGCCACCTACACCGCCGCCCAGAGCTATGGCGTTATCGTCGATTTTCGCTCGAATTTGTTGAAGACGCGGTTGCAGGCGCGCGAGGTCGGCCGAGTCGATAGCCGGAGCGTCCTCGAAGCGGAGCAGGATTTGTTCAGCGCGAAGCTCGATCACCTCCAGAGCGCGATCGAATACGAGAAGGCGTTGCTCGATCTCCAGCTGGCGTCGGGCACGCTGCTACAGGAGCGCGGGCTCGAAGTCGGGCGCGACGAACTGGAACAGCAGACGGCAAAATGGTCCGCCGCGCCGAGAACGCGCGTGGCGGCGCTGCATTATCATCCCGCGACCTTCTCCCATTGGCCGGACGCGCCTCCAATCCATTTCGATCCCGACAGCGACCCGAGTTATCCCCTCCGTCTTGGGTTCACGCGTCACGCCAAGCGTCCCTAGCTCCATGCCCCAATCACCCTTCCGCCTGGCTCTGAGGACGCTCCTCGGGGCGTCGGCCTTGTTCGCCGTTACTTCCGCCTTCGCCGCGACGCGCGTGCAATGCCTCACCGAGTCGATCAACGATGTGGAGATGGCCGCGCCGGTCGCCGGTTCGGTTGCGGCGATCCGCCACGGCGAAGGCGAATTTGTCGACGCCGGCGCGGTGATTCTCGAACTGGAATCGCGCGCCGAACAGCTCGAGGTCGAGCGGCGAACGGTTGAAGTCGATACGTTGAAAGGCGAACTCGATCGCTCCGAAAGCCTGCTGAAGAGCACGAGCTCGATTTCCCGCGAAGAGGTGGACAAGAAACGCGGCGAGTACCGGGTGGCCGCGGTGCAGCTCGATCTCGCGCGCGACGCGCTGGCGAAGCGGAAGATCGTGGCGCCGTTCCCCGGCGTCGTGACGCTTTTGCCCGTGAAAGTCGGCGAATACTGCCAGCCGCCAAAGACGCTCGTGCGGTTGGTCGATGCGCGCCAATTTTACGCGGTCGCCAACGTCGAACCCAAAGCCGCCGCGCAGGTGACCGTCGGGGCGACGGTGCAGCTCGAGGCCGGAGACGAAGGCAAACTCGAGGTCTTCGACGGCAAGGTCGTCTTTATTTCCCCCGTCGTCGATCCGGCCAGTGGGCTGTTGCGATTAAAAGCGGTGTTCGCGAACCCGGACGGACGACTTCGGCCGGGCGTGGCTGGTCGCCTCGTGTTGCCTTAACCCTGCGCACCCATGTCGAGCGACTTCGAAACGACCGATGCGTATGGGATGGCGCTGAACAAGCTTTCTGGGCTGCGGCGATTCTCAGGCCCTCCCACGCTTTTCTGGCAATCGTACGTCGAGGCCCTGGTGGCCGTCACCGGCGCGCGTTACGGGCTGGTGGCGCGGCGTCGGGAAGGTGACGCGCCGGGTTGGCGCAAGGTCGTTGCGTGTCCGGCCAATCTGAGCGCGGACGCGCTGAAAGGCTTCTTCACCGTCGTCGAGCCCTTGTGCGAGGCGGCGCTCGCGAACGAGTGCGCGAGTCGGAGCGTTGCCAGCGCGAGCGCGGACGAACCCGGCCAGATCGGTGTCGCCGTGCGCCTCGACACCGGCCGACCGAGCGAACGTTGGACCGCGGTATTTCTCCTCGACGGCAATGAGGCCGCCGCCGCCGAAGTCCTGAAGCGACTCCGGCTGGCGAATGCGCTGCCGGCGGACGTGCAGCATTTCCAGTCGTCGAACCGTGCGCCGGGCGCGGCGGCGAAAGCCGCATCGGTGCTCGACCTCGTGGTGCTCCTCGACGCGCAGAAAAAATTCGTCGCGATGGCGATGACCTTCGTGAACGAGATTGCGGGGCGGCATCACGCCGAGCGCGTTTCGCTCGGGTGGGAGGAGGGCGGCTACATCAAACTGAAAGCCGTCAGCCACACCGACACGTTTGTCGGCAAGATGGAGATCGTGAAAGAGATCGAGGTCGCGATGGAAGAGGCGTTCGACCAGGACGAGGAAATCTACTGGCCGCCGCTCGACGGCGAGACGCTGATCACGCGCGACCACGGCAAGTTCGCGGAAGGGCACGCGGTGAAGCACCTGTGCTCCGTGCCGCTGCGCATCGATGGCAAACCGGCCGGGGTCGTGACGCTGGAGCGCAATGCCGAGGCGTTTCTCGAGGACGAGATTCGGCTGCTGCGGCTGGCGGCGGATGTCGCGGCGGGACGGCTCGACGATTTGCGCCGGCGCGACCGCTGGTTTGGCGCGCGCTGGGCGGATGCGCTGCGGGAGCGCGCCAAGAAATTCGCCGGACCGGAGAAGACATGGTCGAAAGTTTTGGCGATCGCCGGGGCCATTGCGCTGGCGGTGCTTTTGTTCGGCCGGGTCACTTATCGGGTCGAAGCGCCCTTTCAATTGCGGACAGATAATGTCGCCTATTTGTCGGCGCCGTTCGCCGGCTTCATCGGTGAGGTCGACGCCGAGGTGGGCGAGACGTATCCGGCGGGTCGGCGGCTCCTGACGCTGGATACGCGCGATTTGCTGCTCGAAGAGGCGGCGGCCGCAGCCGATCTCTCCCGTTACCAGCGCGAGTCGGAGAAGGCGCGTGCGGCGAATGAACTCGCGGAAATGCGGATCAGCCAGGCGCAGGCCGAGCAGGCGCGCGTCCGGCTGGAACTATCGCGCTTTCGACTCGCGCAAGCGGAGATCAAGTCGCCCTTCGACGCGTACGTCATCGAGGGCGACCTCAAGAAACGGCTTGGTGCGCCGGTGAAACAGGGCGACGTGCTGTATAAAGTCGCGCGCCTCGATCGCCTGTACATCGAAAGCAAAGTCAACGAACGCGACATCCAGGAAATCCGCGTGGGCGCGCCGGTGCAGATCGCGTTCGCGAGCCAGCCGAAGGAAAAGTTCGACGCCACGGTGCGGCTGATCGAGCCGGTCGCGACGACGGTGGACAAAGAGAACGTTTTCATCGTGCGCAGCGAATTGAAAACGAAGCCGGAGTCGTGGTGGCGGCCCGGCATGGCCGGCGTAACGAAGATCAGCGTCGGACCGCGCACCTTTGCGTGGATCCTCTTCCACCGGACCGTCGATTTTCTGCGGCTGCTGCTCTGGTGGTAACATGGCTGACGCGCCGCTCACGTTCAGCGAATCGTGGTATCGCATCGCGCAGCAGCGCGTCTCGCTGCGCTCGCACGTCGTCGTTCGCCGGCAGTTCTTCCGCGGCGAGCGGTGGTACGTGTTGCAGGATCCGTTCAATAACCAGTTTTACCGCGTACGGCCGGCGGCGTACGCTTTTGTCGCTCGGCTGACGCCGGAGCGAACGGTGGACGCCGTTTGGAACGAGTGTTTCGAGGCGGACCCGGACCAAGCGCCCGGCCAGGAGGAGGCGCTGACCCTGCTCGCGCAGCTTTACGCGGCAAACCTGCTGCAAAGCGCGATGCCGGCGGATAGCGTGCAGCTTTTCGAGCGGTACACGAAGCGGCGTCAGCGCGAGAAGAGCGCGTTTTTGTTGAATATCATGTTCGCGCGCGTGCCGCTGCTGGATCCGGACACGTTCCTCAAGCGCTGCCTCCCGCTGGCGCGCGCGGCGTTTAGCTGGCTCGGCTTGGCGATCTGGGCCGCGGTGGTGCTGATGGCGATCAAGACGCTGGTCGATCATTCCGCCGAACTGAAAGATCAGACGAGCGGCATTCTGGCGCCGGGCAATTTGGTGTGGTTGTACGTGGGGCTCGTGTTGATCAAGGCCGTGCACGAATTCGGCCATGCCTTCGCGTGCCGGCGATTCGGCGGCGAGGTGCACACGATGGGCGTCATGTTCCTGCTTTTCACCCCCATCCCGTACATGGATGCGACTGCGTCGTGGTCGTTCCGCAGCCGGTGGGAACGCGCGCTCGTGGGCGCGGCGGGCATGATCGTCGAGCTCTTCGTGGCGAGCTTCGCCGCGTTTATATGGGCGTCGACGGGACCCGGCGCGATCCACGCCATCGCGTACAACATGATGTTCGTGGCCGGCGTCTCGACCGTGGTGTTCAACGCGAATCCGCTGCTGCGCTTCGACGGTTATTATATCCTGTCGGACCTCCTCGATATTCCGAATTTGCACCAGCGGTCGACGGCGTTGCTGCGACACTTCGTCGAGTATTACGCGTTCGGATACAGCAAGTCGGTCAGCCCGGCGCGCACGACCAAGGAGGCGAGCTGGTTGACGTTTTTCGCAATCGCCAGCGGCATTTACCGGTTCGTCGTGTTCTCGACCGTGCTGTTTTTCCTGGCGGACCGCTTCTTGATCCTCGGTCTGATCATGGCGGCGGTGTGTGCGATCGCGTGGGTCTGCGTGCCGATTTGGCGCTTGGTTGCCTACCTCGCCACCGATCCACGGCTCGAGCGCACGCGACCGCGCGCGATCGCCGTCTGCGCGGGGGCCGCGGCGATTCTGGTGCTGTTGACGGCGGTCGTGCCGTTCGTGAATCGATTTCGGGCGCCGGGCGTGCTCCAGGCGAAATCCTACTCGGTGATTGCGGCGCCAGCCGACGGGATGCTCGTCGACATTCTGGCGCCGGATGGCGCGGCGGTGACGCCGGGCGAGCCGCTCTTCCGGATGACGAATCGCGAACTCGAGCTGCGAATCGCGGGCGCGCGGGCGCAGCTCGACGAGTCGGAAGCGATGCAGCGGCGGGCGTTGCGGCAATCGACGGCGGATTTGCAGCCGCTCGCCAGCCGGGTGGAGGCGATGCAGCAATTGCTCAAGCGGTTCCAGGATGAGCAGGCCTCGTTGCTGGTGCGCGCGCCGCATGCCGGCCATTGGGTCGCGCCGACGTTGCGCGAACTGCGCGGCGCCTGGATCGACCGCGGCACCCCCGTCGGCCAACTCGTCGACGAAACCCAGTTCTACTTTTCGGCCGTCGTCTCGCAGAACGAGGCCTCGCGACTCTTTGCCCAGCAGATTCGCGGAGCCGAAGTCCGCTTGATCGGGCAGGCCGGCGTGACCTTGCCGGTGACCTCGCGCGTGGTGATTCCGGCCGAGCGCCGCAACTTGCCGTCGGCGGCGCTGGGTTGGATTGGCGGCGGGGCGGTGCCGGTGAGCGCCAGCGATTCGTCGGGGACGCAGGCGACCGAACCCTTTTTCGAGGTACGCGCGAATGTCGCGAATACGGCACCGGCCGTGCTCGTGCACGGACGTGGCGGCCGGATTCGTTTTGACCTGCCGGCCGAACCCTTGCTTTCGCAGTGGATTCGCCGGCTCCGGCAACTGCTCCAGAATCGTTACGGCGTATGATGGCGGTCGGCACCGAGTATCGGCAATGCGCGGTGCGCCGGCCGACGCCGCCGCTGGCCGGCGCGGATGGCGTCGTCGACGCGTGCATCGGGCGTTACCGGCGACGCGCGAAGTTGCGCGCAGCCCTCTGGTGTGAGGCGCAGGCCATCGACGCCAAAGCAGAGGATTGGAAATTTCTGTCGGACGAGGCGCTGAAGCGGCATCTCGCGGAGTTTCGCGAACGGTTCCGTCGCCAACCGCGCGGGGTCGAGCGTTGGGTGCCGGATGCGTTGGCGGCGATTCGCGAGGCGGCTGAACGCGCGATGAAGTTGCGGCCGTTTCCCGTGCAGTTGATGGGCGCGCTCGCGTTGCATCGTGGCTCCGTGGCGGAGATGGCGACGGGTGAAGGCAAAACCCTCACGGCCGCGCTCGCGGCGATCCTGGCGGGGTGGGTGGGCAAGCCGTGCCACATCGTTACCGTGAACGATTACCTGGCGCAGCGCGACGCGGACTGGCTGCGACCGCTTTACGAATTTTGCGGGGTTTCCGTCGGTTGCGTGATCAGCGTCATGAGCCCGGGGGATCGCGCGACGGGATACGCGCGCGATGTGACCTACACCACGAGCAAGGAGGTGACCGCGGATTTTTTGCGGGATCGCCTTCGGCTGGGTGACTTGCAACAAGCCACCCGCCGGTTGTTGCACAAGCACCTCGCGCCCCACGAAGCGCCGGACGGCGTGGTGATGCGCGGACTGCATACCGCGATCGTCGATGAGGCCGACAGCGTGTTGATCGACGAGGCGGTGACGCCGTTGATCATTTCGTCGGCGCGCGAAGGTTCGGACCTCGAACAGATTTACGGGCAGGTGTGGCAGATCGCTAATCAATTGCAGGTGGACGTCGATTACCGGGTGGAGCTGCGGTACAAGGAAGTGACCTTGTTGCCCAGTGGCCGCGCGAAAGTTGAAGCTGTGGCGGGGACCTTGCCGGAGCGGTGGCGAGGGGCGTCGCGGCCGATCGAACTCGTGGAGCAGGCGTTGACCGCGCATGAGTTCTACCGGAAGGGGAAGCAGTACGTCGTCAGCGAGGGCAAAGTCGTGATCGTCGACGAGTTTACCGGCCGCATGATGCCGATGCGGAAATGGCGTCATGGACTGCACCAAGCGATCGAAGCCAAGGAGTCGCTGCCGATTTCGGCGCTGGATCACACCCTCGCGCGGATCAGCTTTCAGCGGTACTTCCGGCTTTACGAGAAGCTGGCTGGCATGACCGGTACCGCGAGCGAAGCGGCGGGAGAGCTTTGGCAAATTTACCGGCTGCCAGTGATTCGCATTCCGACGAACCGCCCGGTCATCCGTGTCGAACACCCCGATCGCTTTTTTGCGACGGTCGAGGACAAATTATCGGCCGCCGTCGAGGAAGTTGCCGCCGTCCACGCGGCGCGCCGGCCCATCCTTGTCGGCACGCGCAACGTCGCAACCAGCCAAGAACTCGCCCGCCGGTTGGCGGAGCGGGGCCTTGAGTTCAATCTGCTCAACGCCTTGAACGACCGCGAGGAGGCGAAGATCGTGGCCTCCGCGGGAGCCCCCGGTGCGATCACGATCGCGACCAACATGGCGGGCCGCGGCACGGATATCTTGCTGGGCGCCGGGGTGGCGGAGGCCGGCGGACTGCATGTTATCGCAACTGAGCGGCACGAGTCGCATCGGATTGACCGCCAATTGTACGGCCGAGCGGCGCGTCAGGGTGACCCCGGAAGTGCCATCGCGCTCGTGGCCGCGGACGACGAACTGCTGCGGCGTTTCAGTCCAGACTTTGCGCGCCGTATGCTGGCGCGATCGATCCGACGCGGCGGTCGGCTGTCGGCTTGGCTGGGCGGGAAGCTCAGCATGTACGTGCAATGGCGCGCGGAACGGCAGGCCTTCGCATCCCGAAAAGCGGTGATGCGGATGGACACCTGGATGGACGAAGCCGTCTCGTTTTCCGGCAACGGGGGCGGTCAATAACCCGACGATTTCCTGGGAATCGAAATGAGAATTTCGGCGCAAAACCGCTGCACCTTTCGGCGCGAAATCGGCTGCGCTGAATCAGAGTATCTAATGGCCGGATACGACACCGCGACGCATGCGCAGCCGATTTCTTTCCGACGATTTTCAGATTTTTTTCAATTGGCGGTTGACTAGAGATTGCTCAGCCGCCTCAACTCCGCGCCGTTAGTTTCCGTCCGCTTCCTCCAGCCTCCACCTTCCGCTTGTCGGTAGATCCCCACAACCGCCGGGCTTTCGATCTCGAAAGCTTGGAACCGCGCTTACTGCTCTCCGCAGACGGCATTGCCGCGGGCGGAGTACGACATGCACCAGCTCCGGCGTTGGCGGCGGTGGTGCAAACCTTCGCGCCGACGGTGCGGAGTTCGGACGTAACGGCGGTTGGGCATTCCGACATTTTCGCCGACGTGGCCGATGAAGCTTTGCCGGGCGCGCCGGCGGCGCAGGTTGTGACCGCGACTGCCGCGACGTCCACACCGACCGCTGCGGCGACGAACACCACGACTCCCATCGCTCAGCCGACGACGACCGATGCGCAGGCCGCCTCGGTGACCGCCAATAATGCGGCGACTGCAGCGACCGATACGGCCGCGACGACGCTCGGGACCACGGCAGTGACGGGTCAAAGCGACACTCTTTCCGATCAGCTCACGACCACCCTGAAAACCGGAAATGGCCCTCCGAGCGCGCAAAATCAGGCTCAAAGCGATAGAGTTGTATCCATTTCTTCGATAAATTCGGGGAGCGCATCGATTCGGGCGCTCGCCGCAGGTGCGTCAGTTAGTGTTAGCAGCGCGAATCCTCAGGTCGTCAGCGCGTATTCCGGCAGCCATGACTTCGGCGCCGACGGAACGACGACGATCAATATCACTGGCTCCGCTTCGGGGCAGTACGATACGATCACAGTGGATGGCAATGCCACCCTCGGCGGCACGTTGAGTGTCGCGTTCGGCAATAATTTCGCCCCCGCGGAAGGTGACACCTTCGACGTCATTGCCGCCGGATCCTTCAGCGGTCACTTCGATGTCGGCAACGGCTTGTTCGGTTTCGGCGATCGCAGTCTGTATCTGAAGGTCGTCCAGCAGTCCGGCAAACTGCAGCTCGTCGCCACCAAGGTTTCGGGCGATGCGCTTTCGGTTCACCCCGATTCGAACGCCGGCGACAATGCGTTCGGCCAGCTTTTGAATCGCGACGAGTTCGGCACGAACTCGGCCTCGATCCTCGGTTCGATCACCGTTTCCCAGTTCGTGACCGTTCGCGGCACGTTCGATTTCAGCTGGGTCTCCTCGCTGTCGGTGAAGCTGACCGACGGCACGTCCGAGACCATGTACGGACTGACGATCGGCGGAAGCAGCATCGATGCGTTCGTCGGCGTCGGCGGACCTTACCTCATCGATTCGAACGGTGACGGCCGCATTAACGGATCTGATACGCCGAACGGCAACGCCGTCGGACTCCATTTCTCTAACGTCGATGTCGGACTCGCGTTGCTGCGGTCGACTTCGTTGTTGGACTTCTCGACGTACTATGCCGCGAAGTTCACGGCCGCGAGCGGATCGATTGTCGGACTCGACGCGCTGGTCGCGGATGCGAAAAACATCACGCTCGGCGTCAACGAGGTCAGCGCGATAATCGACAACGTTTTGCTGCCGGCCCCGGCCATCGACTTCAGCAGCCTGTCCGGCGGCGGACTCGATATCGCGACGGGCGGCACGCCGGTGAAGCTCGACTTCGATAGCCGCTTCGAACGCGCGAGCGTCGCCGACCTCACCTTGCAGCTTTCCCAGTTTATCTCGGTTCGCGGCAGCTTCGCGATCGAGAAGGGACACGATGTCTCGGTCTCGCTCGCGGGGGGCGGCACGACCAGCGTTCAGACGCTAACGATTGGCGGCAGCGGCATTCACGCGTTTGTCGGACTTTCCGGGCCGTACTGGCAGGATACTAATAATGACGGTTTGATCACGAGTGCCGACACGCCCTCGTCCGACGCGGTCGGCCTGGCGTTGGACAACGTGGACGTCGGTTTGCTGATCGCGACCGAGAACGCGTTGATTGCGCCGGCGAAGTACGCGGCACTCAAGGTGACCGCCGCCAGCGCGACGACCGTGGGCATGGCCGCCGCACTGAATTTCACGGCCAACGGCATCACGGTAGAATATAATACCGTGACGTCCGCCACCGACACGGCGCTGACCCCCGAGGCGGCGATCGATTTCTCGGCAATGAGTGGCGGCGGGTTCGACATCCCGACGGGCGGAACACCGGTCAAGCTCGACATGACCGATCGGATCATCCGCGCGAGCGTCGCGGATCTGACGCTGCAGATTTCGCAATTCATCTTCGTGCGCGGCAGCTTCGCCTTCCAACAAGGTGAGACG
>Ga0070679_100001053_pt1 | contig 24043 bp, 18 predicted proteins | sample KBSC63BmetaG_FD_65652 | JGI IMG/M metagenome (GOLD analysis project Ga0070679, IMG submission 65652) | Corn rhizosphere microbial communities from Kellogg Biological Station, Michigan, USA - KBS C6-3B metaG | ecosystem: Host-associated > Plants > Roots > Rhizosphere | place: USA: Michigan... | reverse complement strand
GGTACGCTCACGAGGAGCAGCGCCACGGCCAATCTGGTGGAAACGCGTGTCATGTCACGCATGATGGTCGTTCCTCAAGAAAGGGTGGCGGTGATCAGAACTTCGAGTGAATGGCGAATCGGAACGTGTGCGGTGCCGGATCGGCGAGGAAGCCGAGCGATGTGTTCAAGTCCGAGCCGGTGTACGTCGAGAAATCGGGATCCTGACAATGGCAGTGCGCCCAGATCTTCACGTTCTGCGCGGTCGCGCTGACCGTCGTGTGTCCGAGCCGAAGCATCGTCGAGAGTGAGCTCGGAACCTCGTACGTCAGCGAGATCTGCCGGATGCGCACGTTGTTGCGGCTCTCCGGATCGTCGAACAGCGCCCAGTACTTCACTGCGGAGTCGGATGACGCCGTGTTCGCACCATTTGAGCCGAGGAGCGAGAGGAACTCGTCGCCCGTGTGCTGGCGCCACCGATACGGCCGGTCGCTGTTCGAGAGCGTTGCGCCGCGCTCCGCCGTGAGGAGCGTCAGGAACTGGAAGCTCTTGTACCGCACGGACGGGCTGTATGAGAAGTTGAATGTCGGGAGCGGCGGTCCCATGTACAGCGCCGTATCGCTGCGGACCCAACTGTTCGTCGTCGTGTTGAACGACACCGGCCGGTTCATCCAGATGCCGTTGATCGGATAGCCCACTCGGAAGCTCGTGTTGCTGCCGATGATGTGGCCGCCGAGGTCAGTGACCTTGTTCTTGTTGCCGTCGAAGCGGAGGTCGTTGTGCCAATCGACATTGCGCGACGTGTACGTCAGCCACGTGATGCCCGCTTCCCAGCCGTTGTTCTGGATGCCGCCGATGTTCTGCTTTTGTGTTTGCGAGAAGCCTGCGCTCGGCGGCAGTGAGACGTTCACGATCGCGTCGTTCGTCTTCTGATTGTAGTACGTGAACTCGAGGCCAAGACGGTCGCCGAAGAATCCGGCGTCGAACCCGGCATCGATTCCCGTGGTGATCTCCGGGGCCAGCACGGTGTTGCCGGGGTTGTACGGCGTGAGCGCGGGCGTGTTCGAGAAGACCGCTTCCGGTCGATAGGTCTGGTATTGATCAAAGGGTCCGGGTGTCTTGCCGGAGCGTCCCCACGCCGTGCGGAGCTTGAAGTTGCTCACGACGCTTGGCATCCACCCGTATGAAGCCATGTTGTAGGCCGCGTCGATCTTTGGATATTTCTGATAGCCGTAGCTCTTGCCGAACGCGCTGTTGCCGTCCATCCGGAAGCCGATCGTCGTGAAGAGCCGATCGCCGAATGACAGACGATCCTGCGCGTATCCGCCCATGTTCACCGTGTGCGCGTATGCCTCGGAGCCGAAGGTCTGTGACCCTGCCGTCACCGTGCTGACGCCCGGACCTGGATACTGCTTGCCGACCGCCACGTTGAGCTGCTCGGTCTCATAGTTGCCCTGGCCGCCGACGGCGAAATCGGAGCCGATGCCGTGCGGCAACGCCAGATGGTACTGGACGAGATAGTCGGCCGTGTAGTTCGAGTAATACCGATAGGCATCATCCTTCTCGCCGTTGAAGACGGATGCCGAGCCGAAGTTGCCGTCGTACGGGAAGAAGCGCTGCTTGTTGTCGTTGGTGAGGTCGACGCCGACGGTCAGCTTCGTGAGCACATCTGGCGTTATCTGATAGCTGCCCGTCACGCCGCCGGTGTAGCGGTTCGCGTCGCTGAACGAGGTCATTTTCTGGATGTCGGCGACCGAGACCCACGCCTCACCGTACGGGCGAAGCTTGGTTGCGTTGCGAGGATCGCCGTTCGACGCGTTCCCCGTCAGCGCAGTCCAGTTGTTACCGCCCTGCAGCGAGTTGATGTAGTTGCGGCCGAACGACGAATGCGCGTCGAAGTTCAACTTGTCCGACGGTTGCCACGAGACGTTGACGCGCAGCGTTCCGCGCCGAGCATCGTTCGGCTGGATGCTGCCCTCTTCCTTCGTGAAGCCCAGGGACGTGAAGTAGCTCGCTCGTCCGGCGCCCCCGTTCACGCTGACCTCGTATTCCTGATACGGTCCATTCCCGATCAGCGTCTTGTTCATGTCGAGCGCGCGCGTGCCGTCCGCGCCCGTGAAGTTCGGATAGAGGTGGGTCGGATAGTTTTCGGGCGCGCGATCGTAGCCGCCCGTGAACCCCACGTTCCACGTGGGCGTGTTGTCGCGCTGGCCCTTCTTCGTGAAGATCTGGATCACGCCGTTCGATGCATCCGATCCATACAGCGTAGCCGCGGCCGGTCCCTTCAAGACCTCGATGCGCTCGATGTCGTTCGGGTTGAGATCGGAGAGACGATCCTCGCCAGCGCCGCCGTTGAAGTTGCAGCAGCCCTGATTGGGAAGCGTCGAGCTCCAGTCGACCGATTTCGTGTCGATCTTGACGCCGTCGACGTACACCGCGGGGCGCTGACTCAGTCCGAAGCTCGACATGCCGCGGATCCGCAGATCCTTCGCCGCGCCGGCGCCGCCGCCGCCGTCCATCGCGCGGAGGCCAGGCACCTGGAATGACAGCGCGCTGTTGATGTCCGTGATCGGCGTCGTCTCAGCGCGTTTGTCGACATCGACGATGCCAATCGGTGCGCCGAGCTGTCGCTTCTCGACGGCGCCGCCTGTGCCTGTGGCAACAACGGCCTCGAGCTCGACGGCGCTCTGGCTGAGCGTCAGGTTTACCGTCACGGAGTCGTTGGCTCGCACTTGGACTTCGCGCGTTACCGGGCGAAAGCCGAGTCGCTGCGCGCGAATGGTGGCCGCACCTGCGGGCACACCGCGAATGATGAAGTGTCCTCGCTTGTCGCTGGTGCTGCCGAGCTTCGTCCCGACGACCTGGACGGCGCTCGCATCCAGCGGTTGTCCCGTCGCCTGTTCAAGCACGACACCGACGACGGTGCCGGTTTGCGCGCCGCCCACGGTTTGTGCTCGGAGCGATGTGGCAGTACAGGCGAGGCCGACGAGCGCACAGCGCAGTCCGAGAGAGCGCAAGCGACGTGGTGGAGCGTGGGAGCGACGGGTCATTGGACTCCCTCCTCTGATCGGTAACCGACCGGGTGGTGTTGGTCCGGAGCCGGGTATCGACACACGTCGGCTCACCGATGCCGTCAACGCGGCGGACGTCGGGCGCGGGGGGGCGCAACTGTGTGATCGGCGGCCGATCCACATGCGACTACCCTCTCCGGCAGGGTCGTGATGGGCGGTCGCGACGTCGTGCCCGCCCGGCGCGATGTTACGACTCGCCAGAAGCCGCCGCAAGATTGCGCAACGCCAAGATCAGACGGACTGATGAGCGTTCCTCATCACTTCGTGCCCCATTATGTGTTGCTGCGTGCAGGTGTGATCGCGACACCAAAGGCGGCGGCAACGAGCGCGAGCAGGCCAACGCCGAACAGCGATACACGAAACGCGGATGCAAACGAGCTGTCGATTGCATCGCGCACATCCGCGCGGCGCTCGGGTGGTAGCGACGGAATCGAATTCACATCAGCGCCCGCCATCTTCGGACGTTCACGATCGACAGCAGCGCGCGCGTCAGCGGAGAGCTCGACTCGATCGAGGAGCGGCGTGAGCTGCGCATTGAACGTGCGAGCGACGATGACGCCGAACACCGCGATCGCCACAAGACCAGCGATGCGCGCGACGGCGTTGTTGATGCCACTCGCCGTTCCCGAGTGATCACCGCTCACCGAGTCCATCACCGTGGTCGTCAACGGCGCGACGGCGATGGCCATACCGAGTCCAACGACAATGATCGCCGGCAGGAAAGTAGAGACGAACGGTGCGTGTCCGGCGACCCGGACGCAGAGCGCGAATCCGATGCCGGTCACGATGGGACCCACGGTGAGCGGAACGCGACTTCCGATGCGCGCCACGAGACCTCCCGACCAGCGCGAGAGCACGAACATGATGATCGGGAAGGGAAGCAGCGCCGCGCCGGCCGCGGTCGCGCTGTAGCCGCGAACCTGAATGAGCTCGAGCGGAATCATGAACATCGCTTCCGCGAGCGCCGCGTACAGGAAAAACGTGAGCAGGTTCGCGAGGGTGAACGTGCGCGACGAAAACAGCCCGAGCGGCAGCATCGGATTGTGTACTCGCATCTCGACGACGATGAAAGCGACGAGAGCGGCGATCCCAACGGCCAGGGCCGTCAAGACGAGAGGCGTTCCCCCCAGCGCCGGCCATTCGAGAAGTCCAAAGATGACGCCACTGAGGCCGATCACGGCGAGCGCCGCGCCGAGCCAATCGATGGTCCGTCCACGAGACGGGTCTTTCGACTCGTCGATGTAGCGGAACGCGAGAAACACGACGATCGCGGACAGCGGCACGTTAATGAAGAACACGGCGCGCCACGTCACGTGCTCGACGAGCCAGCCGCCGAGCACAGGTCCAATCGCGGTCGTGATCGCGCTGAATCCGGACCAGGTACCGATCGCTCGGCCGCGTTCGACGCCGGAGAACGCGGCAGTGATGATGGCGAGACTGCCGGGCACGAGAAACGCGGCGCCAATGCCTTGCAGCGCGCGTCCGATGATCAGAACGAGCGGCGACGGAGAACTGCCACACAACACCGACGCGGCCGTGAACCCGAATACACCGGCGAGGAAGACGCGTTTTCGTCCGAGCTGGTCCCCGAGCGCACCGCCGACGAGAATGAGCGCGCCGAGAAAGAGCGCGTAGGCCTCGATGACCCACTGCACATCAGTGATCGTCGCATCGAGGCCGTTCTGCAGCGCCGGCAACGCGACGTTCACGACGGTGCCGTCGATGAACGTCATGGCCGACGCGAGAATCGTGGCGATGAGCGTGCCGCGTTTCATCGCGGCGCTGAATTCGTTCTCTACGCTGCCTCGATCTCGCTCAGTTCCATGCGATCCGTCGCCCGATTCGGTTTTTCCCCGAGGAACTCGACCCACTGCTTCTTGAGTCTTGGGTAGTGCTTCGCGGCTTCCACGAGATCCATGAAACACCGAATCGTCTCCGAGAAACGCTTCTGGAGCATGTCGTTGGCGATGCGTCCATCGGGCGCGAACGCTTCATGGGCCTGCGCCAGCGAGAACATATCAGGATAGACGCGGGTTCCCAAATGCTCGAGCGGAACACGGAGCGACCAGAGTCCGCGATTGCCGCCGGCCATCGACGGTGACGCGGACATGAGCAAACATTGCTTGCCGTTGAACGGTTGCGGGCGAAGTCGCGACGTCCAGTCGATGAGGTTTTTCAGACCGCCGGGAATCGACGCATTGTACTCGGGCGACGCGATGACGAATGCGTCCGCTTGCTTCAGCCGTTGGCAGAAGTCGTTCGCGGGGTCGGGAACGCCGAGCTCGTCTTCGACGTCCTGGTCAAACGATGGACTGTCGAACTCGTTGAGGTGGCGGCCATCGATCGTGGCGCCGTGCCGCCTGAAGACATCGCCGGCGAGCGTCGCAAGCCGGCCGTTGAGGGAATCGCGTCGAAGCGACGCGGTCAACACGAGTACCTGCAGTGGACTCGAACCGTCGAGAGGCATGGTGTCGCTCCGCCCGGAAATGGAGGTAGTGTCCGGCTCGTTGCGCAGCTTTCGCGCCTTTCCCCCGGTTTTTGCAGTTCCGCGGCGGTGAAGCAGGTCATTCCTTTGCCCCGAATCGTCTCATGTCCGTGATCGCCGATATCAACCGCGACGGCTGGCCGGTGCTCGCTCTCGAGGAGTGGTTGCCTACGTACGAGACGCTCCACCGGTGGACGCAGATCGTCGGCAAAACGCGCCTTCGGCTCGCGCCGTTCGAGAATCATTGGTGGAATTGCGCGCTATATGTCACCGCGCATGGCCTCACCACATCGCCGATGCCCACGCGCTCCGGCGTGGTCGACGTCGAGCTCGATTTTCTCACCGACGCGATCGTCGCACGCGGAAGCTGGGGCCAAGTCGAAACGATGCCTCTCGAGAGCAAATCCGTGGCGTCGTTTTACGAGGAATGGAAGGCGTTGATGTCGAGGCTCGGAGTCGACGTCAAGATTGTCGGAAAGCCGAACGAGATCGCCGACGCGACGCCATTCGCGGATGATCACAAGCATGCGACGTACGATGCCGACAGCGCGCGAAGCTGGTGGAACGCGCTGGCACGCGTCGATCAAATCCTGAACGAGTTCAAAGGACGATTCAGCGGGAAATGCAGTCCGTCGCATTTCTGGTGGGGCGGTTTCGATCTGGCGTGCACGCGGTTTTCAGGACGAGGCGCGCCACGGCATCCGGGTGGAATTCCAAATGTTCCAGACTATGTGATGCAGGAGGCGTACTCTCGCGAGTGCATCAGCGCGGGATGGTGGCCAGGCACGGTGGATTCGCCTGTGCCGTATCCGGCATTCTACGCGTACGCGTATCCGGAGCCCGACGGGTGCAGTGCCGCTCCGATCAAGCCGGCAGAGGCACACTATCACCCCCAGATGCGGGAATGGATTCTTCCGTACTATACGGTCCGCGAGTCGAACGATCCCGAAGGAATGATTTTGGAATTCCTCGAATCGACGTACGAGACCGCGGCAGTGCTCGGCGGCTGGGACGTCGAAGCGCTGCGCGCGTCTCCGCCGATCGTCGCTCCACGGCGATGATCACAACGGCGACGTCACGAACGAGGCGTCGTTCGTGACGCGGCATGTGGAAATGTCGATAACGCGCCGGGTTTCCTACATTTCCGCTGCGAGCAGCGCCCGGATGTTTAGAAATTCACAACAAAGTGTAAGAAATACGTCGTCGACGTTGGCGTGGGTCGCACATTCGTTCCCACTGGAGCGGGGAAATCAGTGGGCGACGTATTCTGATAATCCGCGGTGAGCGTCATCCGCTGATTCAGATCCCAGGACGCGCCCAGGAGCACGAAGTTGTAGGCGGGCATGGTGCCGGCGTAATTCGCGGCGCCGGGCACGCTCGAACCGGGATCCGTTTGCGGCGTGAAGTGATCGTAGCGCGCGACCAGCGTGAGCGGCGACCTCGCCGTCACCTGGAAGACCTCGAGCGGGCGAATGAAGATGAAGCCGTCCCACAACCGGCCCGTCGAGTCGTGGACGACGCGCGGGCTCACAAGCGTGTTACCGCCGTTGTCGCTCTCGTCCTTGCGCTGCGCGTATTCGACGCCCGCGGAAAGGCGGCACCGGCCACCGTTCCGGAAGTCGCAGATCGTGGAGTCGCGAACGCCGGCGAACACACCCCATCGGTCGCGCGTCATGCCGTCGGTGATGGCGCCGTTCGTGCCCGGTCCGACCTGGCCCGCACCGCCAGACTGGAACGCACTGCCGTTATAACCTTTATATGCCCATGGACTAATGGTCAAATTGCGGATATACGACGAGATCGTCGCATCGTGGGCGAGCGGTGTGATGGACGCGCGGAGGCCGAAATCCTTGAAGCGATTGCTCGTCACCGGCTGACCGGTCGTGCCCGGATTGTCGTACGACGTGTAGCCGCTGCCGTTGGTGATCGTCGCGTAGAGCTCGCCCCATCGATCGCCAAGCGTGAAGAGTCCAGCAACGCCGGCGTCGGATGACGAGAAGAAGCCGTTCTTCTCGAGGGCCGTCTGCTGCAGGTATCGCGGCCAGAGCATTTCCTCGTAATCGATCGCGACGGTGTGCAGGATGCCGAGTCGTCCGACCACGCTCGAGCCGGCGCCCATCGAATTGCGCGCGGCCGTGTACTGCAGGTACGCGTACTTGAGGCGCACCACCCAGCCTTGGTAGTAAGTGCTCTGCGCGGGATTCGTATTCTGGAAAATGTCCGTGGTGACGCGGATGGCTCCGTTATCACCTGCCGGCATGCGGAACGTGAGATACGCGCGATCGACGCTGAATAGGTTGGGAGCCTTGCCGCCAAGATTCGTCTTGGAGGCCGAGTCTGTCTTGACGCTATAACTGCCGAAGATCTGACCGGAGACGTCGAAGGCTGGGGTGACAACCACAGGCGGCGGTGCCTGGGCGAGGCCGAGCGACGGCGCGATTGCAACGGCGACGCTCACCGCGAGTCTGCGGACGGAGAGGAAGGTCATGGAGGCCAGGTGAAGGATTGGGGTAGGACATCGAGGAACGATCGACGAGCGTCGAGCGCCCTCGAGCGAGACCAAAGCTCCAGGCGACAGCTGGCCAACGGTGGGAGAATCGGCTGTCGTCGCTCCGGCTTGTTACCATCTTTGACACGCTCGGCGGTAATGCTGCCGGAGCCCGGTCGCACGAATTTCACGGAGGGGTAACGCCGCCGTAACAACGGACAGTGCCGGTGCGAACGCAAAAAACGAATGCCGGCCAGGGCGGCTGGCCGGCATTCGTTTTTGCTCAGGTCAGAGGATAAGAGGCTGAGGAGAATTGGACTACCTGCGCCTGTTCTGCATCCTGCGACCAACTATCCTGTGACCTCGAGACAGCTATCTCTCTCGAATCCTCACTTCGACGCGACGTTTTTCACTGACGCGAGACGCTTGTCGAGCATCGTGACGATGTTGGCGGGAAGCGGCGCATAGTCGAGCGACGCGGCTTCCTTCTCGCCGTCGTGCAGCGCCCACTTGAGGAAGTCGATCAGTTTCTTGCCCTTCGCCGCATCAGGCTGTGTCTCGTAGACGAGCAGATACGTGAACGACGAGATCGGATACGCCGTCTTGCCCGGCGCGTTGACGATCGACACGCGGAAGTCCGTGTTCGCCGGAAGCTTCGCCGCCGTCGCGGACGCTGCTTCAGTCACCGACTCGATCGAGGGCATGACGAAGGCACCTGCTCCGTTCTTGATCGCGGCGTACGGCACTTTCTTCTGCCGCGCGAACGCGAGCTCGACGTAGCCGATCGCGCCCGGCACCTGCGAGACCTGACCCATCACGCCAGGATTCTGCGCGCCACCCAAGCCGACGGGCCACTGCACGTCCTTGCCTTTGCCCGGGCCCGCGGCCCACGCCGGGCTCACCGAGGTCAGGTAGTCGGTGAAGATGTACGTCGTGCCGCTGCCGTCAGAACGGTGGACGACGAGAATGTCCTTGTTCGGCAGCTTCACATCTTTGTTGAGCGCGACGATGGCCGGATCATTCCACTTGGTGACTTTGCCCAAATAAATATCCGCGATGAGCGGGCCGGTCATATTGAGCGGCTTCGTCACCTCAGGGAGGTTGTACGTCATCACGACCGCGCCGAGCACCGTCGGGATGTGATACGCCGGACTCTTGAGGCTCGCGATTTCCGTGTCGCTGAGCGGAGCGTCCGATGCTCCGAAGTCGACGGTGCCTTCGGTGAACTGCTTGACGCCGCCACCGGAACCAATCGGCTGATAGTTGATCTTGACGTTGGTCTTCGCGGCATACTCACTGAACCACTTGCTGTAAATCGGCTGCGGGAAGCTCGCGCCCGCGCCGTTGAGATCCTGCGCGCTCAGGCTCGTGGCACCAAGGGCGCACACCGCGGCCCCAGCCAGTGCCAGCCCAAAGTTTCTCGAAACGCGTGCGATCACGTTGTGCTCCTGTCATTGGAATAGAGTGGAGCCGAGAAACTCGATGTTTTGCGTAAAGGCCCGATGGGTCTGGTGTAACGCTTGTGTCACCGACTTGGTCGGTCTGTCCGCTTTGTCCAGGCGCGGGTCGTCGTTACAGGGCCGTTACGTGACGTTGCCGAGACGGTTGCAGACGTCCACGAGAGTTCGATTCACTATCCGTCCTTCTCGTCGAGGTTCCTCGTGCAAGGTCGTTGGTCGCTGGTCACCGCGGTATCCACCGGGAGCGCGCTGTGACGGAAGCCTCGATTGGCGCGCGCGTCGCGAGTCCGGCGACGCCGGTCACGGCGGGCATCGAAGGATCCTCGATCGGCGATCGCATCTATCGCGGCGCGACCACATTCTTCGCGCTCGTCATTCCGACTCTGCTCTGCCTGATCGCATGGGAAGTGTTCGCGGCGGGTTGGCCAGCGCTCAGCAAGTTCGGCATCGGGTTCTTCACGGAGAGCCACTGGGACGCGGTGAAGGGGCAGTTCGGCGCGGCGCCGGCGATCTATGGAACCATCGTCTCGTCGATCATCGCGCTCCTGATTGCGACGCCGCTCGCCGTGGGCGTTGCAATCTTTCTCTCGGAGTTCGCACCGGCATGGGTGCGCCAGCCGGTTGCCTTCTTCGTCGATCTGCTCGCGGCGATTCCGAGTGTCGTCTACGGCCTGTGGGGCATTCTGGTGCTCGTGCCCTTCCTGCGCGACACTGTGATGTCGTTCATCCGCGATGAGCTGCATCTTGGCGGCCTGCCGATTTTCGCAGGTCCGGCGTACGGCCCGAGCATGCTCGCGGCCGGCGTCATCCTCGCCATCATGTGCCTTCCATATATCTCCGCGGTGACGCGCGAGGTGCTGCTGGCGGTGCCGCGCTCGCAGCGTGAAGCGGCGCTCGCGCTGGGCGCCACGCGCTGGGAGATGATCTGGGATGCCGTACTGCCATCTGCTCGATCAGGAATAATTGGCGGCATCATCCTCGGACTGGGCCGCGCGCTCGGCGAAACGATGGCCGTCACCATGGTGATCGGCAACCGTCATGAGATCTCCGCGTCGCTCTTCCAGCCGGGCTATACGATGGCATCGCAGATCGCAAACGAGTTCAGCGAGGCGACGACCGATCTCCACGTCTCCGCGCTCATGGCCGTTGGCGCGGGGCTGTTCATCGTCACCGTCATCGTGAACGTGATCGCTCGCTGGCTCGTCTGGCGGACCGCTCGCTCGCAGGGAGGGTGAGATGACCGCCAGCGCGATGCCTTCTTCTCGCCGCGATCTCGCGAGCCGCTCGTACCGCGACGTGCTTGCCGCGAGCACCGCGCGAACGTTGGCGCGACGCCGCGTCGTGAATCACACCATGATTGGCCTGACGTACGTGGCCGCGTTGGTCGCTACGCTGCCACTCATTCTGATTCTCTGGCACCTGCTCGAGCAGGGTGCGACGTCGGTGAATTGGGACTTCTTCACCAAGATTCCGAAACCGGCCGGCGATGTTGGCGGCGGCATGGCGAACGGAATTGTCGGCACCGGCATGCTCGTGCTCATCGCGTCGCTGGTGGGACTGCCGGTCGGCGTTGGTGCGGGGCTGTATCTCGCCGAGCAACGAGGCGGGAAGCTGGCGATGGTGGTGCGCTTCCTGTCGGACGTTCTGAACGGACTGCCCTCGATCGTCCTCGGCATCTTCGCGTGGCAGATGCTGGTGCGTCCGTTCAAGCATTTCTCGGCGTTGTCCGGCGGGTTGGCGCTCGCCGCGATGATGATTCCCCTGGTCACGAGGGCCACAGAAGAGATGATTCGCCTGGTGCCGGTGTCGATGCGCGAGGCCGCTCTGGCGCTTGGATACACGAAGTGGCGCACGTCGCTCGGCGTCGTGCTGCGCACGGCACTTCCGGGCATCGTCACCGGTGCGCTGGTCGCGGTCGCGCGCATCGCCGGCGAAACCGCTCCGCTGATCTTCACCGCATTCGGCAATCAGTTCTGGTCCGTGTCGCCGTTCCAGCCGATCGCAGCACTTCCAATGCAGATCTATCTCTATGCGATTTCTCCCTACGACGACTGGCACCGCCACGCGTGGGCCGGCGCCCTCGTCCTCCTCGCGCTCGTCCTCATCATCAGTCTCGCCGCCCGCTTCGCGACACGATCCCGATTCGGCCTCGGCGGCGATTGAGCGCGAGGTGCGAATCCCTTCGGCGGCGGCGCACGACGCTTCGATCGAGCCGGCAGTCGAGGCCGCGTCCCGCGTCGAACCGGAATCGGTGAGCGTGCATGCCGATGCCGGCACTGCGGGCGATGTGTGCATCGCGGTCGAGTCGCTCGACGCGTACTTCGGCGCCGCACGCGTCGTGCGCGATGTGTCGTTCCAGGTCGAAACGGGCCGCGTGACGGCGATCATCGGTCCCTCGGCCTGCGGCAAGTCGACGCTGCTCCGTTGCATCAACCGGATGCACGAGACGGTGCCGGCCGCCAGAGTCGAAGGCGAGATTCGCTTTCAGGGTCGCGACATCTACGAGCGATCGGTGAGCGCGATCAGCGTCCGCCGGCATATCGGCATGGTCTTCCAGCGGCCGACGCCGTTCCCGACGATGTCGATCCGCGAGAACGTCGCGGCGGGTCTCAAGGTGCTGCCGCGCAGCGAGCGTCCGTCGCGTCGCGAGACGGACGACATCGTCGAACGTGCGCTCCGTCGCGCGGCGTTGTGGGACGAGGTGCACGACCGTCTTGGCGCGAGCGCGGTGGCGCTCTCCGGTGGACAACAGCAGCGGCTGTGCATTGCTCGGGCGCTCGCGACGTCACCAGCCGTGCTGCTGCTCGACGAGCCGACCGCGTCGCTCGACCCAATCAGCACGCAGCGGGTCGAAGAGTTGGTGTACGAGCTGCGAGAGCAGGTGACGATCGTGATCGTGACACACAACATGCAGCAGGCCGCACGCATCTCCGACCGAACGGTGTTCATGCTGTCCGGCGAGCTCGTCGAGGCGGGTCCGACGAACGCGATGTTCACCACGCCGAAGGACTCGCGAACCGAGGCATACATCACCGGGCGGTTCGGATGACCGCGACAGCGCCGTCGTCAGTCGTTGATCGCCGCGTCGCGGACGAACGCGGATCGCTCAGAGCCGAGCGATTCTCGTTCTGGTACGGCGAGAAGCAGGCGCTTCACGAGATCAGCCTCTCCGCGCCCGCGCGGAGCGTGACGGCGCTGATCGGGCCGTCCGGATGCGGCAAGTCGACGTTCCTGCGATCGATCAACCGCATGAACGCGCTTTTGCCCGGTGTCAAACACGAAGGACAGATTCTGCTCGACGACGTCGACGTCTACGACGCAGCGATGGATCCGGTGACGCTGCGCCGGCGAGTTGGGATGGTCTTTCAGCGTTGGAATCCGTTTCCGAAGTCGATCTACGACAACGTCGCGTACGGGCCAAAGGTCAACGGGATCCGGCATCGCGTCGTGCTCGACTCCATGGTCGAGCTGGCGTTGCGCCGCGCCGCGTTGTGGGACGAAGTGAAGGATCGGCTTCGCCAGAGCGCACTCGGCCTGTCGGGCGGGCAGCAGCAGCGCTTGTGCATCGCGCGCGCGTTGGCCAACGAGCCCGAGGCGCTGCTGCTTGACGAGCCGGCCAGCGCGCTGGATCCGATCGCGACGCAGAAGGTCGAAGAGCTTCTCTACGAGCTCAAGCGCGAGCTGACGATCATCATCGTGACGCACAACCTTCAACAGGCGGCGCGTGTGTCCGACACCACCGCATTCTTCTATCTCGGGCGACTCGTCGAGGTCGGCCAGACCGATCGCATGTTCACGAGTCCTACGCACGAACGCACTGAAGCGTACATCACGGGGAGGTTCGGATGACCCCTACAGATAACAACGTCGGCTTCCGGCACTTCCACGATCAGCTGGCGCATCTCAAACAGCGGCTGCTCGACATGTCGGATCTCGCGACATCGCTGATGGACCTCTCGGTCGACGCGCTCCTCAGCCGCGACGCCAACATGGCGGAAGCAGTGATCACGGGCGATCGGGATCTCGATGCTCTGGAGCTCGAGGTGGAAGATCAGGCGATCGGCCTGCTCGCATTGCAGCAGCCGATGGCGCGCGATCTCAGGTTCATCATCGCGTCGATCAAGGTGTCGAACGATCTCGAGCGCGTCGGTGACCACGCGGTCAACATTGCCCAGTGCGCGATCCGGCTGGCGTCGACGAGCACGGTCATCACGCCTGATCCGGAGGTCGCGGCCATGGCGCGTCGCGCGCGACAGATGCTGCGCGACTCGCTGACCGCGTTCGTGCGCGCCGATGGAGCGCTGGGCCGCGAAGTGTGCAGGGCGGACGACGAGGTCGACGCGATGCACAACTCGATATTCCGCATCCTCGTGACGCACATGATGGAGGATGCGCGGACCATCACGCCGTCTCTGGAACTGCTCCTCGTCAGCCGCAATCTCGAGCGAGTCGCGGATCTGGCGACCAACATTGGTGAAGACGCGGTATTCCTCGCCGAGGGAAAGCAGATAAAGCATCACGCGGAGGAGCAGGAGCTCGCGGCGTCAGCAGTGCCGGTGCGGACATAGGGGCAGGTTGACTCGGAACGACTGGAACGGTCGGTCGGTGTCGTGGCTAGGAGGCTCCACGGGGCGTTCGATGAAATTCTTCCTTGTGATGCGTGCGTTGCGCGACGCCAGTCTGTCGCTGGACGAGGTTTTGCTCTCATACGAGCGCAGCGGTGGAGTCGATTCTGACGTTACTCGGCGCCCCTTAGGATACGGCTGGGGTCGCCGGCAACGGCGCCTTGGACACTCTAAAGCCTCGAAATAGCGGGTCCCGGCGTTAGCCAGCGGTCGTTGTGACCTGTTTGTGACAACACCCGTCACGAACTGCCTGGCCAACAGGCGCCGAGATTTCGTATAACTCAATTACGTCCTTTCGCCCACAGACCGCGGCTTCGGCCAGTCCCACATATGCCAGAATTGTCGAATACTCCCGAACTCTATTTCAATCGGGAGTTGAGTTGGCTTGCCTTCAATGCGCGGGTGCTGCACGAGGCAATGGATGCGCGCGTCCCGCTTCTCGAACGGGTCAAGTTCCTCTCGATCTTCTCGGCGAACCTGGACGAGTTCTATATGGTTCGCATCGCCGGCCTGCGACGTCAGGTCGCGGCCGGAGTGATGCAGCGCGCATTCGATGGACTCACTCCGCAGGAGCAGCTCGACGCGATCGACACCGAGGTGACGCGGCTGACGAAGCTGCAGCGCATATGCTTGGGCCAGCTACTCTCGGAGCTCGCGCCGCATGGCGTGCGACTGCTCGGCGTCAATGATCTCACACCCACCGAGTGGCGCGCGGTCGACGAGTACTTCGAATCGCAGGTCTTTCCGGTTCTGACGCCGCTCGCTGTCGACCCGGGTCACCCGTTCCCGTACATCTCGAATCTCTCGCTTTCGATCGCCGCTGAAGTTCGCGATCCCGAAGGCGGTATCGTGCGGTTCGCGCGCGTGAAGGTCCCGCGCAGTCTGCCGCGTTGGGTGCCGGTCGAAGGACGGCCATTCCACTTCGTTCCGCTCGAGCAGGTCATCGGCGCCAACCTGGGGGCGCTTTTTCCCGGACTCGAAGTCGCTGCGTGGTACGCGTTCCGAATCACCCGATACTCCGACTTGGACATTCCGGTGGAAGAGCCGGAAGATTTGCTCGCGTCCATCGAGGAGCAGGTCTTCAAGCGGCGCTTCGGTGAAGTCGTGCGCGTCGAAGTTCAGGACGACATGCCGTCGCATCTGCGCGCGCTGCTGCTCGACGAGCTTCGCGAGGACGACGTGCCGGAGAGTGGCCGACTCGCCGAGCGTGACATTCAGGACGCTGGCCAGCTGCTCGACCTGAGCGATCTGATGAGCATCGGGACGCTCGACCTGCCGCTCATCAAGGATCCGCCGTTCACGCCGACGACACCGCCCGAGCTGCGCGACGGCAAGAGCATGTTCGAGATCATCCGCGAGAACGACGTGATGGTGCACCATCCGTTCGACTCATTCACGGCGTCGGTCGAGCGCTTTCTCGAAGAGGCCGCGCGCGATCCGCAGGTGCTCGCAATCAAGCTCACGCTCTACCGCACGTCGGGTGACACCGCGCTCGTGGACGCGTTGGTCGAAGCCGCGCAGCAGGGAAAGCAGGTCGCGGTGATCGTGGAGCTCAAGGCGCGCTTCGACGAAGCGAACAACATCGTTTGGGCGCGCCAACTGGAGGATGCGGGCGTGCACGTCGCCTTTGGTTCCGCGACGCTCAAGACTCACGCGAAGACCGCCCTCGTCGTCCGCCGTGAAGCGGACGGAATGCGCCGCTATATCCATTTGGGGAGCGGCAACTACAACTCGAAGACCGCGCGGCTGTACACCGACGTCGGCCTGTTCACGTGTCGCCGTTCCGTCGGTGCGGACGTCAGCGATCTGTTCAATTCGCTCACGGGCTACTCGCGCCAGCGCATCTATCGAAAGCTCCTCATCGCGCCGCTCAATTTGCGCGCGCGCTTCATCGAGCTCATCGAACGCGAAGCGGCACACGCGGCGGCTGGCCGGCCGGCGCGCATCATCGGCAAGATGAACGCGCTCGTCGACAAGGATGTCATCGACGCGCTCTATCGCGCGTCGCAGGCCGGTGTGACGATCGACCTGATCGTGCGCGGCATCTGCTGTCTCAGGCCGGGCATTCCCGGCGTCAGCGATCACATTCGCGTGATCTCGATCGTCGGCCGATTCCTCGAGCACTCGCGCCTCTGGCAATTCCAGAACGGCGGAGACGAGGAGTTCTATCTCGGCTCGTGCGACTGGATGCCGCGCAACTTCGATCGTCGCGTGGAAGCCGCGGCACCGGTCGAAAGCCCCGCGTTGCACGAGCGACTTCGCTCGCTGCTTGCGACATACCTCGACGACAACCGCCAGGCGTGGGAGCTCAGGCCAGAAGGGCAGTGGGTGCAGCGCGTGCCTGAGGGCGCGACGCGCTCGTCGCACGAGATCTTGCAGCGGAATTCGTGGGGAACCGTGCGGGAGACGCCCATCGCGATCGCGCCCGGCGCGGCCACGCCTACGAGTCGCCGAATCGCCGCCGCCGGAGACTGAAGCCGACCTCTATTCGATCTCGGCCTCGTCTACCTCGCTCGACGAGAACGCGCGGCCGTCGGGGCCGACGATTTCGACAGGAGAACCTGCGAGCTTCGCGAGCAGACCTGCTTTCCGGCTTGCGCCCCACATCTCGAGGCGCATCGGAGTGCGCGAGCGCGCGGCGACCGGTGTGATCCGCAGAGCGCGCTGCGTCCACCGGACCTTGAGATCGCTCACGGCAGCAACGTGCCCGCGATCCAAGCCGTCCGCGACGCGGAGAATCGCCGAGAGACGTCTGATCCGACGCCGGAGCGATTTGTCGAGCATGCCGAAATTGCGCTGCTTGCGGCGCGGCGGATTCCCGCGGTGATAGCGCGCAACGTTCGCGATCACGACCTGCTCCGATGGCGCGAGCCCCAGGAGATCCGCGTGCAGAATCAGATGGTAGGAGTGCTTGTGATGGCGTTCGTAGCTGATGTGATAGCCGCAATCGTGTAAGAGCGCCGCGTCGGCCAGCGCATCACGATCTGCTTTCGTGCAGCCGAGTCGCTCGCCAATGGCGTCGAAGAGAATGAGCGCGAGCTTCTGCACGTGCGTCGAGTGTGGTTGCTCGACGTGACAGCGCGTCGCGAACTCGGTCACCGAGCGTGCGCGCGCGTCGCCAGGGTCAGCGATCGTCGGCCGAACGCGCGCTGCCTCGAGCAGCAGACCTTCGCGAATACCATAGCGCGAAACGACCAACTCTCGGCTTTCAAGTCGCCGGAGCACCTCCGCGGCGACTGCAATGCCGGCGACGATGATGTCCGCGCGCTCCGGGTTCAGGCCGGGCACTGCTCGGCGTTCCTCGGCGGACATGTCGGCGAGCACGTCGAGAATGTGCTCGAGCTCCGCGCGCGGAATGTGGGCGGCGTGAACGGAGCGTGCCGTGAGAATGCCCTGTCGTGCGAGATAGATGCCGGCGAGGTTCGTGAATGTGCCGCCCGACCCGATGAGTTGGGCGCCGCGCCAGTCGCGTCGCGGGATCTCGTCGCTGAGCGCCTCTTCCACGTCGCGGCGCAGCCGACGCACGGCTTTCGACGAGACACCCTTCGCGAAGTACGTCTCGGTGAGGCGGATCGCGCCCAGCGGAAGTGATCCAAGCCGCTCGATGACTCCCTCGGCGGTAAGCGCGAGCTCGAGCGAGCCGCCGCCAATGTCCATCACGACCGTTCGACCCACGCCCATGTCGAAATGCGCGACGGCGCTGCGGAAGCTGAGGCGCGCCTCTTCCTCGCCGTCGAGCACGCGTACTTTGAGGCCTGTGCGGCGCGTGATCTCAGAAAGGAAAGTGCTCGCGTTGCTCGCCTCGCGTACGGCACTCGTCGCGACAGCATCGATGCGCTCCGCGCCGAGCTGCCGGGCCAATGTCGCCATGCGCTCGAGGGCCTCGAGTGCGGCGCGGATCGAAGTATCGGCGAGTGCTCCGCTCGAGATCAGCCCCGCGGCGAGCCGCGGCGCGGCCTTCATCTCATCGACGACTTGGATCGCACCTTCTTGAGAGACGTCGGCGACGATCTGGCGGATGGAGTTCGAGCCGATGTCGATGGCGGCGACGCGTCGGTGGCCGGGCGCCACCGTGCGTTTCGTATGGGCGTCGCGGACGAGCGGAATGACTGACACGCGTCACGTCTCCCGAGCGGATCGTTGGCGATGGCGATCAGCTGATGGCGCCGCGCGCGGCGCCACCGACACGCGGAATATAGGCACGTCGATCTACGCGCGCGCGTCCATTTCGACATCTGCGGGCCGGATGTGGGAGTCCCTGGACGCATCGAGGTCCGCAGACTGGGAACGGTCTCATTTCATCAAACCAAAACTATTCCATCGAACCTCATAAGGCTGAGTGGCATCACTCCGCGAGAGATTCGATGGGGATCTTTTTTCTTGATCTTCGCCGGGGATTGGCGCGATCGGAGCGCAGGCTATTGGCGCGTGAGACGAGAAAATGCATTCCGTTTTTCTTCTCTTTCTCATTCGCTAGTCTCGTTGGAGTGATCCTCTCTCGCGCCAATGGGTTCGATGGAATTGTTTTGGTTCGATGAATCGGGCCGTTGCCGTTGTTCTGTGGCGACGAAATGTCCATCGCGGGCATAGAACGATGATGCCGCCCCAGGAGCAGCAGTCAATCGTTCGTCATGCCGACAGAGCTTCCCGAAAACGAGCTAGTCAAATCGATTGTCGGAGCGTTCTTCGACGTTTTCAACTATTTCGGCTACGGCCTGAGCGAGACGCTCTACATGACAGCGCTCGAGCACGAGCTCTGCTTGCGGGGACACTCGGTCGTTCGGGAGCTTCGCGTTCCGATCTACTACAAGGACCGCCGAATCGGCGCGCAGAGACTCGACCTCGTCGTTGACGACAAGGTGATCGTCGAGGCGGTTCCCAACGTTCACCGCGCCGCGGCCGATGTCAGCTGATCGCGACGCTAGTGGCCGCTCCAGCGATCTGACGCTGGTCGAGGGGAACGTACCGGACGGCCGAGCGAGGTTGGGACCGCTCGGGAAACTCGAGGATGACTCGGCCGCTCCTCGCCTCGCGCCATCGTCGGATCGCTCGGGCGACGCGGACGAAGGAGTCGGGATCGATGTATACGACGCCGCGCAGGTCCAGTCGGACGGCGAAAACGGCGGGGCCTAACGCGTCGCGAGTCACGCTCCAACGGAACGCCGGTCACACGCGCGTAACAGGGCGGGCAGGGAAGTGGATCGTGATCGTCGTCCCTTGGCCGACGACGCTTTCTGCGCGAACTGACCCGCCGTGCGCCTCGACGAGGTGCCGCACAATCGCCAGGCCGAGTCCGGTGCCGCCTTCGCCGCGGCCGCGGCCGTGGTCGACGCGATAGAATCGTTCGAAGATTCGGCCGATGTGCTCGACCGGAATTCCGCTGCCGGTGTCGCTCACGGTCACGGTCGTTCCGCCCCTCGGTGCAACCTCGGCGCGCACGGTGATTCCGCCCGTCGTCGTGTGGCGGACCGCATTCTCCACGAGGTTCGAGAGAATCTGACGCAGGGCGGTCGGATCCGCGTCGACGTGCCGTGCTTCTTCCGGCGCCTGAAAGGTCAGTGTGAGTCCCTTGTCTTCGGCGACGCGTTGAGCCGCGGTGAACGTGTCCGAGACGACGCCGCCGAGATCGTTCGAGATGACGTTCGGCACCCAGCTGCCGGACTCATAACGAGACAGGTCGAGGAGATCGTCGACGATGCGCTGCATCCGTCGCGCATTGACCTCGATCGTGCCCATGAATCGTGCACGGTCGACGTCAGGCAGATCGGGATCGCGGAGCGTTTCCGCGAAGCCGCTGATCACCGTGAGCGGCGTCTTGAGCTCGTGCGAGACGTTCGCGACGAAGTCGCGGCGAATCGTCTCGAGGCGTCGCCGCGTCGTGAGGTCCATGACCGCGAGCACGCCACCGCCGTCGGGGAGTGGCCGCGCGGTCACCAAAAGTGTGCGCTCGTCGACCTTCAGCTCCGCTGGCTCCGTCGCCACTCCGTTCATCGCGCCGCGCGTTGCTTCGCGAATGAGTCGCTCGGGTGGAAGCAGATCGATCGAGAAGGGAACCGCCGCGTCGATCTCGAGCAGGCGACGCGCGCTCTCATTCAACCGCATCACCTGACCGCGTGCGCTGATCGCGATGATGCCCTCGTCCAGCGACTCGATCACCGCGCTCAGGAGCGCGTCGTCTGCCTCGAGCGCCTGGAGGCGCGACGCGAGCTGCTCGGTCATGCGGTGCAGCGCCATCGCGAGGTCGCCGACTTCGCCGGGTGCGGACAGCGAAGGACGTCGCTCGAGCTCACCCGATGCGATTGCCTGAGCGACGTCGCGAAGCTCGATGATCGGACGCGAGATGCTGCGCGAGAACGCAAAGCCGATGACGAGCGCGCCGCCAAACGCGATCAGTCCAGCGGCGAGAACGTCTTTCTGTGCGCCCGATACGATTTCGCGAAACGCGGTCGTCGCGACCGAGACTCGCACGATGCCGAGTGGGTGTCGGATCGCGAGATAGATCTCGTCGTCGCCGGCCGACGCGCTCGCACGGCGTGAGTGACCCACGCCGTTGGCTTTCGCGTCGATCACTTCAGGGCGCGTCGAGTGATTCTGCAGTGCCTCGAGCGCCGGTCCATCGAACTCGGAGTCGCCGATGACGTGACCGGTCGTGTCGATGAGCGTCACGCGGCGGCCAAGGGCGGTGCCGGCGGCATCGGCGAGGGAATCGGCATTCAAGCCGAGATGCCACGCCGCCCCGATGAGCCGAGCTTCGCGCGCGAGCTCATCGAGGTTCTCATTGAACAGGCGCGCCTGCAGTCGGTTGCCGGCGATCGCGACGATACCGGCAACCAGCACTCCAACGAGCACCAGCGAGCCGACGAGCAGCCGCTTGGCGAGCGTCACGCGCTGCGGGAGTGTCCGCTCTTCAGGCGGTAGCCGAACCCGCGGACCGTCTCGATGAGGTCACCCGCCTCGCCCAGCTTGGTTCGCAGGCGTTGCACGTGCATGTCGACGGTGCGCGTTTGAATATCCGGCGCCGCCTCCCACACCGTCTCGAGCAAATGCGCGCGGCTCTGCACGCGTCCACGCCGTTCGGCGAGAATGAGCAAAAGCTTATACTCGGTCGGCGTGAGCTCCACGAGCGAGCCGCCAACCGAGACGCGATGCTCCTCGCGATCGATCGTGATCGTTCCGACGTTGAGAATGTCGGTCGGGCCCCCGCCGCCCGCGCTCATCCGCCGCAGGATCGCGCCGACGCGCAGCACGAGCTCCTGCGGGCTGAACGGTTTCGTGAGATAGTCGTCGGCGCCGAGCGAGAGACCGCGAATGCGGTCCTGCTCTTCGCGACGTGCGGTGAGCATGAGGACGGCGATCTCGCGCGTGGCGGACTGCGTGCGCAGCTGCTCGAGCACGTCGTAGCCCGACGCTCCGGGGAGCATCAGGTCGAGGACGACGAGTGCGGGTCGCTCCTGTCTGGCGGCCGCGATCGCGTCGGGTCCCGAGGACGCCGTCGACACGCGGTAGCCGGCTTTGACGAGATGATATGCGACGAGCGCGACGATGTCCGCTTCGTCGTCGACGACGAGCACGCGCTCGCCGGTAGGCGACAGGCTTGCCGTCATGACGCGCCGGTTCGCGCCGCGACTCGCGCAGCTTCTCGCGCAGCTTCTCGCGATGCGGCGAGGCGTCGTTGGATCTTGGCGACAATCATTTCAATGGCAATGGCATTGTGGCCGCCGCGCGGAACGATCACGTCGGCGTAGCGCTTGGAAGGCTCGACGAACTGCAGGTGCATCGGTTGGACAGTCGTGAGATACTGGTCGATGACTTCATCGAGAGGCCGGCCACGTTTCGCGATGTCACGTTTGATGCGGCGGATGAGACGAATGTCCGCGTCGGCATCGACGAAGACTTTGACGTCACACAGCTCCCGCACTCGTGCATCGCTGAACAACAGGATTCCGTCGATCACGATCACATCGGCTGGCGGAACGACCACCGTTCGATCGGCCCGCGTGTGGCTGAGGAAATCGTAGACCGGTTTCTCGATCGACTCGCCCGCTGCGAGCCGCGCGAGCTGTCCGACGAGGAGCTCCCAGTCGAAGGCGTCGGGGTGGTCCCAGTTGACGGCTCGTCGTTCGGCGAGAGGCAGGTGTGCGTAGTTCCGATAGTATGCGTCCATGTCGATGAACGCGACCGACTCCGCGTTGAGCGCCTGCGCCACGTTCCGTGCGACGGTCGACTTCCCGGACCCCGAGCCGCCGGCGATCCCAATGATGAGAGGCTTCATCAGACCGCCATCAACCAGGCCGTACGGAGGAGAACTTGCCGGAACGTCGCTAAGAAAAGAAGCGGTAACACCGTCACAATCTGGTCACACCCCTGAGCGCGCCGCTAGTTTTTTTCCATGAGAAGTCCGGTAGTGCTCTTCGCGGCCGTTGCCGCGGTCGTGACGGCGTCGGCGTGCCAGCCCGCGCGTCTTCCTGAAACGTACGGTCCCGTCGATCTGGTCGTCGCGGCAACGACCGACATCCACGGCTACGTCCGCGGGTGGGACTACTACGCCAATGCCCCGGATACGCTCCGCGGCCTGACGCGGGTCGCAACGATCATCGATTCGCTTCGGCGCGTGTCGCCCACATTCCCGGTCGTCGTCGATGCCGGGGACATCATTCAAGGTACTCCGCTGGCGTTTGTCTCGGCGCGCGTCGACACAACGATGCGCCATCCGGTCATCGCGGCCATGAACGCCATTCAGTACGACGCGGCCGCCGTGGGGAACCATGAGTTCAACTACGGATTCCCGACGCTCGACCGCGCGATTCGCCAGGCCGAGTTTCCGTTGCTGGCAACGAATGTGGACGGCCCCGACGGCAGGCCTCGCTTCCGCCAATGGGCAGTTTCGACGCGGCGAGGGATCAAGATCGCGATCGTCGGCGCCACGACGCCCGGTGCGAATGTCTGGGATCGCGACAATCTCGCCGGACGCGCACGTGTCGGTGACATCATCCCCGACGTGCGCGCAACCGTTCAGGAAGCGCGTAACGCCGGTTCGGCCGTGGTCATCGTGGTGGTGCATTCGGGACTCGACGAGCCGTCGAGCTATGACACCGTCGGAACGCGCGTAGCGAGCGAGAACGTCGCGGCGCGACTCGCGCATGAGGTGCCCGGCATCGATCTCATCGTGTACGGTCACTCGCACAAGCAGATGGCCGACACCGTGATCGCCGGCACGCTGCTCATGCAGCCCAGAAATTGGGCGACGAGCGTTGCGATCGCCCACCTCACGCTCGACAGACGCGACGGCCGCTGGCGAGTGATCCGTAAGCGCAGCTCGATCGTCCAAGCCGCCCACCATGCCGAGAGTCCGAGTTTGCTCGCGGTCACACAGGAAGGCCATCGCGCGGCGCTCGCGTACGTCAACACGACGATCGGCACGACCCCCGTCGCCTGGCGCGCCGATTCGGCGCGCGTGGTCGACACGCCGCTCATCGACTTTATTCTCGAGGCAGAGCGCAAGGCAACGGGCGCGCAGCTCGCGAGCACGGCCGCATTTTCGCTCGATGCGTCGATTGCTGCCGGGCCGATCACCGTGGCGCGGATCGCCGCACTCTATCCGTACGACAACACGCTTCGGGCAATCAAGATCTCGGGCGCGCAGCTTCGCGACTATCTCGAGCAGAGCGCACGATATTTCCGAACCAGCGAAGGCGGCCGTATCGACATCGATCCGAGTATTCCTGGTTACAACTACGACATTGTCGCTGGCGTCGATTACACGATCGACCTCTCGAAGCCGGCGGGCTCGCGGATCTCGACGCTCGACTTCGGGGGACGTCCCGTCGTGCCGACCGACACGTTCACGATGGCCCTCAACAACTATCGGCAGACGGGTGGAGGCGGCTTCGCCATGCTGCGCGGTGCGCCAGTCGTCTATGATCACCAGCAGGAGAT
>Ga0070679_100001051_pt1 | contig 24067 bp, 23 predicted proteins | sample KBSC63BmetaG_FD_65652 | JGI IMG/M metagenome (GOLD analysis project Ga0070679, IMG submission 65652) | Corn rhizosphere microbial communities from Kellogg Biological Station, Michigan, USA - KBS C6-3B metaG | ecosystem: Host-associated > Plants > Roots > Rhizosphere | place: USA: Michigan... | reverse complement strand
TAGAATCGATCGAGGCCTTGCTTTGCCTGCTGCAGCCGGTCCGAGGTCCAATCGAGCGGATCGCGATAATGCCCCATCAGCATGGCAAGCCGCGCGGCTTCGCCCGGCGCCTCGTCCAGCACCTCGCGGATGGTGCGGAAATTCCCTTCGGACTTCGCCATCTTAGCGCCGTCGACGGTGACGAACCCGTTATGCATCCAGATTTGAGCGAAGGGCTTGCCGAGATGGACGCATTCGCTTTGCGCGATCTCGTTCTCGTGGTGCGGAAAGATCAGATCGAGCCCGCCGCCATGAATGTCGAAACTCTCGCCGAGATGGGTCTCGCTCATCGCCGAGCACTCGATGTGCCAGCCCGGCCGGCCGCGGCCCCAGGGGCTGTCCCAGCCCGGCAGATCGGCGGGCGATGGCTTCCACAAGACGAAATCCGCGGGATCGCGCTTATAGGGCGCGATCTCCACCCGCGCTCCGGCGATCATCTCGTCGCGGTTGCGGTGCGAGAGCTTGCCGTATTGCGGATCGCTCGCGACCGCGAAGAGCACATGGCTCTCGGCGGCATAGGCGTGGCCTTGGCCGATGAGCCGCTCGATCATGGCGATCATCTGCGGGATATGCTCGGTCGCGCGCGGCTCGACATCGGGCGGAAGGCATCCCAAAGCCGCCACGTCTTCGTGGAAGGCTTTGGCCGTGCGCTCGGTCAGCGCGCGGATGCTTTCCTTCCTGGCCTTGGCGGCGGCGTTGATCTTGTCATCGACATCGGTGATGTTGCGCACATAACGAACATGGCTCGCGCCGTAAATCTGGCGCAGCAGCCGGTAGAGCACGTCGAAAACGATCACCGGCCGCGCATTGCCGATATGGGCGAAGTCGTAGACCGTCGGGCCACAGACATAGACGCGGACGTTTCCGGGATCGAGCGGCTGGAACGGCTCCTTCCTGCGGCCGAGCGTATTGTAGAGCGTCAGCGCCATGGGGCGAGGCCTAACAGATTCCGCAAATCCGGTCCAGACGCGGCGGCACCGCTCGTCGCCGCGGCGGGCGCTTTGCCGGCGGGTGCCAATCGACTACTCTCGGGTGGCGCCGCGGCTGCGGCGCCCGGAAGGAGGACGCCCATGCTGCTCGCCACCAAGGAGAAGCCCGCAACGACGCCCGGCCCGATCGAGGTGATCCGGCGCGGCGCGACCATCGGCGCCGAGATCAAGGGCGTCGATTTCAGCCGGCCCGTCCCGCCCGAGACGATCGGGGCGGTTAATGACGCGCTGATGCGGCACGCCGTGATCTTCTTTCGCAACGCAGCGATGACGCCGGCGCAGCAAGTCGCCTTCGGCCGCCAATTCGGCGAGCTCACGATCCATCCCTTTGTGCCGCATCTCGAAGAATTCCCCGAGGTGGTCGTGCTCGACAATCACGCGGACAATCCCGTCTTCTCGACCGATCATTGGCATTCCGACGAAACCTTCAGGGTGACGCCGCCAATGGGCTCGATCCTGCGCTGCCTCAACATTCCCGCGGCGGGCGGCGAGACGCTGTGGGCCGATATGGTCGCGGCCTATGAGAATCTGAGCGACAAGATGCGCGGCTTTCTCTCGGGCCTCGAGGCGATCCACGACTTCAAAAATTTCCGGCACAAATTCGATCACCTTCCCGCACGCGAGCGGCACGCGAAACTCGCCGAGATGGAGGACGAGCTTCCCAATCCTGCGCACCCGCTCATCCGCACCCATCCGGTGACGGGCCGCAAGGCGCTCTTCGTCAACGAGCAGTTCACGATCGGCATCAAGGGCATGCGCGAGGATGAAAGCCGCGCGCTGCTCGATTTCCTATACGCGCAGGCGCGCATCCCGGAATACCAGTTCCGCTTCCACTGGGAGGTCGATTCCATGGTGTTCTGGGACAACCGGCCGACCCAGCATTACGCCGCCAATGACTACTACCCGCAGCGGCGCACCATGCACCGCGTCACCATCAAGGGCGACAAACCGATCTAACAGCCGCGCCGCAGCGGGCACAAACAAGCAATTGGGAGAACAGGGAATGAGCCGGAGTTTTCATCGTCGCGCTGCGTTGGCGGCGTTTCTTGCCGGGTTGGCGGGCTTCGTCTTCGCGACGGCCGCGAGCGCCGATCCGCTCGAGATCCGCATCGCCTGGACGACGGTTCCGGGCCAGCTGACGCCGGTTCTCTTCGCCAAGACCGACCAATTGCGGCATGAGGGCACCTCTTACGTCGTCAAGCACTTCCATTTCGCCGGCAGCGGGCCGATGGTGAGCGCGCTTGCCTCGGGTCAGATCGACATCGCGCAGCTCGCGCCCTCCTCGCTCGGTTTCGCCGTCGAGAACGCGCATATCAACGACATTAGGGTCATCACCGACGGCTACCAGGATGGCGTCGACGGGCATTATTCGAGCGTCTTCCTGGTGCGGAAGGATAGCCCGATCGCGACCGTCGAGGATCTGCGCGGCAAGGTGGTCGCGGTCAACGCCTTTGGCGGCGCGCTCGACATCGCCGCCCGCGCGATGCTCCGCAGCCACCATCTCGAGGCCAATCGCGACTACACGATGGTCGAAGGCGCGTTCCCGAATCTCGGCTCGATGCTCGTGGAGAAGAAGGTCGATCTCATCAGCCTCGTCCTGCCGTTCTCGGAGGTGGCGGAGAAGTCCGGCGATGTCCGCCCGCTGTTTCACATGAAGGACGCGCTCGGCACGACGCAAATGCTGTTCAACGTGGCGCGCGCCTCGTTCCTCGCCAAGAACCGCGCCGCGCTCGCCGATTTCTTCGAGGATTACGTGCGGGCGCAGCGCTGGTTCCTCGATCCGGCGAACCGGACACAGGCGGTGCAGATCGTCGCCGATTTCAACAAGCGGCCGGTCAGCGTCTTTGCCCCCTATCTCTTCACGCCCGAAGATTTCCACCGCGACCCGAACGCCCGTCCTAATCTTTCGGCCTTGCAGCGCAACATGGAGCAGCTCAAGGAGTTGGGGTTCCTCAAGACCGATATCGACGTCAAACGCCATGCCGATCTGAGCTTCGTCGATGGAGCGGTGAAGCGCCTCGACGCGGCAAAAAAATAGCGAAAGAGCGCGACCGCGCTGAATCCGAAGCCGGCCCCCTGCGCGCCGGCAAGGATTTCTTAACCAATCTAAATCCAGACTGGGGCCGCAGCGGCAGGCGGCATTTAGAGTCTTTCCCTGGCGGTCTCCGACATGAAGGCGTTAAGCCCTCGATCCTCCTGGCCGATCTCGCTCATTGCCCTTCTCGGCGCGATCGCCGCCGTGCTCGGCGTCGTCATCCTGACCGCCTCGACCATCTGGGACGCCCATCGTGCGACCGAAGCGCACGCGATCCAGACCATGCAAAACCTCGTCTCGGCGCTCGACCACGACATCGAGCGCAATGTCGAGATCTACGACCTCGCCTTGAGCGGCGCGATCGACGGGCTGAAGGCGCCGGGGCTTTCGCACGTGGCGCCGCAGGTCCGCAACGCCATTCTATTCAGCCGCGCGGTGGCGGCGCGGGATCTGGGCGCGATCTATATCCTCGATCGCAACGGCGCTGTGCTCTTCCACTCCCGTCCGCTGAGGCCGGATCGCAAAAGCTTCGCCGATGTCAAATCCTTTACCATTCACCGCGATAACCCCAATGTCGGGCTCTATATCGGGGCGCCGTTCCAAAGCACGCGAAACCACGCCTGGTCGATGAGCTTCAGCCGGCGGATCGATCGTCCCGATGGAAGCTTCGGCGGCGTCGTGTTGGGCACGCTGCGACTCGCCTATTTCGACCAGCTTTTCGACGGGGTCGATCTCGGCCGGCGCGGCACCCTCGCCCTCTTCCGCACGGACGGGGTGCTGGTGACACGCAAGCCAAGCGACGAGTCGCATATCGGCCGCAATCTCGACCAAGCCACGGTGCTCAAGCTTCTGCCGCACGCCTCGACCGGGCATTTCGAGGCATCCAGCGTGCTCGACAAGGTCACGCGGATGTTCGTTTACCGCAAGCTCTCGGGGCTTCCGCTCGTGCTGGTCGTGGGCTTGGGACGGACCGAAGTGTTCGCCGAATGGCGCCAGAAGGCGATCTTCACCGGCGCAAGCCTCGGCGTGCTTCTCGCCATCGCCGGCCTGCTCGCCTTTGCGTTGCGTCGCGAACTGCGTCGTGCGGCGGCGGCGGACGCGCTGCTGCGCGACGCGGTCGAGAGCATGTCCGAAGGCTTTGTCATCTATGACAGGGACGACCGGCTCGTCACCTGCAACGAGGCGTATAAGGCGCTTTACCCCAAGAACGCCCATTTGATGCTGCCCGGCAATCGCTTCGAAGACATCCTCCGCGCAGCCATCGAAGCCGGGCAGTCGCCTGATGCGGTGGGCCGCGAGGAGGAGTGGATCGCCAACCGCCTGCGCAATCATCGCGAGGCCGCCGAACCACACGAACATCGCCTCGATACTGGGCGCTGGGTTCTCACCTCCGAGCGCCATCTGCCCAATGGCGGCATTGCCGGGTTGCGCATCGACATCACCGCCCTGAAGCAGGTGCAGGCCTCGCTGCGCGAAAGCCGGATGCTGCTGGCCCAAGCGCAGCACGTCTCCAGGACGGGCAGCGTCTTTCGCGATTTCGTTACCGGGAAGACGGAATGGTCGGAGGAGGTGTGCCGCATTTTCGGCGTTGATCACGCGACTTTCACCCCCGGACCGGACCGGTTTCTCGCGATGGTGCATCCCGAGGACCGCGACCGGGTGATCGAAGCGATGCGCAGCAGCGAGCAGGGCATCCGACCCGTTCCGCTGCAATACCGCATCATCCGGCCGGATGGGCAGGGGCGCTGGGTTTATCGCGAGGCGGAAGTGCTGTTTTCCGACGGAAAGCCGGTCGGACGGATCAGCACCTACAAGGACATCACCGAGCAGCGCGCCGCCGAGCAGCACGCCGCGGAGCTCGAAGCGCAGCTGCGCCACTCGCAGAAGCTCGAAGCTCTCGGCAACCTCGCCGGCGGCATCGCCCATGACCTCAACAACACGCTCGTGCCGATCCTGGCCCTCTCGAAGCTCGCGATGAAGCGCTTTCCCGAAGGCAGCGCCGATTACAAGGACCTCGACGCGATCGCCCGCGCCGGCGGACATGCGCGCGATCTGGTCAAGCAGGTGCTCGCCTTCAGCCGCAAGGAGCAGACGGTCAAGCGCGAGGTCGATCTCGCCGCGCTGGTCGGCGAAGCTCTCAAGATGCTGCGCGCCAGCCTGCCGGCCACCATCCGCATCGTCGAGGCGATCGAGTCCGTGCCGCCGATCCACGCCGATCCGACCCAACTCAATCAGGTGGTGATGAACCTCGTCACCAATGCGGCGCAAGCGATCGGCGAGCGCCTCGGCACGGTTACGGTGACCGTGGCGCCCGTGGCAGATGCCGCGGTGCGCTTCTCGGTCGCCGATACCGGCTGCGGCATCGAGGCCGCCGATCTCGAGCGCGTCTTCGAGCCGTTCTTCACAACGAAGCAGGTTGGCCAGGGCACCGGTCTCGGCCTTGCCGTGGTGCACGGCATCGTCACCGGCCATGGCGGACGCATCGAATGCTGCAGCAAGCGCGGCAAGGGCAGCGAATTCACCGTCACCCTGCCCGTCGCCGGCAGCGAGGGCGCATCGCCCGAGATGCAGCCGGCGGCGTGACCGCCGCCTTCGGTCACGTCTTGGCGTAGCTGTCGCGCAGGCCGATGGTGCGGTTGAAGACCAACCGGCCAACGGCGGAGTCAGGGTCGGGCGCGAAATAGCCCTGGCGCTCGAACTGCACGGCGAGGCCGGTTGCCGCTTCGGCCAGCGCCGGCTCGAGCCGCGCCTCGGTCAGCACCTCGAGCGAGTTTGGATTGAGATCGGCGAAGAGATCGCCGCCGGCGCCGGGATCGGGCCGGGTGAAGAGCGGATTGTAAAGCCGAACTTCGGCCGGAAGCGATGTCGCCGCATCCACCCAATGCAAGGTCGCCTGTACCTTGCGCCCGTCAGGCGCGTTGCCGCCGCGCGTCGCCGGATCATAGGTGCAGCGCAGCTCAACCACCTCGCCCGCCGCGTTCTTCACCGCCTCGCGGCAGGTGATGAAATAGGCATAGCGCAGCCGGACTTCTTTCCCAGGCGAGAGGCGAAAGAATTTCTTGGGCGGGTTCTCCATGAAATCCTCGCGCTCGACGAAAATCTCGCGCCCGAAGCGAATGCGCCGCGTGCCGGCGGCCGGGTCGTCGGGATGGTTGATCGCCTCGAGCTCTTCGCTCTTGCCCTCGGGATAGTTCTCGATCACCACCTTCAAGGGCCGCAGCACGGCCATGCGGCGCTGCGCCGCACGATTGAGATGGTCGCGGACGGCGTGCTCGTACATCTGGATATCGACGACGCTGTTGGCGCGGGCAACGCCCGCCATCTTGACGAACTCGCGCAAGGCCGCGGCCGGCACGCCGCGGCGGCGCAACCCCGCGAGCGTCGGCATGCGCGGATCGTCCCAACCCGCAACCCGCGCTTCGCGCACGAGCTGGGCCAAAAAGCGCTTCGACATCACCGTGTAGTTGAGATTGAGCCGCGCGAACTCGTATTGCCGCGGCCGCGACGGCACCGGCAGATTGTCGAGGAACCATTCGTAGAGCGGCCGGTGATCCTCGAATTCGAGCGTGCACAGCGAATGCGTCACGCCCTCGATCGCGTCCGACTGGCCATGGGCGAAATCATAGGTCGGGTAGATGCACCATTTTTTGCCGGTGCGCGGGTGCTCCTCATGGAGGATGCGGTAGAGGATGGGATCGCGCAGATTGATGTTGCCCGACGCCATGTCGATCTTGGCGCGCAGCGTGCGCGCGCCGTTGGGGAATTCGCCGGCCTTCATGCGCCGCAACAGGTCGAGATTGTCCTCGGCGCTGCGCTGGCGACAGGGGCTGTCGCGCCCCGGCTCGGTCAGGCTGCCGCGCATTGCCTGAACCTCCTCGGGCGTCGAATCATCGACATAGGCTTTGCCGGCGCGGATCAGCGCCTCGGCCCATTCATAAAGCCGATCGAAATAGTCGGAGGCGTGATGGAGATGCGAGCCCCAATCGAAGCCCAGCCAGCGCACGTCGCGCTGGATCGCGTCGATGAATTCCTGCTCCTCCTTCGCGGGGTTGGTGTCGTCGAAGCGCAGGCTGCAATGGCCGCCGAACTCCGCGGCAATGCCGAAATTGAGCGCAATCGACTTGGCGTGGCCGATATGAAGATAGCCGTTGGGCTCGGGCGGAAAGCGCGTCACGACGCTCTTGTGCTTTCCGGAGGCAAGATCCTCCGCGACGATATCGCGGAGGAAATCGCGGCCGGGCTCGGCGGCGGGCTGGATCTTGTCGGCCATGGGTGCTCTAAGGAGAGGACGGGGCGGGCGCGGGCGCGCGCGGGGTCTCGCCGGGCTCGGCGACATCGCTCGGCAGCGGGCCGATCTCGGTGAAAGCGTTGACGATCGGATAGCGGCGGTCGCGGCCAAAGGCGCGGCGCGTGATCTTGACGCCGGGCGGCGCCTGGCGGCGCTTATACTCGGCGCGGTCGAGCATGCGGCGCACGAGCCGCACCGTCGCCTCGGCATGACCGCGCGCGACGATCTCGCTCACCGGCATCTCGTTCTCGACCAGGCATTCGAGAATGGCATCAAGCTCCTCATAGGGCGGCAGCGTGTCCTGGTCCGTCTGATCGGGCTTCAGCTCGGCCGAAGGCGGCTTCGTGATGACGCGCTCCGGCATCACCGGTCCCGCGGGCCCGAGCATACCGGGCAGGCGGCGCGCGTTGCGAAAGCGCGCCAGCGCGAAGACCGTCATCTTGTAAACATCCTTCAGCACCGAAAATCCGCCGCACATATCGCCATAAAGCGTCGAATAGCCGACCGACATCTCGGATTTGTTGCCGGTCGAGACCACCATCCAGCCGAATTTGTTGGAAAGCGCCATCAGGCTCATGCCGCGGATGCGCGCCTGGAGGTTTTCCTCGGTGATGTCGGGCTTCGTGCCGACAAAAGACGGCGCGAGCATGTCGCGATAGGCTTCCATCGCCGGCCCGATATCGATGCTGCGCAGCTCGCAGCCGAGCAGTTCGGCGACCGCGGCGGCGTCCTCAAGGCTCGGTTTCGACGTATAGGGCGAGGGCATCATCACGCAATGGACGCGATCGGCGCCGAGGGCGTCGACCGCGACCGCGGCGGTAAGCGCCGAATCGATGCCGCCCGAGAGGCCCAGGACGATTCCGGGAAAGCCGTTCTTGCGCACATAGTCGGCAAGGCCCAGCACCATGGCGTGATAGATCGAAGCGAGCGTCTCGCCGCGCGGCGCGACGACGCCGGGCTCGGGGCGCCAGCCCTTGGCTTCACGCCGCCAGCGCGTCAGGACCAGCGCATTGAGCCATTCCGGCGCCTGCACCGTCAAAGCGCCCGCGGCATCGAGAACGAAGGAGGCGCCGTCAAAGACCAGCTCGTCCTGGCCGCCGACCTGGTTGACATAAAGCAGCGGCAGGCCGGTTTCCGTGACGCGCTCTTGAGCAAGGGACAGCCGCTCGCCCAGCTTGTCGCTCTCATAGGGCGAGCCGTTGATGACGATCATCAGCTCGGCCCCGCTCTCGCCCAAGGTCTCGGCCGCATCGGCGGTCCACATATCCTCGCAGACCATGACGCCGAGGCGCACGCCCTTCAGCACCATCGGCCCGGGACAAGGCCCGGCGGCGAAGACGCGCTTTTCATCGAAGACGCCGTAATTGGGCAGGTCGTGCTTGAAGCGCAACGCCGCGACGGCGCCTCCCGCAAGCAGCGCGGCGGCGTTGTAGAGCTTGCCGTCCTGGCGCCAGGGCGTGCCGAGCAGCACCGCCGGACCATCCTTCACCTGGCGTGCGAAATCCTTGACAGCGGCCTCGCAGGCCGCAACGAAAGCAGGCTTCAGCACCAAATCCTCGGGCGGATAGCCCGCGACGAAGAGTTCGGAGGCGACGACGAGATCCGCGCCCGCTTCCTTGGCCTCGAGCCAGGCATCGCCGAGCCGGTCGAGATTGCCGGCGATGTCGCCCACGGTCGGATCGAGCTGGGCGATGGCGATGATGAGCGAATCGGTCATGCGCAAAGATTGGTGGCGCTGACCTGCCATGTCAATCGCGGGCGGCGCAAACCACGTCCGCGACTCGTTGGCCCCTCACCTGCCCTCGTGCAGCACGGATTGGCGCACGTCTTCCTCGATGAGGCTCCAGATATGGTCGACATAGCGCACGAAATCGGGCGTGCGTTTGAGGCCCAGCGCGCGCGGCCGCGGCAGCGCGATATTGATGGCCTCGCGCAGCCGGCCCGGGCGGCGCGCGAAGACCAGCACGCGGTCCGAGAGAAATACCGCTTCGTCGATCTGGTGCGTGACGAAGAGCACGGTCTTGCGCCCCTGCTCCCAGATGCGCGTGAGCTCCGTTTGCATGATCTCGCGCGTCTGCGCATCGAGCGCGGCGAAAGGCTCGTCCATCAAGAGGATCTTGGGATCGACCGCGAGCGCGCGGGCGAGGTTGACGCGCTGGCGCATGCCGCCCGAGAGCTGGCGCGGGAAATACTGCTCGAAGCCCGCGAGCCCGACAAGCTTCAAGAGCTCGAGCGTGCGGCTCTTGGCTTGCGGGCTCGCCGTGCCCGCGACCTCCGGCCCGATCAGCGCATTGTTGAGCACGGTGCGCCAAGGCAGGAGATTGTCGGACTGAAAGACGAAGCCGCGGTCGATGCCGGGGCCAGTGACCGGACTACCGTCGATCTGCACCTCGCCCGCGCTCGCCTGCTCGAGCCCGGCGACGATCCGCAGGAACGTGGTCTTGCCGCATCCCGACGGGCCGACGATCGAAATGAACTCGCCATCGGCGATATCGATACCGATCTGGCTCAGAACCTCGAGATCCGTGAATTTCTTGCACAGCCCCGCGACCCTGAGCTTCGGCGCCGTCGCCGCAACCGCGCGTCCCTCGGCCATGTCAGTCCTGCGTCCAGGGCACGAGACGCTTCTCGAGCCAGGTGAAGCCCGCAGTCATGGCGATGCCGGCGGTCGCCAGTATCACCACCGCCGCGAAGAGATTGGGCATGTTGAAAGCGTCGGCCGATTGGCTGATGAGCTGGCCAAGGCCGGCGCGCGAGCCGAAGAGCTCGGCGACGACAACGGCGATCAGGCCGCGGCCGATGCCGAGCTTTAGGCCAGCAAGCACGAAAGGCGCCGCGGACGGCAGCGAGATCTTGACGAAAATCTGCCGCCGCGTCGCACCGAAGCTCTTGAGCATTTCGATCAGGCGAATGCTGGTCGTGCGCAGCCCTGCCTCGGTGTTGATGACCACCGGAAACAGCACCAGGGTGATGACCACCAGAACCTTCGACCAGATGCCGATGCCGAGCCAGAGGAGAAAGAGCGGCGCCAGCGCGATGGTCGGCGTCGCGTAAAGCCCGGAGATCCAGGGCTGAAGAATGCCCTTGGCGCGCTCGCTCTCCGCCATCACCAGCCCCATCGCGATGCCGATGACGCTCGCGATGACATAGCCGATCGCGAACTCAGCGGCGCTGATCTCGACATGGCGCGCGAGATCGCCCGAGACGGCGAGCTTGTAGATGGCAAACGCGATCTGCGAGGGCGCGGCGAGAAAGAGCGAGTTGTCGACATAGAGCCGACTCATTCCTTCCCAGATCAAAAGCCCGCCGACGAGCGACAGCGCGCTCACTCCGAGCCTCGACTGCCTCACTCAACGAGCTCCGTAAGTCCCGGCATGGCGAGCTTCTTGGCGCTGACCGAGCCGGTCACGTCGTGCGAGGCGCGCATCACCGCGATGAGCTGGTCGATGCCCTTGGCTGGAACCTTGCTGGTCGGCGCGAAATATTTGATCTTGCGCAGGAAATCGAGGCTCAGCGCGCTTTCCTTCTGATCGATATGGAAATCCTTGACGCCGAGATCGATGAGCTCCTGCCGGTGCTCCGGCACATAGAACCACGCCGCGCTCTCATCGAGCGCCTTCAACAGGCGCTTTGCCTCCGCCATATGCGCCTCGGCCCAGGGCCGCGAAACCTCGAGGCCGGTGAAGGGCACGTCCTTCACATAATCGATGACGAGGCCGATATTCTTGAAGCCGGCGGCCTCGGCAACGAAGCTGTAGGGCGGCAGCACCATGGTGGCGTCGACCGAGCCCGATTTGAGCGCGGCGAAACGGCCGGCCGTCGCGCCGATCACGACGATATCGACATCGCCCTGCTTCAACCCATTGGCCGCGGCCATCGCGTTCCAATAGATCGCAGTGATATCGACGAGACCACCCAGCGCGATGGTTTTGCCCTTGAGGTCCTTGATGCTGGCGACGCTCGACTTCGCCTCCATGCTATAGGGCGAGTTCTGGCCGATGATGCGCGCGATCGCGACGTTGGTTGCGCCTTTATCGACCGCATGGATCGGCTCGGCCACCCCCGTCGTCGCGACGATATCGAGCGAGCCCGCCGTCAGCTGCTGCATGATGCCCGGCGCCGTATGCGCGTAGACGAGATCGAGCTCGATGCCGGCATTCTTGAAGAAGCCTTTATCGAAGCCGACATAATAGAGCCACATCGTTCCCGTCGGTCCGCCGACCGCGCCGGCGTTGATCTTGTCGAGCGCCCGAGCCATCGGCCCATGCAAAATCAGCGTCGCCGCGACAATCAGCGCGGCACCGCGCCCCATCAACCTCGACATTCTTCCCTCCCTGTTACTTATCCAATTGCGCCCGGTAGTGCCGGGCGATCTCGTTGCCGGTTGCAAGCCACACGCCGTCGTGCCGGCAAATATAGTCGAGCGCCTTGTCGAGCGCAGCAATGCGGAACGGCTTGCCTGTCAAATAGGGGTGAAGGCAAATCGCCATCGCCCGACCCGATTGCGCGCCCTCGCGGTAGAGCGTGTCGAACTGATCGCAGATCATCTGACGAAATTCGTCGGGCGAACGGTTGTGCCGCTCGAAAGCCGGAATGTCGTTGATGTCGTGGCTGTAGGGAATCGAGACGAGGCGCTTGCCGCTCTCGAGCTTCATCTCATAGGGCTGGTCGTCATTGGTCCAGTCGCAGACATATTCGACCCCATGCGCCGCGAGATAGTCGAGGGTGTTCCAGGTCTCCTGCATGCCGGAGCCGAGCCAGCCCTTGGGCCGCGTTCCGCTCCCCTTCTCGATGACGTCGAGCGCGTTCTTGATGACGCCTTCCTCCTCCTCGGCCGGCACGTCGATGAGCCGGCGCGAATTGGTCTCGTTATGTCCCATCCACTCCCATTTGCGCTCGTTGCCGGCGGCGATGATCTCAGGATGATAGCGGCAAATGTCGCTGTTGAGCGCGACCGTGGCGCGAATGCCGTAGCGGTCGAACACCTCCATGAAGCGATAGACGCCGATGCGATTGCCGTAGTCGCGCGCGGCCCAGGCCGGAACATCGGGAATCTTGGTGCTGGGGCTGTTGGGAACCCGCTCGGCGAGCGAGAAGAACTCGATATTGGGAATGACCCACAGCGCCAGCCGCTCGCCCTTCGGCCAGGCGAGCCTTTTGCGGCTGCCGATCGGCGAATAGGGAAACGGACCGTAAGGCTGAGGCTTCATCTCACACCGCCTTGCGCGGCTTCAGCGCCGCGAGCTCGTTGACGATCGCGTCGATGTGCATGACATCGGCGTATTTATGGTGCAGATCGAAGAGATTGACCTTGTGCGAGATGAGGCTGCGATCGAAGCATCCCTCCTCGGCGACCACGACGTGGAAGCCGTGGGAATGCGCATCGACCGCCGAGGCACGCAGACAGCCTGAGGTGCTCTCGCCGCACATGATGACGGTGCGGATGCCGAGCTGCGTCAAATGCGCCGAGAGGGGTGTGCCGAAGAAAGCGCTCGCGCGCTGCTTGGTGACGACGACATCGCCGGGCTGCGGCTTGAATTCGGGCCGGATGCGATACATCGACGCCTCGATCGGCGGCCGCGGACGGCGCGTCGCGGTGACGGCGCCGGGCTTGCTTTCGGGCCGCGAATCCCCCGTCGAATAAAAGACCGGCAGCCCCGCCTCGCGCGCCGCCGCGAAGAGGCGCTTGGTCGGCGCGATCGCCGCCCAGGCATATTCGCCGCAAGTGCCGGGATGATCCTTGCCAATCTCCGCGAGCGGCTTGTCGCCGCCTTGATAGACCAGCTCGTAGAGATCGATCGCCACCAACGCGGCCGGACCGCCGATGAAGGTCTCGCGCCGATATTGGCCGTAGAGCGCAAGGGTCTCGGCCGGCACCACGTCCAGCCAGCAATGGTCCTCGAATGCGTCCGCCATGGTCCCTCCCGATTTCGGGCCAATTGTTCGCGCATTCCGCGCGGCGGCGCAAGCCAGGAGAGCGGCCCCGCGACCCCTCGCTGCGCGGTTTTCCCGCTTTGACAGAGCCGTTGCCCGGGTTTAGGGCACGGGATCATGGATCGCGCCTTGCCGCGCCTTCACCCCCCGCTGACGGTCGACCGCGAAGAAGCGGCCGCCTACGCCCTGATCCTCGCGCTGGGCGCGCTTTTGTCATGGCTCAGCGCCGCGCATCCCACGCTGCTTCCGGTCTGGGCGCCGTGGGATTTCTCCTGGCCCGAATATCTGGCGCTGACGCTGGTGCCTCTCTGGTATCTGCGCGGGCTCGGCGCGACCGCGGCAGCGGAGCGCCCGGCGCTCTGGCGCCGCATCGCCTTTTTCGCGGGCCTCGCCCTCCTCTATGCCGTGATGCAGACGCGCTTTGAATATGCGGCGCAGCACATGTTCTTCCTCAATCGCGCGCAGCATGTCGTGATGCATCATATGGGGCCGTTCCTCATCGCGCTCGGCGCGGCGGGCGCGACGATCGAGCGCGGCATGCCGGCCGTGCTGCGCCGGGCGATCGCCCTTCCGGCGGTGCGGCTGCCGATCGCGGTCCTGCAGCAACCCCTCCTCGCAGCCTTCATCTTCGTCGGCTCATTCTATCTATGGCTGATTCCCGGCCTCCATTTCCGCGCCATGATCGATCCGCGACTTTATGCGCTGATGAATTGGACCATGGTGCTCGACGGCGTCTTGTTCTGGGTGCTGGTGCTCGATCCGCGGCCGAAGCCGCCGGCGAGAATCTCCTTCGGCACGCGCACGGCACTTGCCTTTGGCGTGATGTTCCCGCAAATCATCCTCGGCGCGATCATTACCTTCACGCAGCGCGACCTCTACCCCTATTACGAGCTGTGCGGCCGGCTCTATCCGTCGGTGAGCGCGCTCAGCGATCAGCGCTTCGGCGGCCTCATCATGTGGATTCCGCCGTCGATGATGAGCGTTCTCGGCGTGATCCTCGTGATCAACGCGCTGCGCCTTCACGAAGAAAGCCTCGCCGAAGAGGACGGGGACGCCGCCTCGCTTGCGGCGCTCTCCAAGCGCTGGACCGGGCGGTAGGGGGCTCGCCGCCGGCCGATCGTCTTACCCGGCCGAAGACCCCGTCCTAGCCTGCTCGGGATCGTAGCCATAGAGCCAGTCGCGGTTGAAGCCGGGCAAGCGTTGCGGCTGGAACGGTCGCGCGGAGGCAGCGTTGTCGTGCAGCACAGCGCCCTCCTCGCGCGAGGCGATTTGAACCCGGGCGGTGCGAGGGATCCTCGCCGCATCGTAGGAGAGCAATGCAGCCGGGATGTCGCCCTCGGAAGCTTCCAGCTCGCGCGCGAGCACATAGGCGTCTTCGATCGCCATCGCCGCTCCCTGGCCGAGGAAAGGAAGCATCGGATGTGCCGCATCGCCCAGCAAGGTCGCGCGGCCAAAGCCCCAGCGCGTCAGCGGATCGCGATCGAACAAGCCCCATTTGAAGCATTGCTGGACCCGCTCGAAGAGAATACGCAAATCCGGATGGACCTCGGGAAAGGCGGAAAGAAGTTCATTGCGATTTGCCGGCACCGACCAGGATTCAGCGGTCCACTCGGCCGTCGCGCGAATCGCCACCAAGTTCACGATATCCCTCTTAGGCAGATGATAGGTGAGAAGATGTCCCCCACGGCCCCGCCACAGGCTCAGATCGCCCGATCGGAACCGCGCGGGCAGATTTTCTGCCGGGACGAGGGCCCGCCACGCGGTGTTTCCCGTGAAACGCGGCGCGTCCGGGCCATCGATCGATGCCCGAACGGATGAATGCAAACCGTCGCACCCGATCACCAAGTCGGTCGTTTCTCGACGACCGTCGCGGAACATCAAAACGGCATCCTGCGCGGTCGAACGCACGGCGATACATTGGCGATTCAAATGAATGCGCTCCGGTGGCACCCTGGATGCCAGCACCGCGTGTAGATCGGAACGATGGAGGGTCACGCTCGCTGCGCCATACTGAGACCCGGCGCTGGTGCGAAGCGGCACGGTGAACAGAATCTCCGCGGTTGCCCAGTCGCGACCGACTATGCTTTCTGGCGTCAAGCCGCGCTCCTTGACCGCCGCTTCGAGCCCGAGCAAGCGCAGGACCTTCATCGCATTGGGGCCAAGCCCGATACCCGCGCCGACCTCCTTGAGCTCGCGCGCTTGCTCATAAATCTCGGCCTCGATGCCGCGTTGAGCGAGCGCGATCGCGGCGGTCAATCCGCCAATGCCGGCACCGATGATCGCAACACGACGGTCTCGATAGGCGCGCATCGCCTTCCTCCTCCTATTCGAGGGGGACGACGAAATTGCAATCGATCACCGTCTCGACCGGCGGCGCATTCTTGACCATGCCTTGCGATTGAAACCAAGCAATCTGATGCGCGACATCCTTGATATCGAGGCGCGCATCGGCATCGACATAGGGTATCGCCGTTGCAATCAGCGCCGGCGGCTGGCCGAGATAGCTTGCCAGAATGGCCAGCATCTCCTGCGCCTTCGGCCCGTCATGCCGCTTGTCGTCGGCGCCCGCGAAGGCATCGTGGTAATCGCGCGAGCCGCGGCGAAAGGCGCGCAGAAACGCTTCGACGGTATGCCGCCGCTGAAGGATGCTTTTCCGCGAAACCCATACCGCCCCGAGTTGCCAGGGCACTTCGTCGCCGATCCAGCCGATGAGCTTCGCCTCGCCGCTGGCGATGAGCGGCAGCGCCATGGTCGCGGGCGGAAGCGCCGCATCGATCTGCCCACCCGCGAGGGCGGCGACGTGCGTTGCGATCGACTTGAGCGGCCGCAACTGGATGGCGTCGAGACCAAAGCCGAACTTCTCTCCGAGCAGCGCGAGGGAGTAATGCGGCGGACTACCGACCGGTCCGATCCCGAAGGAGTGGCCGGGCAGGTCCCTGTAGCTCTTCAAGCCGGCGGCGTAAGCGCGATTGGATGCGAGCAACGCCTCGTTGCGAAAGCTCGGCATCTCGCGATAGCTCCCGGCGATGATGCGCAGCGCCCCTTGGCCTGCCATGGTGTAGAGAGTCGCCGTCAGCCCGGCGATTCCGAAATCCAGATCGCCTGAGACTGTGGCCACGACGATCGGCGGCGCGGCATTGAAGAAAATCAGTTGCGGCTCCAGCCCCTCTTGCGCGAAGTAGCCTTTCTCCTTCGCGATAAACACCGGTCCGGATACCGATGCCTTCAGCAAGCCGAGCTTGACCGGCTTGGCGTCGGCGTGCGCGGCCGACCAAAGACCGGCTGCGGCGGCGCAACAAACGAGATATCGGAAAACGGGTCTGCGCGTCATATCGCTCTCCGTGCGAAGGACCCCTGCCTGTCTGGCGCAGACCACGCTAGGCGCTTGGGTCATAATTGGATAATGCTATTTTCTTAAGGTAGCATCATGTTTTGGAATGATCGGGGAGAGGGTCGTTGCCGAACGCCGAGCGCCTCAAAAACCGCCTCAAACTGCGCGACCTCGATGTTCTCCTCGCGGTCGTCGATACCGGCAGCATGGGAAAGGCCGTTGGCCGTCTGGGTGTCTCGCAGCCTGCGATTTCAAAGGCCATCGCCGATCTCGAGCGCGCGCTCGGGGTCCGTCTTCTCGACCGGAGCCGACAAGGGGTCGAGCCCACCGCCTATGGGCGGGCGCTTGTGAAGCGCGGCATCGCGATGTTCGACGAGCTGCGTCAGGGCATCGAGGATATCGGATTCCTCGCCGACCCGACCGCCGGACAGCTTCGTATCGGCGCATCGGAGGTCGTCGCGCGCTCGATCGTTGCGCAGGCCATTATTCAACTTTCGCGCAATCACCCGCGAATGGATTTCCACGTGATGATCGGCGATAGCGCTCCGCTCAATCGGCTCCTGGAAGAGCGTAAAATCGAACTTGCGATCGCAAGGTTGACCGACCCGATCGGACCAGGATTCGCCACGACGCCCCTTTTCGAGGATTCGAACTTCGTGGCAACCGGTCCGGGTAGCCAGTGGCTGAAGCGCAGCAGAATCGATCTCGCCGAGCTCATGGACGAAGCGTGGGTTCAGATCCAGCCGGACAGCTTCTTCGGCTCGCAGGTCGCGGAGACGTTCCGTGCGAGCGGCTTGGCCCTCCCTCGGCAAGCCGTGACCACCCCTTCGCTCATGCTGCGCGACGAGCTCATGCGGACGGGGCGGTTTCTGACCATGGTGGGGCGTTTGTCTTTGGGATTCCCGCCGATCCATCCCTTGCCCGTGAAGTTGGTCAGTCCCCCGATGCGCATCGGCATTACCGTTTTGAAAAACCGCTCGCTAAGCCCACTCGGCGAGCTGTTCGTCGAGACCATTCGCAAGATCGGCAAACCCTTGGCAGGGCGCTTGCCGGCCGCGCCCAAGCGTCGCTAGTCGAGACGCGCGAGCCTTGCCGCGACGGGGCGGCTCAAACCAGGCGCATCAGCTGCGCGAAGAAGCCGGGCGGCGATCCCGCCTCGGCCAAGCGCTTCAGATCGGCCGCGGTTCCGGGGATGTCGGGCGTCGTCGTGCTCAGCGACGCGATCAGCAGCCGCGCTGCGCCCGAGCCATCGAAGACGTAGATCGCCGAGCTGTGCGTCACCTCATAAGGGTGATCCTTGGTTTCGGGCTCGACCGAATAGACGAGCCGATAGCGCCGCGCCAGCGCCTCGAGCTGATCGGCCGTGCCGCGCAGCCCGTCGATCTGCGGCGCGAAATTCTCGACATATTCTTTGAGCACTTGCGGCGTGTCGCGATTGGGATCGACGGTGACGAAGAGGATGCGGACATGGTTTGCGTCCGAACCGAGGCGCCGCAGAACCGAAGCGAGATTGGCGAGGGTCGTCGGGCAGACATCGGGGCAATTCGTGTAGCCGAGATAGAGAAGGACGATCTTGCCGCGATAATCCGCGGCGGTGACGGGCTTGCCGTCGCCGACCCGCGTCATGGCGAATTGCAGCGCCGGCGTGCTGCCCGAGACATTCATCGCGTGCCATTTGGCCGACGGCGTACAGCCCGAGAGCGCGAGCGTTGCGGCACCGAGGCCGAGCCCACCCAGCAGGAGAGCGCGCCGCGACGGCCTTACGTCAGAGCGACGAAGCGGTGGCGACATGGTGTTTCTCAGTCTCATGCAGCGTGACGGCAATTCCCACCGCTGTCACGAAAACGAACAGCGCCACCGCGGCGAGACCGATCGCCAGCATTTGATTGCGGCGAAACGGCCGCGCGCGCCTCTGGCTCCGGCGAGCCGCTCGTGTCGACATCGCGCCTCCTTGGTTGCTCGCAGGCATCCGGTTAACCCGGATACCGGAACGGATCGCGGCAAAGCGCAAATTAAAGCTTTGCAACGTCGCGACGCACGCCAGCACGCCGCGTCCAAAGGTCACAGGTGCTTGGGGATGTTGCCGCCCCAGACCGCCTATCACGCCTCAGAATGTCGCGGTTTCGCCGCACCGGTCGGGAAGGGAAAGTTGTCATGGATCGCTTCATCGGCGAGCCGAGTCTCGATGAAATCCTCTCCGATCCGCTGGTCCGGAGCCTCATGAAAGCCGACGGTATCGAGATGCGCCGCCTGTGCGAGGTTCTGGTGAAGGCCGCGAGCGTTCTCGTTGCGGCGCCGTGCCCGGCTGCCCAGCCGGAACGCCTCGCCTAGCTCTTTGCTTTGCTTCGCATGACGCCGGCGCTATCGGCGCCAGCTATGCGACGCGGCTCTCCGTCAGACCTCGCCTTTTGCCTCGGCTTCCTTGGCCTTGGCGAGGATCGCCGCCGCGATCTCGCGCGCGTCATGCGCGGTCATCTGCAGCACGACCATGCTGTCCTCGCGGGGAATGTCGACACGCAGCAGCACGTCGCGCTCGGGGCTCAGCGCGAAAGCCAAAAGCTCGGGCGTCACCCGGAGCCAGGATTGATGCGGACCTTCATGGGGCATGCGGATTTCCTGCCATAGGCGGGACGGTAAGGCCGCCCGTCACATCGCCGCGGCGATCACGCGCTTCTTCGGCTCGGCCAAGCGCCGCGTCTTCAGCTCCTCGGCGATGAGAAAGGCAAGCTCGAGCGCCTGGCTCGCATTGAGGCGCGGATCGCAATGCGTGTGATAGCGATCGCCGAGCGTCGTTTCGGTGACCGCTTGCGCGCCGCCGATGCATTCGGTGACGTTCTGGCCGGTCATCTCGAAATGGACGCCGCCCGCATAGCTGCCTTCGGCCGCATGGACGGCGAAGAAGCCTTTGACCTCGCGCAAGATCTGATCGACCAGCCGCGTCTTGTAGCCGGTGGTCGAGGTGATGGTGTTGCCATGCATGGGATCGCAGCACCAGAGAACCTTGCGCCCGGCCTTCTTCACCGCGCGGATCAAGGGCGGCAGCTTCTCCGCCACTTTGTCGGCGCCCATGCGCGCGATCAAGGTGAGGCGCCCCGGCTCGTCCTCGGGATTGAGGATGTCGATCAGGCGCAAGAGATCGTCGACCGGCATGGTCGGGCCGCATTTGAGGCCGATCGGGTTCTTGACCCCGCGCAGGAACTCGACATGCGCCCCGTCGGGCTGGCGCGTGCGGTCGCCGATCCACAGCATATGCGCCGAGACGTCGTACCAGTCGCCGGTCGTTGAATCGACGCGCGTCAGCGCCTGCTCGTATTCGAGCAGCAGCGCCTCATGCGAGGTGAAGAGCTCGGTCTCGCGGATTTGCGGCGTGGTCTCGGAGGTGAGACCGCAGGCCGCCATGAAATCGAGCGTCTCGGTCAGCCGGTCGGCCAATTCGCGATAGCGCTCGCTTTGCGGATTGCCGGCAACAAAGCCCTGGGTCCAGCTATGGACGCGGTGAAGGTCGGCATAGCCGCCTTGGGCGAAGGCGCGCAGCAAATTCAAGGTCGCGGCCGATTGGCTGAAGGCCTGGATCATGCGCTGCGGATCGGGCCGGCGTGCCTCTGGCGTGAACTCCATGCCGTTGATGATGTCGCCGCGATAGGACGGCAAGGTCACGCCGTTCTGCGTCTCGCTTTCCGAGGTGCGCGGCTTGGCGAATTGCCCGGCCATGCGCGCAACCTTCACCACCGGACAGGCCGCCCCAAACGTGAGCACGACCGCCATCTGCAGGAACACCTGGAAGGTGTCGCGGATGTTGTTGGGGCGGAACTCGGCGAAACTCTCGGCGCAATCCCCGCCCTGGAGCAGGAAAGCCTTGCCCTCGACCACCTTGGCGAGACCCGCTTTGAGGCCGCGCGCCTCGCCGGCAAAAACCAGCGGCGGGAAGTTGCGCAACGTCGCCTCGACCGTATTGAGCGCGGCCGTATCGGGATATTCCGGAACCTGGCGAATCGGCATGCTCCGCCAGCTCTCGGGAGACCATTTCTTCTGCATCGTCAACCTCTTGGGGCAGCACCCTGCCCCGCCTCTATCACATAGAAGGTTTCCCGGGCGAAGGAAAGAGCCGGGGCCCGGCGTCTCCGGCTCCTAACGAATTCTCCACTCTTGCACCGCACAATGAACGCCGAGATCGCGGGCGATGGGGAACCCGGTTTGAACCCATTGAAACGCAAAGATTTTCAAGGCACCTTGCCATGAAATATGGTTTCCGCAACAGCCAATTTCGCGCTTGCGAGAGAGCCGCGGGTCGGATCGGGGTCGCCCTTCCGGAGGGCAAACCGGCCGCGGCGGAGCGTTTTTGAGATGCAAGCGCCGAGGACCGCCCGCAGCCGCTTGCGGCCGCCACGCTCGGCCAAGCCGGATCGAAGCGAGGAATGCAGCTGCGTTGCGCGCACGCTGAAGGCGCTCAAATGCTACGACGTGCGCCCCGAGCAGATCGACGATATCATTCTTCAGGCGATCAATATCAGCCTCTGCCTTGAATCCGACGGCGATGCCCGGGTCGCCGAGGGCTTCAACAACGATATCGTCATCAACGGCCGCAGCTTCGGCCGGCGCTAGGCTCGTTGCTAAAGGCAGCGCGCGAAGAGGCTGAGGCTCCGGTCGAGCGCGAGCGCCGAGCTCTCGGGGGAATAGCCATCCTCGGGCAGCTTCTTCCAGCAATTGAAGCCGTGATCGGCCTCATAGAGATAGGCCGGGATCTCGGGATGGGCCGCGATGAACTTCTCGACCGTCTCCGGCTTGACGATGTGGTCGCGCTTGGCGAAATGCACCACCACCGGGCAGCGCGGCTGATCCTGGTATTGCCGCGCTATATCCGTCGGGTAATAGCAGGAGGCCGCCTCGATCCCGAGCTTGCAGGCGCCGAGCCAGGCGACCGAACCGCCCAGGCAATAGCCGACCATGCCGACCTTCAGCGGCCGCAAGGCCGCGATAGCGGCCGCGACGTCGAGCTCGATATGCTCCCAATTGAGCTTCACGCGCAGGCCGCGTGCCTGCAGGCTGCCCTCGGCGGTATAGGGGAAGACCGCGCCGCGCTGCTGACGGTCATAGAGCGACGGCGCCAGCGCGCTATAGCCGTGGCGCGCATAATCCTCGCACACCTCGCGGATATAGTCGTTGACCCCGTAAATCTCCTGCACCACGACGAGACCGCCTTTGGGCGATGCCGCATCCGCGCGATAGGCGTCGAAGACATGCCCGTCGCTGGCCGTCAATTTCACCACGTTTCCCATCGCATCCTCCGCTCCGCCCGAGCCTCGTGCCGCTGCCCGGCTTTGATCGTGCCGCTTGGCGCGATGATATGTCCTGTGCGCGCCGCCGTCGAGCGCGGCTCCCGGGTCAAGACCTAGCCAAAGCGCGGCGCGATCCCCATTTTCCTTTTCACCATGACCCATCTCTCTCCCGTTCATTCCATCGAATCACCCTCCAATCTCAGCTCCAGCGGCGCGCCCCATGACGAGCTCGCCGCCTTCGATGCCTATTCGCGCACCATCATCGGCGCGGTCGACAAGGTCGGCCCGGCCGTGCTCCACCTTCAAGTCGAGGCCGAGCGCGGCCGCGGCGGTGCCGGCTCGGGCGTCGTTTTCACACCCGATGGCTATGTGCTGACCAACTCCCATGTGATCGCCGGCGGCAAGAAGGTCACTGCCACCTTTGCCGATGGCCGCGCTTCGGGCACGACCATTATCGGCGACGACCCCGACACCGATCTGGCGCTGCTGCGGCTCGATGGCGAGGCGCCGGTCTCGGCCAAGCTCGGCAGCGCGCGCGGCTTGCGCGTCGGCCAGCTCGTGGTCGCGATCGGCAACCCGTTCGGCTTTCAATGCACGGTGACGGCGGGCGTCGTCAGCGCGCTCGGGCGCAGCCTGCGCGCCCGCTCGGGCCGGCTCATCGACAGCGTCATCCAGACCGACGCCGCGCTCAACCCCGGCAATTCCGGCGGGCCGCTGGTCAACGCCCAGGGCGAGGTCATCGGCATCAACACCGCGATCATCGCCATGGCGCAAGGGATATGCTTCTCGATCTCGGCCGACACGGTCGAGTTCGTGGCCTCGCGCCTCATCCGCGATGGGCGGGTGCGGCGCTGCTATATCGGCGTTGCGGGACAGAACGTGCCGCTGTCGCGTCGGGTCGTGCGCTTCCACGGCCTCGAGCGCGAAAGCGGCGTGCTGGTGCAATCGATGGCGCCCGATGGCGCGGCGCAAGCGGGCTCACTCCACGAAGGCGACATCATCGTCGAATTCGACGGGCTGCCGATCGAGAATATCGACGCGCTGCACCGCCTCCTCACCGAAGAGCGCGTCGGCCGTCCGATCAGCGTCGGCGTCTTGCGGCGCGGCGAGAAGTTGGCCCTCGAGGTGACGCCGCGGGAGCTCCGGCCCGCGGCTTAGTCATCTCCGATGCAGCCTAGCCATCCGGCCGATGGCGCGCGGCGGTCTTCGCGCACAGATTCGGCTGATCGCATTCACCGGAGATCACCCCATGTCCGACCTCGCCTCGCCGCTTCTCGCCGTCTCGAACGATCTCGCCGATCTCGTCGCCGCAACGGCCGCGCGCATCCTCGTCCTACGCGGCGGCCGGCGCTTTCCCTCGAGCGGCCTTCATTGGCGTCCGGGCCTGATCGTCACCGCGGATGAAGCCTTGGAGCGCGATGAGGACATCGCCGTGCTGCGGCCAGACGGCAAGAGCGCAAGCGCGACCTTGATCGGCCGCGATCCCACCACCGACATCGCGCTGCTGCGTTTCGAGCCCGACGGCTTGCCGATTGTCGAGAGCGGCGATGCGGCGAGCCTGCGTGCCGGCAATCTCGTCCTCGCGGTCGGGCGCAACGAGACCGGTCCACTCGCCAGCCTCGGCGTCGCGGCGCTCGCGGGCAGCCAGTGGCACAGCAGGCGCGGCAGCACGATCGACCGGCTCATCCGGCTCGATCTGCGCTTGAGCCCGAGCGCCGAAGGCGGCGCGATGGTCGATGCTGCGGGCAAAGTGCTCGGCATGGCGGTGCGCGGCCCGCGCCGCCTTGTGCTCGGCATTCCCGCTGCGACCATCGATCGCGTGGTCGATCAGTTGCTTGCCAAGGGCCGGATCGCCCGCGGCTATCTCGGCGCGGGCTTGCGGCCGGCGCAGCAAGGCAGCGAGAGCGGCCTTCTCATCCTCGGCATCGATCCCGAGGGACCCGCGGCGAAGGCCGAGCTGATCGTCGGCGATCTCATCACGCGATGGAACGGCAAGCCGGTCGCGCGCATGCGCGAGGCGATGCTGCTGCTCGGGCCCGACAGCGTCGGCAGTTCCGTAACGCTCGCCATCCGCCGCGGCGGCACGCCCCGCGAGGCGAGCGTCACCATCGGCGAGCGGCCGCAGCGCTAAGCGGCTGAGGCGGCAGAGCATGACGAGGCTCGCGCTCTATGCCG
>Ga0070679_100001049_pt1 | contig 24084 bp, 21 predicted proteins | sample KBSC63BmetaG_FD_65652 | JGI IMG/M metagenome (GOLD analysis project Ga0070679, IMG submission 65652) | Corn rhizosphere microbial communities from Kellogg Biological Station, Michigan, USA - KBS C6-3B metaG | ecosystem: Host-associated > Plants > Roots > Rhizosphere | place: USA: Michigan... | reverse complement strand
CGGCGGTCGCGGACACGCCGGACAAAATTGAAGTAGCCGAGCTTGAACTGCTCCGCGCATCCCATCGCCCCAATGTTGATCTGCAAACCTTGCGACTTGGGCGGAGCTGGCGGCGGCTGTTTCCCGGGCCCTCCGCGTGCGGGAGCCGGAGGCGGCGTAGACTGCGCGACAGCATCCGGATTATTGGTCGTCTGAACGCCGTTTTGAATACGCTCGCAGCCAGGTGCGAAGGGAGGCTCTAACTTCCCGTCGTTCTTCTCGAGAGCCGATAAATAGAGGTTGCCGATCCGCACCAGTTCGGCACGTGAAGCCCGCTGGGTCGCGGGAATCGCCTCCGAGAAAACCGAATTAGGCGCACCCCACTTTTCCAGATTCGTTGCGGCCAGCGCGTCACGCACCACCATGTTCTCGATCTCAGAAACCTGCCGGTTCTCGATCTTCAATCGGATCGCGATGATCACCGGATTCGGCATAGGCGCATTCACTTCCCGCATGGTCCCCATGAACGCGACCTGCCCGCTGTCGGTGTCGGTCACGAAAAGCCGGTAGGAGCCTTTTGAGAGCGCGGTTCGCCAGAAACCGTCGCCGGGCTCCAGGCGCACGGCGTCTTCGGTGTTTTTTACCCGCGCCGTCATCGGCAGTTTCTTGGGATTATGCGCGATCAGCGCATCCATATATTGATCGACAAAGCTTTCCAGGCACGCACGGTCGCAAGAGGTCTGGGCCCAGCCGGTCAACTGAAAGAGGAATGCGATAGCAGCGGCCATCCTCATGCTATTTCAGCTCCGTGATGATGGCGCGCTGCTTACCCCGGATGAGAGTCTCGGTGTGGATCCGATCCCGCAGGTTAAATCGAATCATGAATCGCTTGTACGGATTCACGGTTTTCTCACCCTTGGGCGTGGTAGACTGCAAGTCTCCGTCTTCGAGATAGAACACCACCACATCTTTATCGTGGAAGTGCATCGGAGTCGCGATTCCGGTTGTCCAGGTGTAGTCCCAAATAATGACGCGGGCGTTCTCGAAAAGCTTCTTGCTGCCCGGCCGCGGAAACGCCAGCGGATAGCCGGACCTGTCAGGAAGCGGCTCCACTTTGAAATCCTTGAGACCGATCAGGATGCCCTTGCCATCCGCCTTCAGTTTTACGCCTTTCGGCAAGAAACTAGCTTCGCCCGTGCGGGACACCCACACCGAATCGTACGGAGACACGACCATTTCCGGATCAACCTCCCGGACCTGTACGCGCTGATTATCGATCGCGGGCGCTGGTGGCGCTTGAAAACCAAGCAGGGTCACAGCAAGAAGTATGGAAGTCATAAAGTTATTGTTTGGCGACGTCGCGTCCGCGGCTGCTCAATCCGTCTTCCCACGAGCTCCAGCCGGCGTTCATTCCATAAGGAGAACGCTCCATGATGGCCTGGATCTGATGGAGCTTGCCCTTCTGGATCTGGAACAGTTCCACGATTTGCCACGTCCAGGGCTGCTGCGGACCGGCGGACACCTGGCGGCCATCCGGCGTCTCGAAGTTGCGCGTGTCGCCGGCGGAATGATCGAAGAAGCCAAAAGCGAACACCAGGCCGCGCTCCGGATCGACGGCTACATACCGCCGGTCGCGAATGCGCGTGACGAAGTGCAGCAGTCCACTCTTGAACTGCTCCATGCAACTCCAGTTGCCGGAATAACCCGTGGCAGTTTTGGGATCCGGCCGTTGCTTGCCCTGTGCGACAGGCTGATTTGTCGTCAGCCCGCCGTTCTCGATGCGGTTGCAATCGTCGGCGAAGGGATAGTCGCCCTTACCGTCGTTCTTCTGCATACCGGAAAAATACATATTGGCGGTTTTCACCAGTTCGTCGCGCGGCATCCGCTCGGCGGGCGGGACGACGTCCGTCCACTTATAGCCGATCCGCTCGAAACCCGCGGCCGAGTTCGGACTGCGCTGAATAAACTGTTCGGCTTCGGTGATCTTCTCGTCGCGGATCTTCAGGCGCAGACCGATCACGGCGCCGACGTTCGCCTCCGTGATGCTGCCGAGGAAGGCCACTTGCTGCGCCTCGACATCGGTGACGAACAGGCGGAACGTACCCTTGCCGGTCATGGTATTCCACAGGCCGTCGCCCAGCTCCAGGCGCTGGCCGTTCTCGGTAAACCGGACGCTCTTAGCGAAAGGAGCCTTGGCGGGATCGTGGGCGACCATCGCATCCAGATACTTATCGACAAAAGGCTCCAGGCACGCCCGGTCGCACGTCTTACTCTGACCGGCCAGTGTAGCCGCGAGCAAAATTGCGCTTGTAAGAAGTTTGGCAGACATCAGCGCCATCCTATCAAAGTACTGACTTAGTGACTTTCGCGCGGAATCCCCGCGCCGCGGCACCCGACCAGAAAATCAAGATCCGCGCCCTGGTCGGCTTGCTGTACGTGATCGATATAGAGGCGTTGATAGCCGCCTGTCCATGTGACCGGCGCCGGCTTCCAGGCGGCTTTTCTCCGATTGAGCACGTCTTCGGAAACCCGCAGTTCCAGCTTGCGCGTGTCGATATCGAGCTCGATCTCGTCTCCGTTCTGAACCACGGCCAGCGTCCCGCCCGCAGCCGACTCCGGCGAAACATGCAGCACCACCGTTCCGTAGGCCGTGCCGCTCATACGCGCATCTGAGATCCGCACCAGGTCGGTGATCCCGCGGGCGAGCAGCTTGGGCGGCAGCGGCATGTTCCCGACCTCGGGCATCCCCGGATACCCTTTCGGCCCCGCACCCTTCAGAACCATCACCGACGTTTCGTCGATCTCCAGATCCGGCCGGTCGATGCGCGCCTTGAAATCCTCGATGCTTTCGAACACCACCGCGCGGCCGCGATGTTTGAGCAGGCTCGGCGTAGCCGCCGACGGCTTGATCACCGCTCCATTGGGCGCCAGATTTCCGCGTACGATGGCCAGCCCGGCACGCTCCCGGATCGGTTTCGCGCGTTCATGAATCACCTCGCGATTCCAGCACGGTGCATCGGCGGTATTTTCGCCCATGGTCTTGCCGTTCACGGTGAGCGCGTCGCGGTGGATCACGTCCGCCAATTCGCGCACCACCGCTGGAACGCCGCCCGCATAGTAGAAATCCTCCATTAGGAATTTCCCCGACGGCTGGATATCTACCAGCAGCGGAAGATCGTGCCCCACGCGGTCGAAGTCGTCGAGCGTCAGCGGCACTCCTACTCGCCCCGCTATCGCCAGCATATGCAGCACGAAGTTGCTGGACCCGCCGATGGCAGCGTTCACCCGGATCGCGTTCTCGAACGCCTGGCGCGTGAGGATGCGGGAAATCCGCAGATCCTCCTGCACCATGGCGACAATCCGCCGCCCGGCCTGCTGAGCCAATACGTAGCGCCTGGAATCGACTGCCGGTATCGCCGCATTGTGCGGCAACCCCATTCCGAGCGCTTCCACCATGCTGGCCATCGTGGATGCAGTCCCCATGGTCATGCAGTGGCCCGCCGACCGCGACATGCAGGCCTCGGCCTCGAAGAAATCGGCAAGCTTCATTTTGCCCGCACGCACGTCCTCGCTCATCTGCCAGACACCGGTGCCCGAACCGATCGGCTGGCCGTGAAAATTACCGTTCAGCATTGGGCCGCCCGAGACGACGATCGCCGGCACATCGCAGCTCGCTGCGCCCATCAAGAGTGACGGAGTGGTTTTGTCGCAGCCGCACAGCAACACGACGCCATCAATCGGATTGCCGCGAATCGATTCTTCCACGTCCATGCTGGCCAGGTTGCGGAACAGCATCGCCGTGGGGCGAATGTTGGTTTCGCCCAGCGACATCACCGGGAATTCCAGCGGGAATCCGCCGGCTTCATACACGCCGCGCTTCACCCGATCCGCCACCTGCCGCAAGTGCGCGTTGCACGGAGTCAGCTCGGAGAAGGTGTTGCAGATCCCAATGACGGGCCTGCCATCAAAGAGATCGGGCGGAAAGCCCTGGTTCTTCATCCAGGAACGGTGGATGAATCCATCACGATCCTGAAGACCGAACCAATGAGTAGAACGAAGTTTAGACTGAGACACTAACGGGCAGTATACGTCTTACTGAACTTGTTCCGGTTGTTAGTGACCGTAAACCTTCCGTCCTTCGAAACCGACGCTTTGATCCAGTTGCCCTTGTCGGCCGCGCCCTCGTCCAGGTTGGCGATCATGTCTTCGGCCGTATTGTGGTCCGCGTCGTTCATCGCGCCCTTGTGGCCCTGCCAGATTCCCTCGATCCCCGGAATTTTCGCAATCGTCTCGTAAGCGCCGTTGCTAAAGCCCTTGCGCGAGCCGTTATTCACCACCACCACCTGCGGCTTCAGTGACCAGATCAGTGCCGGCGCGCCGGACTGGCCGTTCGAAAAGCCGTGATGCGTAGCCTGCATCAGCGTTACCTCGCCGATTTTGTTCACCGGGCAGCCGAGCATCATCTCGCGATCCCAGGTAAGATCGCCGACATCAAGGAAGGTGAACTTTCCGTAGGTCAGCAGGAAGCCCGTGCTCCTTGAGTTCTCGGTGTTGTCCGTGGGCTTGCGTTCCGCGCCATCGCACAACTTGTTGACGAAGCCCCGCTTCATCGCGTTGGGGAGCACGTCACCATTCGCGCTTACGACCACGACTTCCACGCCGGCAAGCGGGATCTTGTCGCCGGATTTCACTACGGTGCGCCTGTTCCCGGCGGCGGCCAGATAGCCCTGCCATAGCGTCGCACCTTTCTCTTGCGATTTTTCAATCGACTCCCCGTGATCGTAGATTTTGCGGATCGGAATCATCTTCGAAAGCGCCGCCAGGCCGCCCACGTGGTCGACGTGAAAGTGGGTGATCACCAGATTGTCGATCCTGGTCAGTCCCGCGGCCGCCGCCGTCGCCGCAATCCGCTTCGCATCGCGGTCGTCGTTGCCAGGAAACCCAGTATCCACCAGCAGCGATTCTCCAGATGGTGCGACGATCAACGTGGACGCACCGCCTTCCACGTCAATCCAGTAGATCTCGAGTGTTCTGGGTTGCGCTGGAAGTAAAATCGCCACAGCAGCCATCAAAGCGATAAGGCGAAGGCTCATTTCGCCAAATCGTATCACAACGTGAGAAGATCGAGCCTGTGTCTGCGCCTGCGATCATGCGGCCCACGCGGGTCCGCTACTGGGTGCTGGTGTTCACCGTCACCCTGGCGGTGATCACCTATATCGACCGCGTAGCGATTTCCTTCGCCCTGCCGTATATCGGAAAAGACCTCGACCTGGACTCGATCCAAAAGGGCTGGGTCCTGACTGCCTTCGCGCTGGCCTACTCGCTGTTCGAGATTCCCGGCGGATTCCTGGGCGACCGGATGGGCCCCCGGCGCGTCATTTTCCGCATCGTTTTGTGGTGGTCGTTCTTCACCGCCGCGACAGGCTGGGCGTGGAATTTCGCGTCACTTGTGACCACCCGGTTTCTCTTCGGCGCCGGAGAAGCCGGCTGCTTCCCAAATCTCACCAAGATGTTCACCATCTGGCTTCCCGAGCGCGAACGCAATCGTGCCCAGGGGCTGATGTGGTTAAGCGCGCGCTGGGGCGGCGCTTTTACGCCGCCGCTGGCTGCCGTGGTGATTACCTGGGTCGGATGGCGGCATGCGTTCGGCCTGTTCGGAATCTTGGGTCTGATCTGGGCGCTCGCATTTTTCCTGTGGTATCGCGACGATCCGATGGACAATTCCAAGCTCAATGAGGCCGAGCGCAACCTGCTTCGCGAATCCCATCGGATCACCCCATCAGGCCATGTCGCCGCGCCGTGGGGAAAACTGGTGAGCTCGGGCCGCGTATGGCTCTTGTGCTGGCAATATTTCTTCTTGTCTTACGGCTGGTACTTCAACATCACTTGGCTGCCGACCTATCTGCGCGAAGCCCGGGGAATGGATGTGGCGCAAGCGGCCATGTTCGGCATCCTTCCTCTCTTTATGGGCGGCTTGGGGAATCCCGTCAGCGTGTTCCTGGGCGAGCGGCTCCTGCGCTGGACCAAGAGCGTTGACCGTACCAGGCGCATTCTCGCCAGCCTGGGATATACCGGCGCATGCGCGTCGCTGCTGCTAACCACCTATATGCAGGATGCCCGAGCCGCCGTCATCTCGATTTCCTTAGCTAGCTTTTTCAATGATTTAGCCATGCCACCCTCCTGGGCAGCGACTATGGACATGGGTGGTCGCTACGCTGGGACTCTTTCCGGGGCGATGAACAGCTGGGGAAACCTGGGCGGTGCGGTAGCGCCCGCCGTCATCGGTTACGTTCTCGCATGGACCAATAACAACTGGAATGTGGCCTTTTACATTTCGGCGGTCTTATATGCCGCCGCAATTCCCTGCTGGATTTTTTTGGATTCGGTAACCCCCCTCGAAGTTGTATCGCCCCCCAAATGAAGGCCCTTGACCCTTAACGATGTCGCGTGTATGCTAGCATGTTGGGCGGGGCTTGTACCTACTCATATACCCAAGTGGATGGAGGTTGTTTGCCAAATGAAAGCTAAATTGCTTGCTGTAATGGTTGCGGGACTAGGACTTCTGGTGTGCAGTGTGCCCATGCTGGCGCATCACTCGTTTGCCGCCGAGTACGATTCGGCCAAGCCAGTGTCGCTGACCGGGACAGTGACCAAAGTCGAGTGGATGAATCCGCACGCTCGCTTTTATATTGATGTGAAGGATGAAAAGGGCGAAATGGCTAACTGGGAGCTCGAACTCGGCAGCCCCAACGGCCTGATGCGCCAGGGTTGGACTCGCAACTCCCTGAAGCAGGGCGATGTGGTTAGCGTTTCCGGATCGCTGGCAAAAGATGGCTCCAAGCTCGCCAATGCCCGGTCGGTCACGCTGGCGGATGGCCGCAAGGTTTTCGCGGGCTCCTCGGAGACCGAAGGCAAGAACAAGCAGTAGTAGTAAGTCACATCTTACACAACCTCAGCGGGATGAGCGGTTGCAGCCATGCTTCCGCTCTTTCTGCGTCCGATTCGTCCGGTTGGGGATCGAATCGTTGAACACTCCCAGGGAGGGACAAACCCATGAAGCTTTGGTCTAGAATAACCCTTGCAGCTGCAGCGTTTGCGCTGCTGTCATTGAGCGGCATCAAGATGTCCGGCCAAGCTCCGGCTAAAGGGAAAGCTGCGCCTGCCGCACAGGCTAAAGCCCCGGAACCGGGAGCCAAGATAACTGCGGGGGATTTCTTCAAGAACGTCACCACGCCCACGCTCAAGGTTCTGACCCCGGACGACTTCATCCTGGCCATGGGAGTCCTTACCGACGACCTCGGTCTGGATTGCGCCGACTGCCATCCCGGTGCGGGCTCCGATAAGGCGGATTTTGTGATCGATACGCCGCAAAAGCGGACCGCCCGGAAGATGATTGAAATGGTGGGCGCCATCAATCGGACCAACTTTGCGGGAGTGCAGATGGTGACCTGCTGGACGTGCCATCATGGCCGCGAAGTCCCCGCCACCACCATCGCCCTGGACGCAGTCTACAGCACTCCGAATTCCGAGAGGGATGACGTGGTCACGGCGGTTCCGGGCCAGTCCGCCGCTCAGATTCTGGACAAATACATCGCGGCACTGGGCGGGGCCCAGCGTCTGGCGGGCCTTACCAGCTATATCGCGAGCGGCAAGAGCGTTGGATACGAGGGGCTGGGCGGCGAGGGCGATTTCAACATTTATGCGAAATCCCCCAATCAGAAAACAACCGAGATTAGCTACAAGGATCATCCTGAGCGTGGGACGAGCCTGTGGGCTTTCGACGGCCGCACAGGTTGGATCAAGACGCCACGCGGGCTGTTAGGCGAATACGAAGTGACGGGAACTGGTCTGGACGGCATGCGGTTCGATGCTCAGATGGCGTTTCCGGGACTGATCAAGACCCTCTTCACGAATTGGCGCGTAGGCCAGATGGAAAGCCTGGGGGATCGGGACTTCAACATCGTTCAAGGCGGAACCGCCAGGGGCCTGCTGGTGACGCTGTACTTCGATACCAAGACCAACCTGCTTGGCCGGATGATTATTTACACTCCATCGCCGATCGGCCGCGCTCCTCAGCAGGTGGATTTCGCCGACTATCGCGACGTCAACGGCATCAAATTCCCCTTTGAAGAAACCTTCCTTTGGCTGGACGGCAGGTGGACAGCGAAGCTTACGGGCGTCAAGACCAACGTCGCAATCGACGCCGCGAAATTCGGTAAGCCGTAAAGTCTAAAGCGTAGTCTCACTGAACAGGGGGTTGACGGCTGAATGCCATCAACCCCCTGTTTTCTTGTAAGAAGGCATCCCAACCGTTGTATAATCCCCTTCAGGCCGCCGTACAATGTGTAATGGCCTGATACCGAAAGGAATACATATGGACGACATAACTCGACGTGGCTTTATCGTTGCTGGAGCGGCGGTAGCGGCGCCTTACATTCTGAAATCCGAAGACAAGTCTGGGACCAAAAACCCTATCATCGGGGAGGGAGAGCACAAGTATGAGTGCATCCACGATTGGGGCCAGTTGCCCTCTAACATCAAGTACGGCAACACCCATAGCGTCGTGGAGGACTCTCAAGGGCACATCTACGTGCATCACACGGTGTACAAGGACAGCCCCAGCCCCGACAGCGTAGTGGTATTCGACGAAAAGGGTAAGTTTGTCCGCTCTTTTGGGCCTATGTTCCGGGGCGGCGCGCACGGCTTGTTCCTGAACAAGGAAGGGCGTGACGAGGTTCTCTATTTCTGCGATGAGAAGCATGGCATCATCACCAAGCGCACGCTCAAGGGTGAAGAAATCTGGACCATGGGCTATCCGCAGGATTCCCCGATCTACCAGAAAGGGCCTGGCTCCACGGGTCCCGGCGGCGCGGCCGGCCTGAACTATCGGCCCACGAATTTCGCCATCGCGCCCAACGGCGATTTCTGGGTCGGCGACGGCTACGGTTCCTACTACATGTTCCACTACAGCCAGAAAGGGAATTCGTATCCCAAGCTGGTGAACACGTTTGGCGGCCCTCCAGCCGGCGCGGCTGCGCCTGGCGGACGTGGTCCGGGCGGTCCCGGAGGTCGTGGCCGAGGCCCGGGTGGCCCCGGCGGCGATCAAGCCAAAGGCCCGGCGCCGGAGGCTCGCGGCGGTGGTGGTGGCAGAGCGGCGGCTCCTCCTCGTCAGCCGAATCAAGCCGGGGTGCCCCGGAACGTGCCTATCGAGTCGATGAACAATCCGCACGGCAACATGATCGACATGCGGGATCCGGCTAATCCGATCCTGCTGGTGGCGGATCGCGGCAACCAGCGCATCGTGCGCTATACCCTCGAGGACAAACCCATCGACGTCATCGCCGGCACGCTTCAGCCTTGCCACTTTCACGAGCACAAAGGCATGATCGTGGTCCCGGATCTGGCGGCACGCGTCAGCTTAATGGATAAGGGCAATAAGATCGTGGCCCATCTGGGCGAAGGCCTAGTCGGCAATCCGCCGCGGACCACGGACGACCGGAGCAAATTCGTGCCCGGCCAGTTTGTGAATCCCCACGGCGCTTGCTTTGACCACAATGGAAACATCTTCGTAGTGGAGTGGGTCGAAATCGGCCGCGTCACGAAACTCCGCAAGCTCGCGTAGAAACTAAAATCAGATTTACCAACCTAGGCCTCCAAGGAGCGGCATGGATACACGACTGTTCGGAGAATTCATGGGAACTCTGGTTCTCGTGTTGATAGGCAATGGGACTGTCGCGAACGTGGTTTTGAAGAAAACGCTGGGATCGGCCGCAGGTTGGCTGACAATCGTTTTTGGGTACGGCCTGGGAGTCGTGGCCGGAGTGTTCGTCGCGATCGCATGCGGCAGCGGAGATGCCCACATCAATCCCGCGGTGACGCTCGGGTTCGCTATCTCTTCGGGCGACTTCAGCAAATTCCTCCCCTATCTGATCGCTCAGGTTCTGGGCGGCCTGGTCGGGGCCGTGCTGGTATGGATCCACTTTATGCCGCATTGGGCGGAGACGCCCGACGAAGGCTCGAAACTCGCCTGCTTCTCCACCGGACCCGCCATTCGGAATACCGTGACCAACCTGATCAGCGAAGTCATCGGCACCTTCCTGTTGGTGCTGATCATCGCCTCCATTGTCAAAACGTCTCCAGCGCCCGGTTTGGTACCGTTCCTGGTGGGTGCGGCAGTCTGGGGAATCGGCGCCGGCCTGGGTGGCACCACCGGATTCGCCATTAATCCCGCGCGCGACCTGGGTCCGCGCATTGCTCACGCCATCCTCCCGATCCCGGGCAAGGGCGGATCGGACTTCGCTTACGGTTTCACCGTCCCGGTACTGGGCGGATTGATCGGCGGTGCCCTGGCGGGTCTATTCATTCGCGTCGCGCACTTGTAACGCAACTGTTCGCCATCACGTCTCAAGACTACTTCAGCAGTCGCGGAAGTTAGGGTATAATTCTTGAGCGCGCAGCGTGGACGCGTCCGGCAGAAGCCAGTGTTCACCCTGGGCCCGAGCCAACAGGCAAGCTGAAAAAAACGATTCAAAGGAGAACGGGCAATTATGGTTAGTTTGGCGGACGCTCGTAGAGTAATCGCTGCGGCGGAGAAGAAGGCCGGTGAAATCGGCCAGCCCATGAACATCGCCGTGGCGGATGGTGGTGGAAATATCGTAGCCCACGTCCGAATGGACGGCGCGTGGCTCGGAAGTATCGACATTTCGCAGAAGAAGGCGTATACATCGCGCGCTTTCGATATTTCGACCAAGGATCTGGCCTCGCACTCGCAATCCGGCGGGCAGTTCTTTGGGATTCATGCATCGAACAACGGGAAGATCATGATCTTCGCCGGCGGTATCCCGTTAAAGAAGGACGGCAAGGTAGTTGGCGCCATCGGCGTCAGCGGCGGATCGGGAGATCAGGACCACGCCGTGGCCGAAGCCGGCGTCGCAGCATTTTAAGGCGCACTCAAGTGTGCCCCAGAAGAAGACGGAGTGATGAAGAAAGGTAAAAGGAGACAGGAAGTATGGCAACGAATCGTGGAGTAGCTTATATCAAGCCGGGTGAGGTACAGGTCCAATCCATTCCCTACCCCAAATTAAAAATGCCGAAGAGCGAGACCGACCCGTTCGGCGGGAAAGACGCTCCTCACGGCGTCATCCTGAAGGTCGTGACCACTAACATTTGCGGATCGGACCAGCACATGGTGCGCGGCCGCACCACCGCCCCCCAAGGGTTGATCCTCGGTCACGAGATCACGGGCGAAGTTATCGAAAAGGGTAACGACGTTGAAATGCTCAACATCGGCGACCTGGTGACAGTGCCGTTCAACATCGCCTGCGGGCGCTGCCGCAATTGCCGCGAAGGCAAGACCGGTATCTGCCTGACCGTCAACCCGGCTCGTCCGGGCGCGGCGTACGGCTACGTGGATATGGGAGGCTGGGTCGGCGGGCAGGCCGAATACGTCATGGTGCCCTACGCCGATTTCAACCTGATCAAGTTCCCCAACAAAGAAAAGGCGATGGCGAAGATCAAGGACCTGACGCTCCTGTCCGACATCTTCCCGACCGGTTTCCATGGCTGCGTGCAAGCAGGCGTCGGACCGGGCACTACGGTCTACATCGCGGGCGCGGGCCCGGTGGGTCTGGCTGCGGCTGTGGGCGCCCAATTGCTCGGCGCGGCGGTCGTGATCGTCGGCGATATGATTCCGGAGCGGTTGGCACAGGCCAAGAGCTTCGGCTGCGAAGTCATCGACGTCAGCAAGATCACCAACCTCGGCGACGCAATCGCCCAGCTCCTGGGCGAGCCTGTGGTCGACTGCGCGGTGGATTGCGTGGGCTTTGAAGCTCGCGGACATGGCGCCGGTGCGGCCAAGGAAGCGCCTGCCACGGTGCTGAACTCCCTCCAGGAGGTCGTCCGCGCGGGTGGCGCCATCGGCATCCCCGGTCTGTATGTGACCGGCGATCCGGGTGGCATCGACGAGAACGCCAAGATCGGCGCGCTCTCGATCCGCATCGGGTTGGGATGGGCGAAATCCTGCTCTTTCCACACCGGCCAATGTCCGGTGCTGCACTACAACCGCCAGCTGATGACGGCCATCCTGCACGACAAGGTTCATCCCGCCAAAGCGGTGAATGTGACCATGATTTCGCTGGACCAAGCGCCCACTGGATACAAAGACTTCGACAAGGGCGCTGCCAAGAAATTCGTTATCGACCCGCACAAGTCGGTGAAGGCCTAAGAAGGAGTCAGGAGACAGAAGTCAGCATTCAGCACCGCGCCGGAGGAGTCAAATCCTCCGGCGCTTTTTTTTTGGAGACGAGTTACCACCTTTTCCACGATCTAACATGATGAAAAAAAGCACAATTGACCAGCTGTTGGGCGGATTTCCGGCCGTGCAGCCAATTCCTTACGCTCCCTAGGGGGACTCATCGTAAAGCGCGAGCCAGGTTTGGCATTTCCCTTGCACTCGCTCATGCCAGGAGAACCACCCATGAAAAGCGCTTTCGAAGCGGTGAAGGCCCCGAGAATTCCCGCGTACGGCGACGTCGGGAAAGAAATCAAGGAGGCTGCTCAAAGGGTTGAGCGCAGCGTCAGCGACGCCAGGGCCGCCGTTTCCGAGAAGCTCGATGACGGCATGGTCGCGGCCCGACGATTGTTGAAACGAAGCCGGAACACGGTGCGTGACGGACTTGAGGAAGCCGCTCACACCATAAAACAGCATCCGTTCCGTTCTCTGGCAATCGGGTTTGCGGCGGGAGCCATGCTGGGCCTCCTGATGCCTCGCCCGAAAAAGAGGTAGTGCTGGAAGACAGCTTGCGTGGCTTGGCTCAAAGTCCGTTAAACAGCGCGGCACCAGCGTGGTGTTTTACCTGGTATTCGCCATGGCCGGTATTTCTTACAGCCACGGCGATCCGGTAAATCAGGGCCGTCTGAAACTCAAAGAAACTCCATGGGCCAGGATCTGACTGGTCGCTCGACGCTATCGCGGCCTGTGCCGGACTTCCTGGCAAATGCCGGAAGTGGAAGGAATCCAGCGGGATCGAGAGGCCTTTCCCTTGGGCTTTGATATAGGCTTCTTTCAAGGTCCAGATCCGGAAGAAGGTTTCGCGCCGAAGGTGGGGGGGCGCGTCGTGAACGCACTCATATTCGATCGGCGCAAAAAAGCGTTTCGCCAGTTCCAGAAAGGACACGGTTCGGTTCACATTTTCAACATCGACACCGAGCTGCCGTACACGTCCAGCAACGCACACGGCCAAGCCATCTGTGTGCGAGAGATTGAAATACAGCGGGGCATCCAGGGCCGCATCGGCGATTTCCGGCTTGCCCCATTTGTCTGCCTGGAATCGCCAGTCTTGGGCCTTTACGGATGCGTATTCTGAGAGCACCAGGCGCACTATCGCATGGCTCAGGGCGTACTCCGTGCGATGTTTATCGACATGGAAGGCAGCGCATCCGCGCTCTTCCTGGTCGCTCAGAAGGGTCATGGCATGGGCCAGGTGTTGGGCATCCGGCGGGTCGCCGATGGCGTATTGCCACAAGTGAATTTGCGAGGGGCCGAGTTCGCGCATGCGGGTCCGATAGTTTAGATTATCGATGAGACTGCGGTAGCATGTTTTATCATGCCCGGGTGGCGAAACTGGCAGACGCAAGGGACTTAAAATCCCTTTTTCCGCAAGGAGAGTGTGGGTTCAAGTCCCACCCCGGGCACCAGCGATCTACTGATGGCTGCCAGTCAGATACAGGCCGGCCACGCCGATCACGATCAGCAGCATGGAGACGGAGCGCAGCACCGTCACTTGCTCCTTGAGCCAGACGACACCCAACACGGCCACCATCAGCGTTCCCACGCCGGACCATACGGCGTATGCGGTGCCTACTGGAATCTTGGACACCGCCGTGGACAAGCCGAACAGACTGACCAGATAAAATGCGAACATCAGCACGGTGGGCCACAGCCGCGTCATGCCTTCCGTGAACTTGAGGGTCAGGGTTCCGGCGACCTCAAACACGATCGCGAAAAACAGAATCAGCCAGCTCACTGGTATTACGCCAGTGTAAGCGATGGCTCGAGATCGGTGCGCATCTGTTCATAAATGCTGGCAGGAGACGATTCCTCGCAAACCCGCATGTACTCGGTGAACCGCGGCGGTGCCGGGATGCCTTCTTTCAATAGGCGGCAATTGTCGAATACCAGGTCCAGCGAGCAGAACCGGTAGTACAGTTCCAGGGCATGCAGAAGATGTCGCGGGTGGCCGTCGCCGGCTGCCTGCATCACACGCTTCACCGTAAGCTGACGGATTCCGCCGATCTCATACCGATCCTCAGACGTCCCGCCACGCATCCGGGCGTATTCGGCGGCCAGATCTTTCCAACGGATGGAGCTGCCTTTTCCCGCAGAGACGTGATAGCGCTTGTGCTTCAAGCGGGGCGCGAAGAGCAGATCACGCAGCGCTGATGCGGCCCAATCGACTGGAACCACGTCAATACGGTTTTCGAGGTCCCAGGTGATGAAACGGAGCGCTTCGACGGCGCGTAAAACCCAGAAGATGCTGCCCGACGGTTTGCAGCCCAGCTCCGTGTGGCCTACCACGATCGACGGCCGCGCGAACACCACGGGCAGATCGGAAAAGTGCTCCGCCAACTGCCGCTCGGCTTCCGCTTTGCTGCGGGTGTAGGCGACCAAATGAGTGGCGCGGTCACTGGGATAGTCGTCTTCGTGGACTACCGGGTTGGGAGAGGCGCCGCAAATCGCCGCAGTCCCGGTGTAAAGAAAACGTTCCAGCTTTCGGCCGCGCATGGCCTGGGCGACCGAGAGAGCGCCCCCGACGTTGGTGGTGCGAATCCCCCGGCTGTTGCCGAAGGACGTGCTGGCCGCCAGATGAAGGACGTGCGTGACGCCATTCAGCAGGGGCGAGTCATGCCAATCCTCGGAAAGAAGATCGCCGCGCAGTACCTTTACGTTCTTGGGGAGCAGCCCCGGCGTGCCGAACCGGCTCAAAGAGCGACGGACACGCTCTTCGGCGGTATCGTCGTCATCGGCCCGCACCAGGCAAACCACTTCTCCGTCGAACGAGGACTGGAGCAGATCAGAAAGAAATGCGCCCCCAAGGAACCCGGTCACCCCAGTGAGGAAAACGGTCGGAGCGGTCGTCGAGCTTTTGCGCAAAAATCCAGTTAACAAGCGGGTACACCCTGTGCCTATATTTTGGCATCGACCCTGTGGATTTCGTACCTGGCTTGCCGTTAAAATCCCGTAATGAGAGAGCTAAAAGGAGGCTAGTCCTGCGTGTTTCTAACGCATGCCGACTGGTATTAAAAACAAGATTCATAAAAGTTCTTTAAGAATCCGTCCGGCGACCTCTTTACCCCGCTCGCCCACCTCCCCGATGGGGCCGACGCAGCTCGGACAGCCCGCTTCGCACGGGCACGCCGCCAGCAACTTCGCCGCGCCGTCCAGAAGCCGGGGAGCCAGCTTATAGAGCGCCGCACTCTGCCCGATGCCTCCCGGATAGTTGTCGTAAAGGTACAGATTCGGTTCGAAGGCGGTGAGGCTGCCGGCAATGTCTTCGGTAATCGACACGCCCAGATCGCGCGGATCGCACATAACGCATAGAGCTCCTACTGTACGTAGGAGCGCACCTAGGGCAACGAGTCCTCCTTGCCGATCCGTAGGCGAGAGATCCGTGAAGCGCGCCAGGAATTCAGCCGGGAAATGCAGCCAAAACGCAGTGGTGTGCATCTCCTGCTCGGGCATCGACAAGTTGCCCGCGCCGACATTCTCCATGGTGTAGAACTTGATCTTTTTGAAACCCACGATCTGGCGGTTCAGGCGCACGTCGCCGTGGGCGATTTTGATGCCGCCGGCGGGCGAGGATTCCACCTCTTCCAGTTCCTTGACCTGCGTGTAGTCGATGGCGTCGGTGAAGTAGTCGGAATCCACGCGGCGCACGTAAGCTTTGCGGCCTTCGTAATCGAAACGCTCCACCTGATACTGCCGGGCATCGTGCAAATAAATGGCTTTCTCATACAACGTCGTCAAAGCCGCGGTAAACGATACTTCAGCGATCACCTGATGATCGCCGGTTACATCCACCGCTACGAAGTTGTCGCTTGAAACGGAGCGTAGACTGACGGCATCGGCGGGGTACGTATCCGAAGTCCAATTCCAAGTAGATCCTGAATGATGCAGAAGCTTGAGATCGCTCAAGAATCGGCACAGATCGCCGGTATCGTGCTGCCCGAATCGTTCGCCGTCGCGAATGGGCAGCTCGAAAGCCGCGCACTTTAAGTGGGAGAGCAGGATTTCCAGGTTGTCTGGATTGATGTAGGCGCTCTCCGGAGGCCGGTCGAAAAAGTATTCGGGATGCTCGATGATGTACTGGTCGAGCGGCGCACTGGAGGCGACCAGCACGGCCAGCGATGCAGTCTGGCGGCGGCCCGCGCGGCCCGCGCGCTGCCAGGTGGACGCGATGGTCCCCGGGTATCCGGCCATCACCACGGCATCCAGCGAGCCGATATCGATGCCCAGCTCCAGCGCGTTGGTAGCGACCACGGCGCGAATGTCGCCATCGCGCAATTGGCCTTCGATCTCGCGCCGTTCCTTGGGAAGATATCCGCCGCGGTAGCCACGGACGCCAGAATAGTCATCCTTCAGATAGGTAAGCAGGATTTCGGTGGCCAGGCGGCTGTTGGCGAATACCAGCGTCTGCTGGCCGCGGTCGAGAAGCTCCTTAGCCATGCGCCGTGTCTCATTCAAATAACTGCGGCGAATCCCCAGCGCGCGATTCATCACCGGCGGATTGTAGAACACCACGTATTTATCGCCGGAAGGAGCGCCATTGCGCTCCACCAGTTCGAAGGGGAGTCCGGTAAGCGCCTCGGCCAACTCCTTGGGGTTGGCGATGGTCGCCGAGCAGCAGATGAATTGCGGCGATGATCCGTAGAAATCGCACACCCGCTTCAGCCGGCGCAGCAGATTCGCCAGGTGGCTGCCGTAGACGCCGCGATAGTAGTGCAGCTCATCGATCACCACGTAACGCAGGTTTTCGAACGCCTTGGCCCACTTGGTGTGGTGCGGAAGGACGCCCGAGTGCAGCATGTCGGGATTAGTGAAGACGACATTGGCGCGCTCGCGAATCGCCCGGCGCGCGTCCTGCGGTGTGTCTCCATCGTAGGTGAATGCGCGGAGGTCGCTGCCCATCGCATCCACGGCCTTCTGAAATTCGACCAGCTGATCGCCGGCCAGCGCCTTGGTCGGGAACAGATACATGGCGCGAGCGTTGGGATCGGCCAGCAGCCCGTTCAGCACCGGCAGGTTGTAGCACAGTGTCTTGCCGCTGGCGGTGGGCGTGACGATCACGACATGACGCCCCGTGGTGGCGTGTGCGAAGGCTTCGGCCTGATGTGTGTAGAGGCGGTCTATTCCGCGTGAGACCAAGGCTTGCTGGAGTGCGGGCGCCAGCGTTTCCGGAAACTCGATGAATTCGCCCGGTCGGGCAGCTTGGCGGCGGACAGCCCGAACCGGCGAATCCGGGTCGGACATCCATTGCTCGAAGCGTTCAATAGCTCCGGAGAGGCCGCTTTGACGCGCGAGAATCCGTTCCTGGGCTGGCTCGGGGAAACCGAGGGAGAGGTTCATTCTTCGCCCTTTCTTCGCTAGGATAGCGCAGGGCGATGGGAGAAGACAAAACCTAGGCCGGCTCGCGCAGGAACTCGTAGCGCTCCAGCGTGGCGGCGAACGCGGACGCGGAATGCTCCCGCAGGATCTTACCGACGCAACGCAGCCGAACGTCTTTGCGCATGCCAGGGGTCCTTGGCAAAGTGATCACGTATTCGATCGACTCTCCCAGTGGCAGCTGGCCTTCCGCAGTGAAAAACACACCAGCGGAACTCATGTTCTGGGTCTCTCCGCGCACAGTCGAGGGGAATCCGGTGCGCACGGCTTCGAAGGGCAGGCGGAGTTCAAAGCGCTGGTGCTTTCGTTGTTCGATCATAATCTTTATCGACTGTACGGCTAAGAGTCTCTAAGGTCAATAGGCGAATGACTCGGGTAAAGGCCTTACGTATTAGTACTTCCGGCGTTTAGGTCCAGAGAAACGTGTAAACGGCTCTTTGAAAGCGAGTGTGGGAAAATGAAGATCGCTTGCTAAAAAGCATCACCGTACACGGGGCGCGGCAGCACAATCTCAAGAACATCGACGTGGAGATCCCGCGCAATACGTTCACGGTGATCACAGGGTTGAGCGGCTCGGGAAAGTCCTCCTTGGCCTTCGACACCATCTATGCCGAAGGGCAGAGACGTTATGTGGAGACTTTGTCGCCCTACGCGCGCCAGTTTCTGGATCAAATGGAGCGCCCGGAAGTCGATTCGATCGACGGTTTAAGCCCGGCGATCTCGATCGAGCAAAAGACCACCAGCCGCAGCCCGAGATCCACCGTGGGCACGATTACCGAGATCTACGACTACCTGCGCGTGCTGTATGCGGCCATCGGAGTGCCGCATTGCCCAAATTGCGGAATCGAAATCTCGAGGCAAACCACCGACCAGATCCTGGAGCAGGTACTGGCGCTGGGATCACAAGAGCGGGTGATGATCCTGGCGCCGATCGTCCGGGGTCGCAAGGGCGAGTACAAGAAAGAGCTGGACAAGCTCGCGCGGCAAGGTTTCGTGCGGGCGCGGATCGACGGCGTGCTGCGCCAACTGGATGAAGAGATTACGCTCGACCGTCGCAAGAACCACACCATTGAGGTGGTGGTGGACCGGCTGCTGATCAAACCGGAAATCGAGAAGCGCCTGGAAGCATCCATCGTGACGGCTACCAAGCTGGCGGCGGGATTAGTACTGGTGGCTGTGGTAAATGGTCCGGAGCGTCTGTATTCAAGCAAACTGGCCTGCCCGGATTGTGGCTCGAGCGTGCCGCAACTCGAACCGCGTTCCTTTTCGTTTAACAGCCCGTTTGGAGCGTGCGAAACCTGTAACGGCCTGGGGAATCGCTGGAGCTTCGATCCAGTGAAGGTGATCGTGGATCCTGCGCGGCCGTTGCTCGATGGTGGGCTTGGCCCGGGCGGCGGGCACAGCTATGTGATCCACGCGTTGAACGCGCTGGCCACACAACTGAAGATCCCGATTCAGAAGGCATTCGAAGACCTTTCGCCCAAGCAGCAAACCACCATGCTGGAAGGCGTTGAGGGAAAGCCAGGCGTGTTAGGAATCCTCGACAAGTTCTATAAGAAGGAAATTGCCAGCGAAACCTATCACGAGTGGTTCATGGGCTATATGTCGCCGCAGATCTGTCCGGACTGCGGCGGCCATCGCCTCAAGCCGTCGAGTCTGGCGGTAAAAGTAAAGGAAAGAACCATCGGCGAGCTGACCAGGATGTCCATCCGCCAGGCTCTCGAAATCGTGAAGAGCTGGAACTTCACGGGGCGTGAGAAACAAATCGGCGGCAGACCGGCGGATGAAATTCGCGACCGGCTGGAATTCCTGATGGAGGTGGGTCTCGAATACCTGAGCCTGGAGCGTTCGGCGGCGACGCTTTCCGGTGGAGAAGCCCAGCGCATCCGGCTGGCTACGCAGATCGGCTCACGGCTGCGCGGCGTGCTGTATGTCCTGGACGAACCCTCCATAGGCCTCCATCCGCGCGATAACGACCGGCTGCTGATGTCGCTGGCCAAACTGCGCGATCTGGGCAACACGGTTCTGGTAGTGGAGCACGACGCCGATACCATCGAACGCGCCGATTATGTGATCGATCTGGGACCGGGAGCGGGACGCCTGGGCGGCGAGTTGGTGGCGCATGGCACGCCGGCCGAAATCGCCAGAAACCCGGCTTCGCTCACCGGCCAGTATCTGACGGGGACGCGGGAGATCAGCACGCCCAAAAAGCGTCGCAAGAGCAGCGCCGGGAGTGTGATCATTCGGGGCGCGACGGAACACAACCTGCGCAACATCGACGTGGAGTTTCCGCTGGGTCTGTTCATCCTGGTGACAGGAGTTTCCGGCAGCGGAAAGTCGACCCTGATCAACGACATTCTGTATCGCGCCGCGGCCAAAGTGGTATATGGATCGCGCGCCGAGCCGGGCGCGCATGCTTCCATCAGCGGCCTGGATCTGATCGACAAAGTCATCGAGATCGACCAGGCCCCCATCGGCCGGACGCCGCGCTCGAATCCCGCGACTTACACCCAGGTGTTCACGCTGGTCCGTGATTTGTTCGCGCGGCTGCCGGAATCGCGCGAACGCGGCTACAAGCCGGGACGATTCAGCTTCAACGTTAAGGGCGGGCGCTGCGAGGCCTGCCAGGGAGACGGACTGAAGCGCATCGAGATGAATTTTCTGCCGGACGTCTACGTCACCTGCGACGTGTGCCGAGGCCGGCGCTATAACTATGAAACGCTGCAGGTGAAGTACAAGGGGTATTCCATCGCGGACTTGCTCGAAATGCCGGTGGAAGAAGCGCTCAAGATCCTGGAGAACATTCCCCAGATCAAAGTCAAACTGGAAACTCTGGTGCGGGTGGGCCTGGGATACCTGCACCTGGGGCAATCGTCGACTACGCTTTCGGGAGGCGAAGCGCAGCGGATCAAGCTGGCGAAAGAGCTCAGCAAGCGGCAGACCGGCAAGACGCTTTATATTCTGGATGAGCCGACCACCGGCCTGCACTTCGAAGACATCAGCAAGCTGCTTCAGGTGCTCCAGGACCTGGTGGATCTTGGAAATACCGTGGTGGTGATCGAACACCAACTCGACGTGATCAAGACTGCGGACTGGATCATCGATCTGGGACCGGAAGGCGGTGAACGAGGCGGGACGGTGGTCGCCTGCGGGACGCCGGAACAGATCTTGCGGAATCAGAAGAGCTACACGGCCCAGGCGCTGCGCAGGATGCTGGACAAAGGGCGCGCGGCATAGCGCCATCAAGATGACGAGCAAGTACTCAGTAAAGCCGATCTCATTCGATGGATTGAAGACCGTCCCAATCACGGAGCGCGGCGGCAAGGTTCAGGTCAGCCAGTTCGCCCGGCCATTCCCGAAAGGCGGCGGCGTACTGCAACTGCTGGATTGTTTCCCGGACATTCTTGCAGGTGAGGCGTTTCGGGGAGTGCTGGAAGCGCTGAAAAAAGCCCGGGGCGAATCGCGCGCGATCCTCTGGGGGATGGGCGGTCACGTCATCAAATGCGGCTTGGGCGATGTGATGCTGGACCTGATGCGGCGCGGCTGGGTGACCGGCTTCGTGATGAACGGCGCGGCGTCCATTCACGATTTCGAGATCGCGATTGCCGGACAAACCAGCGAAGATGTCGAAGCTGTTCTGCCGGACGGGCGCTTCGGCGCGGCGGAAGAAACCGGACGCGAGATGAATGTGGGGATTGCCGAAGGCAATCGTCATGAGCTGGGCATGGGCGAAGCGCTGGGAAAACATCTTCAGAACCTGGCGAAATCTGAGTTCGTGCCGCACAGCGTTCTGGTGGGCGCGTATATAGCGGCTGTTCCAGTGACGGTTCACGTAGCGATTGGCACTGACACGCCGCACACGCATCCGCTTGCCGACGCAGCGGCCATCGGGGAAACGACACATCGCGATTTCCGGCTGCTGTGCTCGCTGGTGCGGGGAATGGACAAAGGGGGCGTTTACCTCAATCTTGGGTCGGCGGTGGTGCTGCCCGAAGTATTTCTCAAAGCGGTCTCCGTGGTGCGCAACTTAGGGCATCCGCTAGCCGACTTCGCTACCGTAAATTTCGATTTTCTGCAGCAATACCGACCCCGGGTCAATGTAGTAGAGCGTCCTCACGCCCGCTCGGGTGGGCATGGATTCGCCATTACCGGCCACCATGAAATGTTGATTCCGCTGCTGGCGGCGGCGCTAGTAGAATTAAGCTGAAATGATCCCCTCCCGCGACAGCCGCGCTTTCTGGGGCTTCGAGGATCTGGCGCTATTCCTGGGGGCCATTCTTCCCGCCTGGCTGGTAGGCGCGCTGCTGGTCCGTTTCGGGAGCACTCTGGCGCCCGGCGCATTTTCGAACAATGCGGTGCGACAGCTCGCTTTCCAGAGCGCAATTTACGCGCTTCTGGTGGGCGCGCTCTACATGGTGATTGCCTTCCGGTATCGGAAGCCGTTTTGGCAATCGATCGGCTGGGTGGCGCCGGAGCGCGGAAAGTGGTGGTGCATTTTTGGCGGACCGGCATTGGCTATCGGATTGTCCGTATTGGGCGTGGTGCTGCGCACGCCGGCGATTCCCACACCGGTGGACAGCCTGATTTCGGGCCGGGGCTCGCTGCTGTTAGTGATTGTCTTCGCGGTCGTGCTGGGACCCGTATTCGAGGAACTACTATTTCGCGGATTTTTCCAGCCGCTGCTGGAGCGTGCGCTGGGTGCGTGGCCTGCCATCATCCTGGCGGCGACCGGATTCGCGCTGCTGCACGGCCAGGAATACCGGTGGATGTGGCAGCAACTGCTGGTGGTGGGATTGGCGGGCGTGGCTTTTGGATACGCGCGCTTTAAGACCGGATCCACCGCGGCAGCCGCGCTACTGCATGGCGGCTACAACCTCACGTTCTTTGTGGGATACCTGATCCAGACGCGCTAAGTTCGCGATACGTGGCGAGTTTCACTCCCTCCTGGGCCAGTGCGGTGCGAACCTCCGGCGCGGTGAGCGCACGCAGCTCCTGTTCGCGGCTTTCCTTGAGACGGGTGCGCGCGGCACGCAGATCGTCGCCGCAACGGCCCGGATGGCACATGAACTCAGTTACGCCTTCCGGCAGCGCGCGGATCACGTTGATCAGATCTTCACTGCCATAGCTCCCGGTGAGCTTAAAACCCGCGAACCAATCCGTGGAGCGGCAATGATGACGCGCGAGCGCCGAGGCAAAACGCCCATTCATCAGGCGCATGAGCTTATTGGTCCATTCCCTTTTCGCCCCGCCCACGCCGCCGGGCTGAAGCGGAAAATCGAATGGCCGCCGCACCCAGGGAATTCGAAACTCCTCGGAGATGCGGGCCACCGCGTCCAGCACCGGAGGGAGCAGGTGCGTGTGCTTATGGGTATCCAGGTGAGTGGGACTCAGGCCGGCGTCGACGATGCGCCGGACTTGTTCCGACAATTTGGTGTAGATATCGATGCGGCCTAGCGCCACGGCGCGCACTAACTGCGGAATGGTGAGCGGAAATCCCGGAGCGCCCACCAATACCAAGTGACAGCCGATATCAAGCGACGGTGCTTCCAGCGCCAGCCTTACAGCGTCATCGAACGCGTTGCCGGTCGCCATCAGCGTGGTGGCGGTTAGGATGCCATTGCGATGCGCCTCGACGATACCGGCATTGACGTCGCGCGTGAAGCCGAAATCGTCGGCGTTGACGACCAGTAATTTCACACGTTATCGCAACTACCAGAACCTGACCGTGATGGTCAGGAATTTCTTGGGGTTGGCCCGGAACTCCTTGATGAAGCCCTGCAAATCGCGCGAAGTCCCATCCAGGCTTTCAAACAACGACGGATCGTTCATTAACCGTCCGATCGTTCCGTCGCCGTTGTTGACTTTGTCCAGAACGCCGTCGAGCTTGCCCATCGAGGTGATCAGCTGGTCGTGCAATTCGCTGCTGTTGAGAAGCTTGCTGACGGTGCCGTCGCCCTTGTTGATTTTGGCGATGGTCTCGCGCACATCGCCGATGGTGGCGTGCAGCTCATTGTAAAGAGCGTCGTCCTTGAGGAGCTTGCCGGCGGTTCCCTGCCCCGCGTTGAGACCGTCGATCAAGGTATTAATTTTTCCGACCGTGCCAGCGACGTCTTTATACAGCGTGTCCTCATGGATCAGGCGTCCGATCGTGCTATCGGGCGCGTTCAGCGCCGTGGTCAGGGATTTTACGTCGTCCACGATTTCGACCGCACGGTTATAAAGCGTCCGGTCAACCAGCAGCGCACCGATGGTGCCCTTGCCGCCTTGGATATCGTCGATGATCCCGTTGACGCGGTCCATGATTTTCTGCAGGGCGGCCAGCGTGGAGGAACCCTGCTGGAACAGATCCTCGATTTCGGGAGTATCGGCGCTGGCGATTTCCGCTCCGGCCTGTATGGTTTGTGAGCTGGTTCCCTTCTTGATGTTGACGTAGCGGCTGCCGAGCA
>Ga0070679_100001048_pt1 | contig 24094 bp, 22 predicted proteins | sample KBSC63BmetaG_FD_65652 | JGI IMG/M metagenome (GOLD analysis project Ga0070679, IMG submission 65652) | Corn rhizosphere microbial communities from Kellogg Biological Station, Michigan, USA - KBS C6-3B metaG | ecosystem: Host-associated > Plants > Roots > Rhizosphere | place: USA: Michigan... | reverse complement strand
AACTCGCGCGGAGAGATGGCCGAGTGGCTGAAGGCGCACGCTTGGAAAGCGTGTTTAGGGGAAACTCTAACCAGGGTTCGAATCCCTGTCTCTCCGCCATGCTTTATTATCAGCAACTTACAAGCCTTGGTGTCTATTTGGACCCTCCAAATCGGGTTCAGATTCACCCGCAAGATGCTGGAAATCCAAAGTGGCGGCACTTCTGCGGTTAGCCCCAGTTCCGATTTTTGAACGTTAAATCAATGTCAGTCTGAACAAAAAGTAGCTACCGAGTAGCCGACAACCTGGGCGCTATCGGGAAATCCTTCGCCGTTTATCGGGAGGCCGAAGCAAGCTGACCAGGACGTTATCCGATCGAAGCAGCGATTCGCAGCATACCCGTCTTGGGATGGCAATTGTAGTATTCGAAGTATTGCTCGTCGGCGGCCGCTACAGTCACCTCATGGTATAACTTCAGCTTCGCGGCTGCGCCCATCGTACCGAGGTACTTCATGGCGGCGCCGAAGATCGCAAGGTGGGTGGGATGCGATTCGGCCCAGCGTTCCAGCGCTGCCAGGCTCTTCCACCAACTCATGCCGTAAGTTTTCTCCGTTGTGCGACCGCTGCTGTCCACCACCGTCATGTAGCGGTTAGCGAAGCAGCCAATTCCCAAACCATCGTCGCGCAGAAAATCCATACCGGCGCGCAGTACAGGTTCCACGTCGTCTACGTACATACGGCGCTCGTCTGCCTGTGTCGCGGACCAGTCCTGGCCGGAACGGATGAGGCAGATGTTTTCGTGCGGAATCACACGCTGACGCAATCCGGTAGCAACCACGCGTGGGACACCAATCGGCGCCATATCGTGCGTCTGAGACAGCGGAATGCGATCCCGTGCCCCTCCCCAGTAGGCGTGCTCTTGAACGACGCCGCTAAAGCCATCTGCCAAGCAGGCAACGCCTTCTGCCACGTCCGACGAGAAGAGCGTTTCGAAGCGTTCGACAGTAGGCCTCAGTATCTCGCTGAAGGTGCCAACGGCGCTTCCGGCAACGGTGCCATCGGTCCAGCCGGCGCCGTGCCTCCCGAACCAAGCATCAAACTCGGTCGGGACGTCCCAATAACCGACGGAAATGATGTTGGTGAAGTTGGCTTCGTCAACATACTGGGCGCGATCCCAATAACCCGGGCCCTGGTCACTGGCAAAAGCTCTTGCGACGCTCACCAGTGCCTTGTCTGCCTCGTTGGGTAACGCCGCGCCGCGGTATTGGACGCCAAAATACGCCATTACCACCTGCTTGACGCCTAATTTGTAACGCGCAACGGCGGATGGATAAGGCGGAGAGTAATCATCTGGTATCCGGCGGTGGCGCGTGCGTGGACACACCAGATGTTTGGGAATTGCAGACTCCATGTTCGAACTCCTTACTCTATGGTCAGTCGCAGTGGTGAACTCGGCCCGGCAGACGATTGCTGTCTACGATCCAGACCCGGGGCTCCCTAGTCGCCATAGTTTGCCTCTCGATAGAGAATGCTCTGTACATTTTACGCGAGGGCACGTTCCTGCGATTGTTTTTGGGGAAACCCCGCTCATTGGACGGGAGTCTATCCAAAGGGCATTTGATGCCCGCTTAGGATTTGCGCCTGGATGACGGCGCATCCGGAAGCTATCTCCACGGACGACTCGGCTTCAAGTTCGTGAATCCAGCAGAGAGAGTCGTCTCCCGAGCGGGCTCAAGTATGCGGACATCCGAAGGAGTAGGTCCGCAGAGCCCAAAAACAAAGCCATCGGACTAAGCGTCAGGTCGCTTCGACAGCAGTTTGGTGTCTGTTTGGTGTCTATTTCAATAGAGCACTACGCAGACTATAGCGTCATCGGCGGAATTCCCAGACTCGCCGTAACTAACTGGTAAAAAGCCCGTTATGCAACAATTGCTGTCGCTGCAATAACTTGCGCTTTATCGCGGGCGAGAATCCCTGTCTCTCCGCCATACCTAAAGCATTGTCGCTAAAGCAACTTAGCGATTTTGCGCCTCGATCCGTGTACCTAATACGTACCGCACAATCGCGTAAATAGCCCGTTTTAATGCGGTTCCGTTATCCATGTGTACAGCCATCCCCTTGCAAGTTCCTGCCAGTATGCTTTGATTCAATTATGCAAAAGGACGTTCCCCTGCAGAAGTTCATCGAAGAATTGGCAGAGCGCGAATGCCAGCGCCGTGCTCAGCAGATTGACAAGATGATCAAGGATGCACTCTCGTCGAAGATTGTCGGTCGGTGTATCGTCTGGGCAACTCTGCACAAACGGATGATGCTTGCGAGGCTACTTTCTCGCGTAGTCTCCCTTGAACTCCGCGAGTACCGCGACCCGGCTTCAATGGCTCTAAGTTATGATGTCGTTTACGCCCATCGGGTAATCGCCAGTAAGAAAGTCAAGACGATCGAGCAAGCGCTAACTATTTGATCTCCGGCTTTCCCGCTTCTTTAAGTTTCTTGTTGAGTTCCTCTTTTCGCTTTGCCGCTATTGCCGGTTGAACGAAGTATAAGTCGAAGAGTGCCTCAAGAACGTCCAAGTTCCATTCAGCTTCTCCAAGTTCTACATCGAGAATCTCTCCGGTGATAGTACTCTTAGTCGGATGGGCGGCGAAGTTTCCAATATGGCGCACGGCGTGAAGTTGCTCGGCGGTCGAAGTTGGAATGCCTCCGTTTGTAATCACCTCCTCAATCTGGTCGATTAAATCTTTCTTCTTTGCACCGCCCTTTTCCCTTAGAACTGATTGAAGGCAACGACGACTGAGGGCCGCACTCGCTTTGGCGCTCAACGAAAGAACAGCACACGCTTCCTTGAAATCATCTCTGAATGGCGACGTTACTTCAGCAGGTATGTCGCGCTCACCAGCTGAAGAGTGCGGATATCCTGTATGACGTACTGACACGCCCCCGTCCCGAACGCTTACAAAGTCGATCATAACTTGATGGCATTCCGGACAGCGCTGATGGAAGGCAGTCCAGGATTCACCTGGGACGTGCTTCCCGTTGTTCAGGTTTAATTGTGTGTATTGTGCGACCTTCGTTCCCGCAAATGTTTCCTGGATACCAACTCTACAGTGCGGACACTTCATGCGCCGATTCTATCAAACAGTTCCTCGCGTCCGCGTTCTTTTGACGTTCGTTCACGTACCCAATACATACCAACTATTCGAAACACCGGGGAAAGTAGCTCATCGTGCTCATCGCAAAACCAATGACTTACATGGAATCAACGGTATCGGACCCTACGAATCCCTGTCTCTCCGCCATTATACTTTTCCACAAGTTACTGCCACGCGCCCTTCGTTCTAACCTATCCTGCTCGTTCTACCACAGCCCAGCCGTAAGACTCTCTGCTGCGAATCTGGTGGATTTCCGGACCAGAACTCATGCCCTTTCGGGACTTGTTTTGCATGCAAACCTACCCTAGGCTTGCCTAGATACCAGTTGGGGAGAGCACAGATAGCACCTTCCGGTGTGTACAGAACTCTGTCGCGATGCGCGTGAATGCACCGGGACAGATCACGGCAGCGTATCGTCCGGACGCCGATTGGTGGCGAATGCTCAGGTGAGGAGAGAAACAGATGAAGCTACTCAATTTGGCGCTGTGCGCCGCGATAGGTGCAGGCGCTCTCTACGGGCAAACCGCGCTGGCGACCATTACAGGCAGGGTCGTCGACCCCACCGGGGCTGTTGTGGCAAACGCCCCGATTTCGGTTCGTAATCTGGACAACGGACAGGTCTTCAACGCAGCCAGTTCCCAGACCGGCAACTACACCGTGTCGCAATTGCCGATCGGTGACTATAACCTGACTGTCGCAGTCCCGGGGTTCAAGACCTACACCCACGCCAAGTTCCACCTGGCGGCTGCCCAGACGATGCGTGAGGACATAGGGCTCGAAGTGGGTAATGCGGCTGAATCCGTCACGGTGAGCGCGGAGTCCTCCCTGCTCAAGACCGAGAGCAGCGAGGTGGCTCAGAACGTCACGCTGTCGCAGTTGAATAACTTGCCGGTTCTCGCGATCGGTTCGACCAACGAGGGTTTCCGTGATCCCTGGGCAGCCGTGAATCTGGTCCCGGGAATCAACTATAACGCCGGCTCCAATATTGGCGCCGGCACCGTGGCCTGCTGCACCTCCATGAGCATTAACGGAGCGCCTTCTAATACTTATCAGAGCCGCCTGGATGGCATGACGATCAGCCCCACCGGTCCTCGTCTGATTACCGCGCAACAGGAGACCCAACCGTCGGTCGACGCGATTCAGGAAGTAAACGTCCAGACCAGTAACTTTGCCGCGGAATACGGCACGGCTGGCGGCGGCATGATCAACATGGTCACCAAGAGCGGCACCAACCAGTACCACGGCACCGCCTACGACTACATCACCAATGACGCCCTGAACTCCCACCAGCCCTACACGGGTGTCCGCAATATTGTTAAACAGCACGATTTTGGCTATACCGTGGGCGGTCCGGTGTGGATTCCCAAGGTCTACGACGGCAAAAATAAGACCTTCTTCTTTTGGAGCTATGAGCGGTTCCGCAACAAGAACATCAACACCAGCAACAACACCACCGTACCGCTTCCCTCTTACCGGACTGGCGATTTCAGTAACCTGATCACCGCGGAGAACAAGCCGATCACCACGGCAAGCGGTCCTGCTATCGACGGGATGGGCCGTACCATGGCCAGCGGCACCATCTTCGATCCGAATACGCAACAGATAATCAATGGCCGCAATAATCGCGATCCATTCCCGGGGAATATGATCCCGGTCTCCCGTTTTGACCCGATCTCGGTCAAGGTCCTGAAGCTGGTGCCTCAGCCGCTTGGCGGGAATGCCGCCAGCGGGCAGGCTTCCAACAATTATCAGGGAACCTACGACTCGAGCCGCACCTCCGCAATCCCCTCGATCAAAATGGATCATAACTTCAACGACAAGCTCCACGCGTCGTTCTACTACCAGGACACCCATACGTATGTGCCCCGCACGCCGACCGGCGCCGACGCGTTCCAGAATGAGATCACCGCTTCCGCCGCGGCCTTTAATTCGGGCCAGACGATTCGCCTGAACTTTGACTACGCGGCGACCCCGCGGCTGCTGCTGCACATCGGCGCAGGCTGGAACGACAGCGATTTCGGGCTCCAAACTTACCCTGACAACTACGATGAGCTCAAAGAGCTGGGCCTGAAGGGAGGGCTCTTGCCGTATTATTTCCCGATCATTGCGACCGGCGTAAATGCGAACACGGCGATCGGCGGCATGAACACCTTGGGCTCGGTGTTTCCGACCCGGTCGTTTGAACGGCGTCCCTCCGGTGTCGTGTCCGCCACCTACGTCACCGGTGGGCACACCTTCAAACTCGGCCTGGACTGGCGCATGGAAAGGTTCCCGAATGTGATCGCCGCCAACTCGCAAGGCACCTTCACATTCGGCACGAACATGACCGAGCAACCCTATCTGCAAGGTACATCGACCAACCAGGGCTTCGACGGTTTCGAATTCGCCTCCTTTCTGCTGGGCGGCATGAGCTCAAACACGCTGGCGGCGCCAATCGGCTTGAGCAATAACAAATCCCAAACCGCCCTGTACCTTCAGGACACCTGGAAGGTCACCCGCAAGCTGACGCTCGACTATGGCCTGCGTTGGGACTATGGCACCTACACCGCCGAACAGCATGGCCGCATCGGTTCCGTCGGTCTCGCAATCCCCAATCCATCCGCCTCGGGCCGGCCCGGAGGTCTCCAGTTTGAGGCTACCTGCCACTGCAACTTCGCAAGCAACTATCCCTATGCCATCGGCCCCCGTCTCGGTCTGGCCTACCAGATCGACAGCAAGACCGTGCTGCGCGCCGGTTTCGGTGTAGTCTACAACTCTACTGCGTCGCCGACGCTTCCTGCGTCGAATAGCGCTGGTACCAACTCCCTTCCCGCAAATTCGGGCCAGATCACCGGCCTGTTCAAGGACGGTATACCGGGCGAGGTCCAGCCGAAGTGGCCGTCGTTTGAGCCCAATGTGGGCATGGCCCCGGGCTCGGTCGTCAACTTCCCTCTGCTCATGGACCCGAACTCTGGCCGCCCCGCTCGCCAGTTACAGTGGACCATCGGCCTGCAGCGCGAAATCAGCCGCAATCTCGTGGTCGAGGCCTCCTATGTCGCCAACCGGGGCGTCTGGTGGACGGAAAACGCCTTGAACCCGCTGAACACCATGAGCCTGGATACGCTGCGCGCCTATGGCTTCCACGATTTCACCAGCTCGAGCGAAGCCCGCCTGCTGACCACGTCTATTTCGAGCCTGACCAGCGCGCAGAAGGCCACGCTGGCCGCCCGCGGCATCACTGGCCAGCCGTACGCGAACTTTCCCAGCAATCAGAACGTGCGCCAATCGCTGCTGGCCTATCCTCAGTTCAGTCCCAGCGTCTCGATTTTTGGCACGAACTTGAACGGGGTCTCCGGAGCTCCCCTGGGCAAGACCTGGTACGACGCGTTCCAGTTGAACGTGACCCAGCGCTTCAGCCATGGTCTGAGCTTCAATATGAACTACAACTTCTCCAAGAATCTGGATACGAACAACGTAACCGGAAGCAATATCATCGACCCGTACAACCGGGACCTGGCCAAGAACATCTCCATCAACGATATTCCGCAGCAGCTCCGGCTCACGGCCCAATACCAGGTGCCGCGCTTGCGCGATTCGGGCAAGGCCTTCGTTTCGAACAAGATCGTCTCCTCCATCCTGTCGGATTGGGGGGTCGGCGCGTACCTGGACTACCAGAGCGCCCCCATCATCGGCCGGCCGAGCAGCAACGGCCCCGTGCCCCTTAGCCAGTTCCTGGGATACGGCCCCGGCAGCGCGCAGTTGAAGAAGAACGCCGACGGGAGCTACATGAGTCCCTGGTCGACCGACTGGACAGACAACAGCGGCAAGCACCACACCGATCCGATCGATATCAACTGTCATTGCTTCGATCCGACCAAGACGATTGCGTTGAACCCGAACGCGTGGCAGAACATTCCCGACGGTCAGTTTGCCCCGGACAATAGCTCCCTGCGCTTCTTCCGGGGTGTCCGCCATCCGACCGAGAACGCCAACATCAGCCGCAACTTTAGGATCACGGAACGCGTCCAGCTGAACGTTCGCGCGGAGTTCAATCAGGTCTTAAACCGGATGCAGCTGCCGCAGCCCAACACGTCCGGAAACTTCGCCAGCAGTCCGACGACGTTTAAGAGTGGTGCTAACAAAGGCCTGTACAGCAACGGCTTTGGTACGGTAACCGGCTCCACAGGCAGGAACAACCCGCTGTCCGGCACGAGTGGCATGCGCACTGGTCAGCTCATCGCCCGCATCACGTTCTAACAGCAGCCTGGCGTTCGAGGAAGTCGAATTTGACCGCAAGAAACGGGGTGCGGCGCAGGAAGAGATCGGCTAATCTCTTTCTATGCCGACCGTGAACAAGAAGCTCTACCTCACCGATTGGGAGCGCTGGGAAGCAGTCATCCATCGGGAGAAAAACGCGGATGACGCATTCGTTTATTCCGTCAAGACTACACGCGTCTATTGCCGTCCGTCGTGCCCGGCGCGGCTCGCGCGTCGCGACAACGTGGCATTTCATCCTACACCGAAGGACGCGGAGCAGGCGGGATTTCGAGCTTGCAAGCGCTGCAAGCCAGGCGATTTCTCCCTTCGCGGCGAGCACTTGACCCTTGTGGCCCGGGCGTGCAACTTAATGATCGGCGCCCAAGAACCGCTTTCACTCGATGCTCTGGCCAAGGCCATCGGCATGAGTCCCTGGCATTTCCACCGAGTGTTTAAGTCGCTGACGGGCTTGACGCCTAAGGCTTATGCGACCGCGCATCGCGCCAAGCGAATGCAAGAGGAACTGACGCGCCGCGTGACGGTGACTGCGGCGATCTATAATTCGGGATTCAATTCCAATGGGCGCTTCTATGCCGAATCCAAGCAGAGACTTGGCATGAAGCCCACGGAGTTCCGAGCCGGCGGCAACGGCGCCAGGATCCGATTCGCGGTCGGTGAATGTTCGCTGGGGTCGATTCTCGTGGCGGCGTCCGATTTGGGCCTCTGTTCGATCGCATTGGGCAACGAACCCGACACATTGTTGAAAGAGCTCCAGGATCGATTCCCCAACGCCGAGCTGATCGGCGGCGATGAGCAGTTCGAGCGGATGGTGGCCCAAGTCATCGCGTTCGTGGAGAACCCGGCGGTTGGATTGGAATTGCCGTTGCATGTCCAAGGCACCGCATTTCAACAGCGAGTCTGGAAAGCCCTGTCTGAGATTCCCTGCGGGACGACTTGCGCCTATTCGGAACTCGCACGAAAGCTGGGCCGGCCCAAGGCCGCGCGCGCCGTGGCGGGAGCCTGCGCTGCGAATACCTTGGCTGTGGCCATTCCGTGCCACAGGGTGGTGCAGATCGATGGATCACTCTCCGGTTACCGCTGGGGAGTCGATCGAAAAGAGAAACTACTGGCTATGGAAAGGACCGGAACTTAAGAAACTTTTCTCGACAAAGACATGGAGACGCTGGACGCCGTTCGTTCGTGGATGTTCTGGACACGCGATGTCCGTACGATTCCTTTTTCGGGGTGGTGAAATTCCATCCTCATATCGCGTCCGATGAAACGCAATTTGAGCATGGGCGTGCCCCAAGTCGATCCGTGAAAGTTTACCAGCACGGGAGCCGGGCATATCTCAGGATGCCCCGAAATCAGGACTTCGCCATCTCCGCGATTTTCGATCTGATATAGAGTGTTGGCCGTTTGGACGTCCAGGATGGCGCCTACAGGCAGCTCGTCCAGACCGACGCCGCCCGCGATTTCCGACTGGCAAATGGCGCGATTGATTGCGTCGTCAAAATTAGGATGCGGCCGGAAAGGCTCACTCAACGGCAACATATTCATAACCGTCTGGTCCTCGCCTATATCTGATGCACCCTGGTTGCCAAAGGACTCCCTATGATTCTACAGGGCTTAGCCTGACGTGATGCGCGGCGAATCGGGACATTTCGCGCCAAGCCGCGCATATTCACGGTAGAGGTTTCAGTTCCGGCTTCACCCCATCGCCCAGGGGGTACCGGTCGACGTTGAGTAACATCGAGACCAGCTGATAGTAGCCCATGACCGAGATCAAGTCCACTACGCCGCGCTCTCCCAGGGCCGTGGTCGCGGCTTGAAACGTTGCGTCGCTAACCTGTTTGGTCCGCAGCAGCTCGGTACCGAAGTTGTAGACGGCTTCCTCGTCGGGCTGCATGGATGCGGGACGCTTGCCCGCGGCAATCGCATCGACGATGGCCGGGCTAACTCCCGCGGCCAGTGCTGCTCGCTTGTGCGCGTTCCATTCAAACTGCGCCGTCCAGTAGCGCCCTGTGATGATAATTCCGAGCTCGTTCAACCGGGGCGGCAGCGAGGAGTGAAAGCGCACGCCTGCGCCGAGCTTCTGGACCAGGTCGCCGATCTCGGGGCTCCGCAGCAGAACGTTGAAGGGGCCCCCAGTGCCGCGCCGTTCGCCGGCCAGAAGATTTTCGATCATGGTCTTCTGCCCGGGGCTCATCTGATCGTAGCTGAGCGGCTTGAAGCGGTCGCCCGCCAGTTTCACGTCGCGCGGATTAGGGGCGGCCGCCTGCTGCGCGCCGAGAATCGTCGCCAGGCCGATCAAGACCGGAATCGTGTAAGAACGCATGCTGTAGACATTATCACGACGCGAACCCACTGTCAGGCAGTCCTTCAGGCATACGAACTTTGCCCAGGCGCCAGCCTCCCATCAGGGCGATCGCCGAAATGGCCAGCGAGAATCCGCACACCCCCCGCCAGCCGGAATGCTGCCACCAGTACGTAGCCATGTACGAACCCAGCGAGCCGCAAGTGAATGTCGCCGTCATGTAGATCATGTTCAGGCGGCTGCGGGCATCCGGCACCAGCGCGTAGATGCGCGTCTGGTTGGTCACATGACACACCTGCATCGCGAGATCCAGCAGAATCACCCCCGCGATCAGCCCCCATAATCGCGCGCCGAACAAGCCCAGCACCATGAAGGACACCGCCATGGTCGCCATACCCGCCAGCACGCTGGAGCGTCCGCCGCGCCGATCGGCGATGCGGCCCGCATAAGGAGCAATAAAAGCCCCCACGGCTCCTATCAAGCTGAGCAGCCCCGCGCCACGGCTGGTGAAATAGAACGGCGGTCCTTCGACGAAAAAAACTACGGCCGTCCAGAATCCGCTGAACACGGCGAACATCAAGGCGCTGGTGAAGACCGCCTCGCGCAATACCGGCAATCCGCGCCAAAGCGGCACCGCGGACGCGATCAACTGCGGCCAGCTCATTTTCACGGTCGGCTGGCTTTTGGGCAGGGAGACCCGCAGCAGGACTGCCAGCACCAGCATGAAGACGCTGGCCGTGGCGAACACCATGCGCCAGCCCAACCAGGCTCCCAGGTATCCGCTGAAGGTCCGTGCCACCAGCACGCCGATGAGCAGTCCGCTGATAACGGTTCCCACAGCGCGGCCGCGCTGAGCGGGCGGGGCCAGCTGGGCGGCGAAGGGAATGATCACATGATTAATGGACGCCGTCATGCCCACCAGAAAAGCTGCGCCCATCAGCCAGGAGGTGTTGCGGGCGGTAGCCGTAAGCGCCAATGCAGCCGCCGCGCCCAGGATCATGATCGTGATCATCCCGCGGCGCTCGCGGATATCACCAAGGGGAACGAACAGGAGTTGTCCAAACCCGGCGCCCGCCGGATTGAGCATCGCCAGGACGCCGATGCCCGACGCGCTCAGGCCAAAGGTGCGGGCGATGTCGGGCAGCAGAGGCTGGGCGTAGTAAATGTTGGCGACAATGGCGCCGACACTGGCGGCCATCAGGAGTAACAAACGGCCGCTCAAGCGGTCTTGGCCGCTCAGGCTGGCAGAAAGGCTGGCGGCACCAGTCTCCAGGCTAGCCCTCTACCAGCCGCCGGCCGCGTTCGAACAGATCCGCGGCGTCATCCGCCATTTTTCGACCCTTTTCAAACAGGTCGCGGCCTTTGTCGAGCGCATCGCGGCTCACGTCGCCGACCACTTCGCGTCCATACTTTGCTTTCTTGCCCAGATAACGCCGGGTATCCTTGCCCGATTGCGGAGCGTAGAGCAACGCGACTGCGGCGCCGAGCGCGGCACCCGTAAGAAACCATACGAGGCTGTCTGTCTTTTCCATATCCTCATTCTACCGGTCCCCAGGCGTCCTCTGCGCCGCGCTATGCTCAGGTCATGAAGGAAGAGCAAAAACTTTCCCATGAGCTGGATTCGGTGATCGTTTTCGAAGGGTCGGGTACGACGGCCGAGATGGAGGCGATCGGAATCCAAGCGGTACTCGAAGGGGAGGGAATTCGTGTGGTGATGGGCGGTGAAACCAGCTTCCCGAATCTTCCCTGGTCCGTCGCAGTGTCGAAAACGGATGCCCCGCGCGCCTTGCAGGTGATTGAGGATGCCAAGAAGGCCGGTCCCAAGGCGGCCGCCGAGGCGGAAGCTCAGCAGGAGCTGTCCGACCAGAAGTGAGGCCCTGCTCACGATAAACTCGTAGGCATTCATGACCTCGCAGCGCACCGGCAGCCTTCATCCCATTGGTGTTCTGCATCCCGGCGAGATGGGCAGCGCGGTGGCCGCCACCGTCCGGAACAGCGGCCACGACGTCTGTTGGGTGTCTGAAGGCCGCAGCCACCGCACTAGAGCGCGCGCCGAAAGCGCGGGATTCACTGACGCGGGCACCTTGGCGCATCTTTGTGAAACCTGCCCGGTGATCCTCAGTGTGTGCCCGCCGGAGTTCGCGGCCGATCTGGCGGATCAGGTGCTTGCCCAGCAATTCCGCGGGACGTATCTCGACGCCAACGCGATTTCGCCCGCGCACAAACTGGAGATTGCCGCGCGCATGCAGTCGAGCGGCGTCCGTTTCGTCGACGGAGGGATCATCGGGCTGCCGCCCAAAGCCAAAGGCCAGACCTGGCTGTATCTCAGCGGCGAGCACGCCGAATCCATCGCCTGCTGCTTTCAAGCTGGACCCATGGAAATCGAGGTCATCGGAACCGGCATCGGCAAGGCTTCCGCGCTCAAGACGTGTTACGCCGCACAGAACAAGGGATCGATTGCGCTTCTGATCGCGGTGATGGGTGCGGCCGATCGCCTGGGTGTACTGGACGAACTCAGACGCGAGTGGGCTCGTCCCGGCAAGGCTATCGGGAAATCGGACGAACATGTGCTCCGGGCAGCCCCCAAAGCCTGGCGCTGGAGCCCGGAGATGCATGAAATCGCCGCGACGTTTGAATCCGCGGGGATGCCGCCGGAGTTTCATCTAGCCGCCGCGGAAATCTACGACCGGCTGCGCACTTTCAAGGACACCACTCCCTCGATCGAGGAAATACTGCAAAAACTGCGAGTTCCATGATCGCGACGGGCTTTCCCAGCGTGACGCGCTACCGGGTGGTCGCGGCTACCGTCGCTCTGGCCGGCGTAACCTATCTCGACCGGGTGTGCGTGGGCGTGTTAGCTCCCTCCATCATGGCGGATCTGCGTATCACTCCGATCCAGATGAGCTGGGTGTTCAGCGCCTTTACCGCCGCCTACGCGCTGTTCGAAATGCCGACCGCCTGGTGGGGCGATAAAGTCGGGGGCCGCAGAGTTTTAACCCGCATCGTTCTGTGGTGGTCGGCGTTCACCATGCTAACGGCTGCTGCCACCAGCTATGCCGCTATGCTGGCGGTCCGTTTTCTGTTCGGCGCGGGAGAAGCGGGCGCCTGGCCCAACGCCGCGCGAGTTTTCTCGCGCTGGATCCCTCTCAAGGAGCGCGGGCGCGTGCAGGGAGTATTCTTCGCCGGCGCGCACCTGGCCGGAGGATTAACCCCCGGATTGGTCGCACTGATGGCACTGTACATGCCTTGGCGGATGGTATTCGTTGCCTTGGGATTTGTGGGATTAGCATGGGCCGGGTTCTGGTATCGATGGTTCCGCGATGAGCCGCGCGAGCATCCCTCGGTCAACCCAGCCGAGGCCGATCTCATCGAGAAAACTCGCGGCCTGCCTCCGGCCCGGCAGCAGCGGGGAACATTTCGGGAAGTGTTCCGCATCCCCAGCCTGCTTCCGCTGTGTCTGCAATACGTAGCGAACAGCTATGGATATTACTTCTTCATCACCTGGCTGCCGACTTATCTGGCGAAAGCCCGCGGCATGTCGTCCGCTGAGCTGGCTATTTTTTCCGGACTTCCTCTGACGCTGAGCGCCATCGCCGATGTGAGCGGCGGATTCACAACCGATGCTCTGTGCCGCCGCTTCGGTGTACGCAATGGAATCCGCGCGATCGGGACAGCATCGTATCTGCTGGCCGCCGGGGCCATGCTGGCGGGCACCCTGGCGTCCAACGCGCGCATCGGCGGAACACTGATCGCCGTGGGCGGCGCGTTTTCTATGTTCACGCTGGCGCCGAGCTGGTCGACTGCCATCGGCCTGGGCGGACGCAACACCGCGCTGCTGAGCTCGGTGATGAACACGTCGGGCCAGGTGGGCGCGTTCTTCAGCCCCCTGGTGCTGGCATTCCTGGTGGATCGCACCGGTAACTGGAGCCTGCCTTTGCATGTGCTCTCGGGCTTATATTTGATGGCCGCAATTTGTTGGATCCTGATCGAACCGGAGCAGCATCCAAACACGTAACAGAAAGGCTTTGCGTGCGTATCGATGATCTCAGGGACGGTGCTGGCTGCTTATTCGCGTTTGAAGTGAGCTCCTGGCTTGGCCGGTACGGAACGCTCCAGGTCGCGCGGACCATTCCGGGTGTTCGGATCGTACGGGAACCCAGAGCCTGGTTTTCGTGGTGGGGTGATGACACCTTCCTCGAATTCGAGGTCGAGGGAGTGACCTTCGTGGCCTGGAGGCGTACGGTGATGGCAGCGAATACTGGATTGGCCCCGAGCCCGTTCGCCCGGTCCCGCAGATTGAGATCGTCCGCGGGGCATTCGTACGTACGCCGCGCTGGTTGCAGTGGCGCTGGAAGATCGTCTTGTTACTCTGGCTCCTCGTTGGCGCTGCGAGCATTAGTACCCAGATCTGGCATCGTTTTTATCTCTAGAAACGCAGGCGGGATGGAAGGGGCACCAGGCGACCTTAACCGAAAGGACCGCGAGCCCTACCCCCCGATTGATTCCAGCACTGCTTCCGCATGGCCCGCGACCTTCACCTTGGGGAACACGGTGGCAATCTTGCCCTGCCGATCGATCACGAAAGTCGTGCGCTCGATCCCCATATACTTGCGTCCGTACATGCTCTTTTCCTTCCACACCCCGTAGGCTTCGGCGATCTTATGGTCAGGATCGGGGACGAAGGTATAGGGAAGACCGTACTTTTCCGCGAACTTGGCCTGGGCTTCGGGCTTATCCGGCGAGAGGCCCACGATCTCAGCGTTTTTCTTGGCGAACTTCTTGGAAGAATCGCGAAATTCGCACGATTCCTTGGTGCATCCGGGGGTATCGGCCTTGGGGAAGAAGAACAGAACCACGGTCTTGCCCTTGAGTTTGGAGAGCTGGAAGGAACCCGTTTTGATTTCCGGGGCGCGATCGCCTGTTTGGAGACTCATATGCCGAGATTGTAAACTAGAAGGCATGAAGACGTCACTGATGATGGTGGGGGCCCTGGGGCTCTTAATGTCGGCGCGAGTGTTTGGGGCGGACGCCGCCAAGGGTAAGTCGACCTTCGAAGATAACTGCTCGGTCTGCCACAACTCGGATAGCGAAGAGCGGAAAATGGGTCCCGGGCTGAAGGGCTTGTTCAAGCACGAGAAGCTGGCCAACGGTAAGGCTGTGAACGAAGGCAACGTGACGGGTGTTATAAATGAGGGGGGGAACGGAATGCCTCCGTTCGCCGACGTGCTCACCAAGGCGGAAAAAGACGACGTCGTCGCTTTCTTGAAGAGCCTGTAAGTTGTCCGTGTAGTTGTCGTGCACTTGTTTACCTCAGCTGTCCCCATCGTCTAGCCCGGCCTAGGACATCGCCCTTTCACGGCGGTAACGGGGGTTCGAATCCCCCTGGGGACGCCATTCCATCAGCCGCGGGCAGCCGCGTTTTCGCGCATTGTGCCCGACCCCCGGCATGCCCTATCCTGCTTCTTAGTCTGGAGGAAGCAACCATGAGCACAACCAGTCCGCTCCTTGCCCCAATGACAGCCGACGAACATCGCGAGGTCGGCGGCGTTCAGGTGGACATCTCGAAGGCCGGCAACGTCAGGGTCAAGCGCATGATCTATCCGCCCGGATTCAATTTCGACGCCAACTTGAAAAACGTGGTCGGCACGGATTTGTGCATGCACGCCCACGTGGGCTTCATGGCGTATGGCCAAATCAACGTCCGGTTTGCCGACGGATGCGTCGTCGAGTACAAGGCCCCCCAGTTCGTCTCTGTTGAGCCGGGGCACCAAGGCTATGTAGTCGGCGACGAACCCGCCGTGCTGATCGAGTTCGATTTCGAAGGCGACACGGTCGGCCGCCTCGGCGTGCCGGGGCACAAGCACAACTCGTCGATCAGAACGTAAACCGCGCGCTCACCTGCAGGCGCCGGGCTTCCGTGCCATCCGGCGTAGCCGCATCGCTCAGTCCCTGGTTGTAGGCCGTCGGCGTCAGCGTGAGAATGCCCTTCGCTTCGGTGTACGCCTGCTTCGAGATACTCGTCGGCGACCAGCTATTACTCACGTTGAAGGCTTCAAAGCTGAGAGCCAGCTTGTACCGCTCGCCCAGCGGGAGAATCTTGCTCAGCCGCGCATCGGCCCGGTATAACGCCGGCTGATACACGCTGTTTACGGCCCAGAAGGGAACTCGCGTGCCCAAGCCTGATCCGTTGAGGCTGAAGCTGCTGAACATGCCCGTCACCGGCGCGTCGTTCAGACGGACCGTCGGACTCCCGTAGGGGCGGGAGCTGCCGATGGTGGTGATGGAAGAAAGCTGCCAGTTGTTCACCAGGTATTTGGACACGAAGCCGCTACCGTGGGTGAAGGTGGGCGCCCAGATCCACGACAACACCAGGCGGTGCCGCTGATCTTCCAGGCCATTCCCACGGTCGGCTTTATAATTCCCGTTCTCCAGCCAATCGAAGGCGTTATTCAGGTACATGTTCGCGTTCGCCTGGCCATACCCCTGGCCATCGTCGATTTCGTGCGACCAGGTGTAGGAAAGCGCCGCCTGGAAGCCCCGGGAAAAGCGCTTATTGAGTTGGACGACCAATGCGTTGTAAGAACTGGTCACTCCGTTTTCAGCCTGATTGACTCCTCCGTAGCGCGTATCCGGACGCTTGCCGATCAATACAGGCGTCGTGTAGGTCCCGGTCTGGTTTCCGGCGTCATCTTTAATGATGTAGGTGAACGGCGTGGTGGTGGTCGGAAGGTTCAAGTCCCGCACGCTGTATAGCTGCACGCCGCGGCTCCAGATATAGGAGGTGGTCAGAGCGAGATCGTGCATCAGTTCGCGCTCGATGGCGAACGTGCCCTGCTCGGTGTAGGGGGTCTTCAGGTTGGGATCGGCAAACTGAATATTGGAGGCGGATACGCCCAAGCCGCTGGGCGCCGCGCTCAGGATGTTGGGGAATACGGGACCGGCCAACAACTGTGCCGCTTGGGTCTTCGCCAGCGAAACGGCTGTGGTTAGGACACCGTTACCGGTGAACAGATTTGAGATTGTTGCGCCAGCTACGCGCGCATAGAACATGCCGTAGCCCGCGCGGATAACAGTCTTGCTGTTCAGGCTGTAGGCCAGCCCGATGCGAGGCATCAGGTTGGTCGGCTTGGAGTAAATGTGGCATGTGGCCGTGTAATCCTGGTTGCAATTGGTCGGCTGGGGCAGCTGCTCATACTCATAGCGCGCGCCAAGGGTGGCAGTGAAGTTCCTGAAAGGCCGCCATTCGTCCTGGAGAAAGAAACTATAGGCCGTAATGCTCTGGTCCACGGTGGGATCGCCAAACGTCTGCGCGTAGCTTTGCCAGTTTTTGCCGCCGGTGGTATTTCCTGAATAATCCAGCGCGAAATTGGTGACCGTCTGGTAGGTGTAACTGCCATTGACGTTCTGGATAAAGTAGCTGTAGTCCTTGGCGGTGGAGATGTCGGCTCCGGCCTTCACTATATGGCTTCCCTTCACCCAGGACAGGGTGTCGGCGAACTGGAAGCGCTGCTCCCTTGGCTGGACGCGCGGCAGGATATTATACGATCCAATGGATTGTCCGGCGGTAGTGACCACGAGCGACCCCAGCGCGGGTCCCTGCAACTCTGGATTGATATTGTCGCCTTCCAGATCGGTGCTCCAGCCGAAACGGAATTCATTGACGATATTGGATTTCGGAATCCCGGTCCAAGTGAGTTTTCCGTTACGGACGCGGCCGTAGTCGTCGCCGTTGGCGTTGATACCGCCCCCGCTGGTGGACGTCACCAATGTTTGCTGCAGACCGTTAGGCGACTTGAAATGCATGAAATTCAGGCTTGCGCTGAGCGTATTGTGCTCTGAAAGGTGGTAGTCCAGGCGGCCGAATCCCAAATCCTGCGCTACTGTTCGCGGCAGGGGCCCGAAGAAGCGCGGCAGCAATGTGTCGATCGCGGCGCACTGTGCCGGAGTAGCGGGCGCGCCGCAGCCGATCCAGGTTTGGGCGGACGAATCCACGATGCCCGCCTTAACAATGCTATCCACCAACGGGGCGTTGCGACGGGTAAATTCCGCATTGAAGAAGTAAAACAATTTGTCCTTGATGATGTGCCCGCCCAGGCTGGCGCCGGATTGCAGGCGCCATTCGTCCGGGTTGAGGTTGGCGTACGGATCGTGCGCGATGAAGTTCTGGTTACGGTAAAACCAGTAACCCGTCCCATGCAGATCGTTAGTTCCACTGCGTGTCACGGTGTTCACCACGCCGCCGCTGGCACGGCCGTACTCGGCCGATATGTTGGCCGATACCACTTGGAATTCCTGCACGGCGTCCTGCGAGATTTGCGAGGTAACGCGTGTGCGGCCGTTGTTCTCGACGTAGTACTCCTCGGTGGTATCGTTGCCATCCAGAAGAAAGTTATTGCCGTTCGCCACGCCGCGAAACGTCAGCAACCCGAAGTTTCCGTCGTTGCTTACGCCCGGCGTCAGCAGTACGAAGGAGTCGACACGCCGGCCGTTGATGGGCAGATCCAGGATCTGCTGTGAGTTGATCACCTGGGAGACGTCTGTCTTCAGTTCATCCACCAGGGGGGCATTGGCTTCCACCCGAATCTCGGTCGCCGTTCCGGCTACCGCCAGAGCCACCGCGAGATTCATATTCTGGCCGACTTCCAGGACGATGTCCTTTACACTGTAAGGCGAAAATCCGGGCTTCGTCACCGTTACCACGTAGCCGGCCGCCGGAACCAGAGGCGACGAGACGAAAACGCCGCCGTCGGAAGTGCTCAGCATCAATCGGACGCCGTTGGATTCATTGGATACGGCGACTTGGGCGTTGGGCACCACGGCTCCGGTGGCATCGCGTACGATGCCGGAGATCTCGCTGAGTCCCGCCGCTTGACCCAAGGCCGCGACTGTGGATATTACAGCAATAAGAAAGAGCACCAAGGCTTTTTTCATATCCCCCCTAAATGGCTAACGGTACCAGAGTTTTATTTCGAAAGGATGAACGCGCTGCGGAGTGCAATCCTCCGGTACCGCCACAAAGATGCTGCGTAGTATATCATTGCCCCTGGGAGATTGTGATGTCGCGAATTTGCTTCTTTATCATGCTTGCTCTTGCTCCCTTCGCCATCTCCGCAGCCGCCGGCGATACCGTGCGGTTAGACACTGGAATGATCTCCGGTGTTACGGGAAATAGCTCCAATGTGCGGATCTATAAAGGCATTCCTTTCGCCGCGCCACCCGTTGGCGATCTGCGCTTTCGCGCCCCCCAGCCTCCCGCCAAATGGGAAGGAACGCGCAAAGCCGATCAATTCGGACCGATGTGCATGCAGGGCGGCGCGGGCGGGAGAGGTCCTGCCAAGGGTCCGGCGAAGGGTCCTGCCAAAGGTAACGCGTCAAGTGCCGCTATGAGCGAGGATTGTCTGTACCTCAATGTCTGGACGGCCGCGGCTTCGGCGAATGACAAGCGTCCCGTGATGGTGTGGCTCCATCCCGGCGGATATACCAGCGGCTCCGGCGCGGCTCCGGGCACCGACGGCGAAGCGCTCGCTAAGAAGGGCGTGGTACTGGTGACCATCAACTATCGCCTGGGAATCTTCGGCTTCTTCTCGCATCCCGATCTCACGCGCGAATCGGACCGTCGTGGCGCCGCCAACCAGGCATTTCTCGATCAGACCGCCGCCCTGCAGTGGGTGCAGAGGAATATCGCGGCATTCGGCGGCGATCCCAAGCGCGTCACGGTCTTCGGCGATTCGGCCGGTGCGTCGAGCATCGGCAATCTGGTCGCTTCGCCCCTCACCAAGGGCACTTATGAGCGCGCGATCGCGGAAAGCGGAACTTGGTCCGGCTTGTCAATAGGATCTGTGAGGAAACTCGCCGATGCCGAGCAGGCAGGGGTTCGCACCGCCGAAACGCTGGGTGCGAAGTCCCTTGCCGATCTGCGCGCCAAGCCGGCGGCTGAAGTGCTCGCAGGCGGGCGCGGCGGCGGGCCGGTGGTCGATGGCTGGTTTCTGCCCGACGAACCCGCCAATATTTTCGCGCAGGGCAAGCAAAACGACGTCCCGATTCTGGTGGGTTCGAATAAAGACGAAGGAACATTTTTTTCGCAGCGAACGACTGCCGTGGCCTGGATCCAGCGGGCTCATCAGCGTTACGGCGACCTGGCCGATAAATTTCTGAAGCTGTATCCGGCCGCGTCGGATGCGGAGGCGAATGCGTCCGAGCTGGCAGCGTTCCGCGATGAGCTGGGATGGGTGCAGCGGAATTGGGCGCGGCTCCAGAGCAAGACTGGCAAGTCCAAGGCTTATCTCTATTACTTCACGCACGAACCTCCGCCGGCGCCGGGAGCGCAGCCCGGAGCAAACGGATTTCCGGCCCGGGGCGCGGGAGCCACTCACGGCGCTGAAGCGCCTTACGTGTTCGAGAACCTTCTCGGGAACCGGCCTTGGGCCGATCTCGACCACCAGCTTTCCGACACGATTTCTTCGTATTGGGTGAACTTCGCAACAAATGGCGATCCCAATGGGAAGAATCTTCCGAAATGGTCGGCGTTCGATGACAAAAGGAATACTAGAATGGTTTTGGGAGACGTCGTCGCGACCGGTCCGGGACTGACGCAGGCGCAGATAGGGTTCTTCCAGGCTTGGTACGACAACCAGACCCAGAAATAGATATTGTAACCCGGCGGGCTGCCCTTTCGTCATGTTTTCGTCTGTTGTACGCTAAATCTCCAGGAGGCCCTATGGTCGCGATTCGCGTGTTTTTTGGCGCCACGCTGGTAGCCGCTCTCTCATCTTCGGTTCCGCGGCTTGTTGCCGAGGTTTACCCGCTTATCGTCAAGGGAAAAGTCACGATGCCCGACGGCTCGCCGCCGCCATTCACCGCCGGGATCGAGCGGGTCTGTAGCGATTACCAGGGATCCGCTCCAGGTCCGCTCACGAATAAGAACGGTGAATATCTTTGGCGCATGGACGTCGATCCGCTGCGCACGCGCTCATGCTTCATCCGCGCGACTCACCCCGGCTATACTTCGACCACTGTGGACATATCCGCTCTCAATGGATACACCAACACCACGGCAACGCTGGACACGCTGATCCTCAGCAATCGGTCAGCCGATCCGTATGCAATCATTAGCTCCGAGTCCGGCGTGCCTTCGCGCGCGAGTTCGTCTTGGAAAGCGGCTATGAAAGCGCTAGACAAACAGGACTACCCGGAAACCGTGGCGAAGATCCAGGCGGCGGTCGCGGCTGCGCCGAAGTTCGCGCTCGCCTGGCACGCACTGGGAGTGGTGGAGGAAAAACAGCAGTTGAAGCTCCCTGAAGCGCGCGACGCATACCAAAATGCGATTGAGGCCGATCCCAAGATGCTACCGCCCTATATCGCGTTAACGCGCCTCTGTATCAAGACCAAGGACTGGCAGTGCGCGGCAAAGACTGCTGATGATCTGATAAAAATTGATTCCAAGAAGGTGGTGACGGAGATTTATCTCCATCAAGCCGTGGCCCGCTATGGTCTCAAGGATTTGGCAGGCGCTGAGGCGAGCGCCAAGGAGGCCATGGAACTCAAGACTCCGCGTTCGGAATATGTGCTCGGCCGGATTCTCGAAGCGAAAGGCGACGCCGACGGCGCGCGTGAGCACATCTCAAGGTATCTGGAGCAAGACAAGAACGCGCCTGACGCGGAATTGATCCGCGCGCACCTGCAGAACATCGGGAAGCCGGAGGCGAGCCAGGTGGATCCCGATCTCGAGCAACTCTAAGCCTGCATGCCCCATCGGCGCACGGTGCGGTTCTCGATGGTCTTGAAGACCAAATTCTCCACTGCCAGGCCGAACAGGATTACCGTGAGCAATCCGGCAAAGACGTCGGCGATTAAAAGCTGATTCTTGCGCTCGAAAATGAACCATCCGAGTCCGCCCGACCCGGAGCTGACGCCGAAGACCAATTCGGCGGCGATGAGTGTCCGCCATGCGAACGCCCAGCCGACCTTGAGTCCGGTGAGAATGCTGGGGAACGCACCAGGTATCAAAATCCGCGCGATGTAGCCCACTCGCGACAACCCGTAGTTCTGCCCCACCATTCTCCAGGTGGGACTCACCGAACGAAAACCCGCGAAGGTGTTGAGGGCGACGGCCCATAGAACGGCGTGGATCAATACGAAGATGATGCTGCCCTGGCCGAGCCCAAACCAGATGAGCGCCAGCGGCAGAAGCGCGATCGAAGGCAGGGGATTGAACATGGCCGTGAGCGTTTCGAGAAGATCCGCGCCGAGGCGCGTGCCGGTGGCGAGAGCGGTCAGGAGAGCTGCGATCGCCAGCCCGGCGGCATATCCTTTGAGGAGCATCGAAATTGTATACACTGCGGCCCGCGGCAGTGCTCCGGACTCGACGGATGCCACCAACGCGGCTACGGTAGCTGAAAACGTCGGTACCAGCAGAGGATTGTCGAGCCATCTGGCATAAAATTCCCACCCGGCCGCTAATACTACCAGCAGCGCTGTCTTCCGAACTGCTCCGCTCTCGTACAGCTTGTCCCACAGGCTGAGCGGCTTCTCCACTACATCGAATCCCGCGGTTGAGACCGCGTAGAAAATCTCGGGACGTTGGGCGTCAGACATGGCTGGCTCCTTCCCGTATCTCGCCGCCGAATAGCAGTTCGTGGATGCGAGCTGAGAGCAGCACGCCGGAACCGTCGACATCATCATAGCCGCGGCTGTTGATTTCGGCCATTACTTGCCCAGGATGAGCACTCATCAGCAGGATGCGGCTGCCGATGCGAATCGCCTCTGGAATGGAATGCGTGACGAATAGCACGGTGAATCTGGTCTCATCCCAAAGCTGCAACAACTCTTCTTGCATGTGCGCACGCGTCAGCGCATCCAGGGCCGCGAACGGCTCATCCATCAGCAGGATCCGGGGCTCCATGGCCATCGCGCGGGCGATGGCGACACGCTGTTTCATTCCGCCCGAAAGCGTGTGGGGGTAACTCAAGGCGAATTCGGTCAAGTTCACCTTGGCGATGTAATGCATGGCGCGCTCCTCCGCCTGCGGGCGCGGAAGCCTGCCGCTGGCGGTCAGAGCAAAAACGATATTCTCCTTGACCGTCTTCCACGGCAGGAGCTGATCGAATTCCTGAAACACGAACACGCGGTCCGGCCCGGGACCGGCGACCTCGGTCGTGTTCAGCAGAATCCGACCTTCCGTCGGCTGGATAAACCCGCCCACGGCTTTGAGCAGCGTCGATTTCCCGCACCCCGACGGTCCCAGCACAACGAATCGGTCCGATTGAAAAAGGTTGAAGGTGACACGGTATGTGGCAGTGACCAAATGATCTTTGCCGCGGTATCGAAGCGTGAGACCTTCGACTGCCAACAGGGGAGTCCCGGCCGGTTTCATCGAGTCAGCTTCCTGGCGCCCCGTGAATCTCCGGAAAGAATAAATCCTTCCAGGACGCCGGATGGTTCTTGATCGACCCCTCGCCAGCCATGAACTCCGCGTATTTCATGAGGTTCTCCGGCGTAGTGGTGAACTTGACATGTGGATCGTTCAAGACTTCGACGATCTCTTCGCGCGTCAGACCGCCGCCTTCGGATGTTAACAGAAGATCCGCGGCCATGTTCTTGTCGGCGACGATCATATGATTCGCTTCGTCCAGCGCCTTCAGCACGGCGCCGACGATTCGGGGATTCTCCTGCCGGAACTTGCTGGTGGTCGAGATCATAGTGAACGTGGTCGAGCCCCCCATGACGTCGTCGGAGTTCAGAATCGTTCGAATGCGCGGATCCTTGATCTCGCGTTGATGGAATGGCGGCGAGCTGAAGTGCGCGCTGATACCCGCCGATCCGGAAAGCAACGCGATCACCGCATCAGGATGCGCCATCGAGACGGTGAACCTGTCGAAGCGCATAGCCTGGGCCGGGCCATACTTCTCCTTCGCGTACATCTGCATAATGATCGCCGGGATCGATACCTTGATGGATGTAACCGCGATTTTGTCCCGATCGGTAATATCATCCAGCTTTTTGAGGTGCTCGGAATTCGTGTTGAGGTACATGGGCATGGATGTCATCGCAGCGATGCCTTCCACATTCATCGAATTGGCCGAGCCATGAGTCTTGTCCCATAAAGTGAGGAACGCCGGCGGACCAGCGGAGATAAAATCCGCCGAGGAGGATAACAGCGCATCGTTCATAGCCGCCGGACCGCCCAGGTCCATCCAGCGGACCGTCAAGTTGGCGACGCCTGAGGCCGCGGCATTCTTCTCAATCAGGCGGTACTTCTCCATCACCAGAAGCGGGAGGAATCCGACACCGCCCGCACCTTTAGGAATTCGTACCTCGTGCTTATTCGTGCCGCCCCCGCATGCGGCTAAGAACGAAAGTAGAAGCGCAAGTGCGGGGCGCATGCTTACCTTGCGGCCGGGACCGCCGCCTCAAT
>Ga0070679_100001046_pt1 | contig 24120 bp, 17 predicted proteins | sample KBSC63BmetaG_FD_65652 | JGI IMG/M metagenome (GOLD analysis project Ga0070679, IMG submission 65652) | Corn rhizosphere microbial communities from Kellogg Biological Station, Michigan, USA - KBS C6-3B metaG | ecosystem: Host-associated > Plants > Roots > Rhizosphere | place: USA: Michigan... | reverse complement strand
ACCCAGCGCCACCACCGCGGTGGTCAGCACCGTCGACAGCAGCATGCCGCCCGACAGCGCGCGATGCTCCTCGGCCGACGTGATCACGTCGCCGGCGACGCCGATGCGCACGGCGGGACCGGCCAACCGGCGGGCCTCGTCGGCGGCGGCGCGTGCCGCAGCCAGCGCCGGCGCGTTGGCGGCGACGTCGTCGGCGGGATGGCGGGTGCGGGCCACCACCAGCTGCACGCGTCCATCACGCGACAGCACCGGCTGGGGCTGTCGGGCCGCGCTCTCCAGTTGGTCCAGGCGCTGCTTCAGCGCGCGCAGGCGTACCGCGCCTTGCCCGTCCGGCGCCGGACCGTCGTCGACGGCGACGTACAGGGGGTTGGCGCGCGCCTTCAGCTCGCGAAGCTCGTCGCGGGCGGCCTCCAGATCGCCGGTGGGCGCCAGCAGGTACCGGTGGTCCCACGCGAAGCGATCACGCGTGGCCGTGTCGCCGTCGATCTGCAAGATCGTTCCACCCACCCCGCGCAGCCGCGCCTCGACGTGGCGGGCCGCCTGCTGGCGCCGGGTGGCGTCGTCCGACTCGATCGCCACGATGATGGTCCCGTAAAGCGGCGCGCGCCCTTCCAGCGCCCGCAGATCGCGCACCGAGCGCGCGCCCGGGGGCAGCAGCGCCGCCAGATCGCCGCGCAGACGCAGCCGCGCCGATAGCGCGCCCGTCACCACCGCGGCCAGCGCCGCCCCCAGCAAGATCGGCCGGCGATGGCGGGTGGTCCAGCGGGCCCAGCGCGCGCCAAGCTGGTTCGCGGTCATCGGGGCCCCCGGGCGAAGCTCGCCAGGTTGTTCGCGATCGCCAGCGCGACCAGCGCGATCGCGAACAGCGAAGGGGACGGCACCGCCAGCGCGGGCAGCAGGTTCATCAGGGCTTGGCGCATGGGGGATGGCAGTGCAGCCGATGTGCCACCATGAAACCCGCGCATTCGCGCCTGTCAGGTGTTCAAACCTGGACGCCCGCTGCCCAATCTCTCGCAGCGGGCGGCTAGAACGCGCGCGACTGGCCGCCGTCGATCGGCACGCACGCCCCGGTGATCCACGACGCCCGCGGGGAGCACAGGAACGCCACCACGTCTCCGATCTCCTCGGGCCGGCCGAAGCGACCGAACGGGATCTCGCGCGTCACGAAGGCGGCGATTCCCGCCGGGTCGGCCTTCTGCCGGCGCTCCCAACCGCCGCCCGGGAACAGCACCGAGCCCGGCGCCACGCTGACGACGCGGACGTTGTCCCTGGCCAGATCGCGCGCCATGGCCTTGGCCAGGCTGATCTCGGCGGCCTTGGCGACGTTGTAGCTGGGACCACCGCCCGACTCGCGCCCGTAGATCGAGGCGACCAGGGCGATCACGCCCCCGCCGCGCGCCCGCAGGTGCGGCAGCGCCGCGCGGGACACCCGCAGCGCGGGGAACAGGTTGCGGTCCAGGACGGCCTGCAGATCGCCTTCGTCCGTGGCATCGAAGTCGCGGCCCCCCGAGCCGCCGACGTTGTTGACCACGATGTCGATGCCGCCGTAGGCGCCGGTGGCGGCGTCGATCAGCGTGGCCACGCCCTGCGGCGTGGTCACGTCGGCGATGACCCCCCGCGCGGCGCCACCGCGCTGGCCCGCCTCGGCGACGGCCGCGTCCAGGTCCCCGGCGTGGCGCGCGCACATGACGACGCGGGCGCGCTCGCCGGCCAGTGCCAGCGCGATGGCGCGCCCGATGCCGCGGCTGGCGCCCGTGACCACCGCGACCTTGTCGTCCAGTCCCAGTTCCATGCGCCGCAGCTTAGCTGCCGGGCGCGTTCACGTCAGGGCAGCCCGGGGCCCGCGTCGTTCGTCCCCTGCGTCGCGTGCGGCGGCGACGCGACGTACAGGGCGATCCCCGGCTCGACGGCGAACGCCAGGGGCGTGTACGTGAACGGCGCCTTGGTGGCCGTCACCGTGTACGTGCCGGGCGCCAGGTTGCCGAACAGCACGCCGCCGTCGACCGAGGTGCTGGTCAGCGCCGGATCGGGCACCACCGCGCTGTTGAAGTACACCGGTCCCAGCGACGCCGGAAAGGCGACGGCCGGGGCGATGGCGACCTGCGCGCCTGGATCGCCGTGCGGCAACATCGGCGTGTACATGGACGCCCAGGACTTCCCCACCGTGGTCACCAGCACGTTGCTCAGCGCGTACGGCACGCCCAGCAGGCCGCTGATCTGCTGCTCGATCTGCGTCTTCGCCGCCGTGTAGTAGGCCTGGGTGGGAAGCTGGATCGCCACGTCGTCGATCCCCGCATCGCCGATCTCGAAGACCTGCGATTTGGTCGTCTGATAGCCGGCCTTCTCGTACACGAACGAGAGGTGCAAGGGGGCGCCTTGCTCTTTCAGCAGATCCACGCCCCAGTTGCCGCTGGCGTCGGAACGCAGCCGCAGCAACTTCGTGGCCGGAAGCTCGGCGATCGAGACCCGCACCCCTTCGACGGTCGACTGGAAGGGGAAGGACACGGGCGGCGATCGCGACAGATCCAGCCCGAAGTGAAATACCGTCCCGGCGACGTGGACGACCTTCAACCGGCCGCGGCAGCCTGGCTGGAACGCGGTGACCAGCGGGCTGCTCTGCGGTTCCGGGCCGGCGCCGTCGTCGGCGGCCGGGTTCGATGCGGCGCAGGCGCCGTGAAGCAGCGAGGCGGCGGCGATGGCGACCAAGGCGGGCGTTCGATGGAACATGATCGGCTCCTGTGGTGGATGATTGTGTCCACCTCGCGAGATAGACGAGGGGCTCGTCCTCGTCTGTCTCGCTGATCAGGCTACCCGGGTCAATCGCGCCGCGGACACGCCCGACGGCATCGCGACGAGTCGCTCAGAGCGACGCCAGGAAGGCCGTCAGGGCCGCCCGCTCGTCGGTGGTCAGGCCGATGGCGAACTTCGCGTTGTAGAAGGCGACCACGCCGGACAGGCTGCCGGCCGAGCCGTTGTGGAAGTACGGCGCGCGCCCGGCCAGGCCCCGCAACGTCGGCACCTTGAACGTGCTGACGTCCTTGAACGCGCCGGTGATCAGGGCGCGTCCCGGATCGCTGACGATCACCTGCGTGCCCGTGCTGCGCTCGCGCAGGGTATAGGACGGCAGGTCCGCGGTGATCTTCGCGCCGGTCGTCAGGCCGATGTCGAAGAAGCGCGGGCTCGAGCTGGAGCCCGCGCCCGGGGCGTCGTGGCAGAAGCTGCACGTCGCCGTCACGGACGGCTGGTCAGGCGTGTTCAATCCCGCGACGCCGGTCACGGTGAACGTGCGCGTGTTGAAGAGCTGCTCGCCACGCGCGATCTGCCGGCGGGCGTCGGCGTCCGCCCCCACGTCGGTGGTGGCCGCCCACGCGGCGTACGTCGAGAAAACGTTGGGGTCGAAGGACATACCCGACAGGGCAGGGTCGTTGATGCCGGCGAAGAAGTTCTGTTGCACCAGGGGAAGCGGGCCACCGAAGGCCTGCAGCGCGTCCAGGGGGCCCGCCGTCGTGCTGGAGGCCTGCGCCGTGTAGATCCCGAGCTCGAAGTCGGCGATTTCGGACAGGTTCGGAGCGCCCACCGTTCCCCCCTGAGCATGTCCCAGCGTGGCGTCATCGGCCTGCGTCAACAGCGCCAAGCGCAGCAGCGTGGCGGCGTCGGTGCCGGTGGCCGTCCCCTCGCGACCATCCCACATCACGGTTGAGAGAAAACGCAGGTTCGCCGCCGGCAACGGCCTGCGGAACAGCGACAGCTCGGCAGCCGACGCGTAACCGTAGGGGTCGTTCACCGCGACCAGATCGAAGTCGGCGTTGGCCGGGATCGGGAGACCGACGCGGATCAGGGCCTTCGACAGCAGCATGGCGTAGGCGGTGCGGCGGGCGTCCACCGTCGACACGTCGGCCAGCGGCGACACGGCGCCGTCGACGGGACGGAACAGAGGATCATTCCCGTCGGTGGCATTGAAGATGGCCAGCGCTCCGGCCGGCGTCAGCGACATGGCCTGATCCGGCAGGTGGCACGAGCCGCAGCTACGGCCGTTGCTGCCCAGCGGTTGATAGAAGGCGAAGGTGTCGTCGGTCAGGGCGCCATCGACGCGCACGGTGGTGGAGCTGCCGGCGCTGTTCGTGGTGGACACCATCCCGGGGACGGCCGCGATCGTGCCACCCGTGCCACCCGACCCGCTGGGGCGGGTGCCTCCCGAGCCGAGGACGATGGGACCGCCGGGGCTGCCGCCGGAACCCGCGCCGCCGCCCGCACCGCCACCCGAGGCCGGCGCGCCGCCCGCGCCCGCGCTTCCCCCCATGGCCGGAGCGCCCCCCACGCCGGTGCCTGGTGCTGCGCCGCCGCTACCGACAACGGGGCCGGACCCCGCCTGGCCCCCGGTCGCCGTGGGGGTGCCGCCGCTGCTGCCGCCCGACGGCTGCGCGCCCGCGCCGGCGGTGCCGCCCGTCGCGGCGATGCCGCCGCCCGCGCCGGCGAGGCCCGCTCCGCCGTTCGACGATGGCTGGCCGCCCGCGCCGGCCGTCCCGCTGTCGGCGCCCGCCGCGCCGCCCGTGGCGGATGGCTGGGCCGAACCCCCGTGACCTCCGGCGGCGGGCGCGCCGCCCCCGGCGCCCCCCTGGGCCGTTCCCCGCATGGTCGTCCCCGCGGTGCCGCTGTCGTTCGCGTCGCCCTGCGTGCACGAGGCGGCCGCCAGGGCCAGCGCGAGGGTGAAAGCGAGTCCGCCGCGAGCGGCGAGACCGCGCCGTCGGTCGCCGGCGATCGCGACCGTGCGCGCGGGGGCAGTCGTAAGAGAGGTGTGGGGCCTATTCGTCATCCCGGTCCGCCTAGCAAGGTGTGTTCCCGGCTTTCACGGACCGACATCGGTCCCGCCGGAGCACCTGGACAACGCAGCGAGGGCCCGAAACTTCCCGTAGGACGGCCTCGTCCGCGGGGTTAGCTCGTTGGAGGGTCCGTGGTGAGCGAGCGGCGGGGTATGGCGCGGCGATCAGAGCCATGAATCTTGTTGCGCATTGTTGGCTACACAAGCAACAACTCGGCACACGGCCAGCGCGCGTCGCCTACGGACAGCACCGGATGCGGCCCTGGTCCAGCAGGCTACCGCTAGCGCAGCTGGCAGAGGTCCAGCACGTTCATGTCCGTGTAGTCCTGGTTCTCGCCTGCCATCGCCCAGATGAAGCCGTAGTTGCGCGTGCCGGCGCCCATGTGGATCGACCAGGGGGGCGAGACCACCGCCTGCTCGTTGGCGACGATCAGGTGGCGGACGTCGTCCGGCTGCCCCATGAAGTGGAACACGCGATCGTCCTTGCCCAGGTCGAAGTAGAAATAAACCTCGGAGCGCCGGTCGTGCAGGTGCGGGGGCATCGTGTTCCAGACGCTGCCCGGCTTCAGCAGGGTGACGCCCAGCAGCAGCTGCGCCGACTGGCAGGTGGTGGGGACGATGTACTGATAGATGGTGCGCTCGTTCGACGTCTCCAGCGCGCCGCGGGCCAGCGGCACCGCCTTGTCTATTCCGATCTTCACCGTCTCGTAGCGGACGTGGGCGGGTGCGCTGACCAGGTAGAACCGCGCCGGCACGTCCGGCGACGCCGACTCGAAGCTGACGTCGGCGGTGCCCATCGGCACGTACAGGCCGTCGCGCGGCGCCAGGTCGTGCGCGGTGCCGTCGGCCCGGACGCGGCCCGGACCGCCCACGTTCACGATGCCCAGCTCGCGGCGCGCCAGAAACGGCGCGTCGGCCGGCGCCTGCTGGCGGGGCAGCGCCAGCGGCCCCGCCAGCGGCATCGCGCCGCCGATCACCAGCCGCTCGACGTGCGCGTAGGTCAGTGACACCTGGTCGGGCTGGAAGATATCGGGGATCAGGTAGCGATCGGCGAGCGCCGCGCCATCCGCGCCGCGCATCATGTCGGGGTGGGTGGCCTGCAGGACGCGCTGGTACATGCGGCTCATCTACCACGCCGGCGCCAGACCTCGCGCCGGCGCGGCAGCTCGGTCTACAGCGGCGGCTGCGCCTTCTTGAGCAAGTCGACCAGGTAGCTGTCGAACATCTCGCCCGCCTGCGGCGCGCCCGGAGACGCGTCGTCCGAGGCGCAGTTCTTGTCGAAGCGCTTCGCGGTCGGATCCGCGACGCCGTCGGACTCGCCCGGCACCTTGATGTAGACGTAGGCGTCGACGAACGGGGCCGGCGCCGCCTGCGGGCGCTCGCCCAGGCCGGCGCCCTTGATGTTGCACCAGTTGCTCATCGAGGTGCGCACGTGGGCCGTGCCGTTGCGGCCGGTGTCGATCAGGAAGCCCTTGCCCTTGATGCCGGCGGCCTCGAGCGCCTTGTTCAGATCGGCGGCGTACCCGATCTCGTCGTTCGGGGGACCGGCCGGATCGCGCGGCGGATTCGTGGGATCCTTCGCGGAGTCGTAGTTCGAGACGTTCAGCGCGAAGCCGCGCACGCGGTCGTCGCCGCCGGCCATGGCCAGCACCTCCTTGAACACCGGGATCGCCTTGACCAGATTCTTCGGCCAGCCCAGCCAGCCCGCGTGGGCCGCATCCAGGTAAAGGAAGACGTTCGGCATCGACAGCTTGGTGATGGCGTACGCGATGCCGCGCTTGTAGACCGGGGCCGCCTCCTGGCAGGCCGGGTTCTCCATGTTCGTGACCAGGTTCGCCAGCGAATCGGGCTCCAGCACCAGCGCCACGCGCACGTCGGGGTGGGCGGCCAGCGCGGCGGCGATCACGTCGATGTACTGGTGCTGGTAGCGCCCTTCGCCGCCCTCGCTGACCGACAGCTCGCCGGCCGAGGCGGCGGCATTGCAGTCGCGGTTCGGCAGGTCGTATACGACGAACGTCACGATGACGGGCTTCCCCGCCGCCTTCTGCTGCCGCTGGGCATCGTCCAGGTAGCGGTTCAAATCCTTCGTGTCCTTGATCCACGACAGCCAGATGGCGGTCGGCAGCGCCGCCATCTTCTTCAGCAGCGCGGCGTCAGCGGGGCGCTTCGCGGCCAGCTCGTTCACCGTCTTGGCGTAATCGGGGTTCACGTACTGGGTCGCCCCCTCGTACGGGTTCACGCCGTCCGGCGCGTGCGGCGCCGTCGAGGGCACCACGGGCGACGCCTTGGGCCCGGTCGCACACCCCAGCAGGGGCAAGGCCAACGCAACGCCCAAACAGCCGAACAGCCGCATCCGTACGGTCATGGAAACCCTCCTCTTTGCACAGTCACTTCGCCAGGCGAGGGCCGCATGGTACCAGATGGCCCGCCGTCGCCGGGCCGGGCGCCGTTCTGATAACCTCCGCTCGTGAGCCTGTTGAGCCCGATCCTGGCAAAGACCCCGGTGGCGGCGATAGGGGAGGTGGTGGCGTGCATGACGGCGATCGATCAGGCGCTGCCCTCCGACGACGGGATCTCGTGCTTCAACAAGCTGTACCTGGGCGTCACGCAGAACGTGCTGGCGGCCGTGGACTCGACGGCCTTCACCGATCCGGCCTTTCTGGCGGCGCTGGACGTCGAGTTCGCGAACCTGTACTTCTCGGCGTTGCGGTGCTTCGACGGGGCCGCCGGCGAAACGCCGCACGCCTGGGCGCCGCTGTTCGCCGTCCGGTCGGATCGCACCATCGCGCCCATCCAGTTCGCGCTGGCCGGCATGAACGCGCACATCAACCGCGATCTACCGGTGGCGCTGGTGACCACCTTCGCGGCCCGGGGGCTGGCGCCCAGCGCGGGCTGTCCGCAGCACCAGGACTTCGAACGGGTGAACAAGCTGCTGGCGGCGACGGAGACGCAGGTGAAGGCGCGCTACCTGGACGAGCTGACACGCAAGCTGGACGTGGTGTTCGACGGCGTCGATGACGTCGTCGCCATGTGGAGCGTGGCCCGGGCCCGCGAGGCCGCCTGGACGAACGGCGCCGTCATGTGGCGCCTGCGCGGCGCCGGCCCGATCGAGCAGGACTACGTGGCGGCGCTCGACCGCACCGTCGGCTTTGCCTCGCGCGGTCTGCTCGTGTCGACGGGGCAGTAGGGACGCTTCCTACGGGGCCATGCTGCCGCGCTCGGGGATCGACACGATCGCGGGGCGTTCCGGCGTGCCCGCGACGGTGTACAGCAGCGGCGGTTCGCGCAGCGCCGTGCGCTCGCCCGCGGGATCGACGCTGACCGAGGCGAAGCCTTCGATGCTGATGCGATCACCGACCCGGATCATCGCCTCGTAGTACCGGTAGTCCTTCCAGGGGGCGTGGTGCAGCAAGGTGGTGATTCGACGCTGGATCTCGGCCCCGAACTCCCACTCGTACTTCGTGTCCAGCACCACCTTGAAGGGGCCGCGCACGCTGATCACCACCTCGCCGTCCTGGGCCAGGAAGAACGGCGCGCAGTCGGCGCTCTCGTGCACCTTGCGCCAGCCCGGCTCCTCGACCACCAGCCGGTAAGCGATGCACGGCTGCTGCATCACGGGCGACGTCAACAAGTGATCGGCCCCGCGCGCGACCGCGTACATGCGCACGCGTGTCCCGTTGGGAATGGAAGATAGACGCGCGGCCCGTACGCCCAGGGGGCGCCCGGCGAACCCTGTCATCGACCCACAACGATAGCGGATCCAGCGCCGCGCGCTCAACGGTGTTTCACGCTGGCGTCGAGTGGCCGGGGCGAAGACTGATAAGGCTTGCGCGAGCGGATTGCGCCTCATAGACCCTTGGCCATGAGCACGACCGGAGAGGTGCAACAAGCGGATGGCGGCGGGCGGCCGGGCGCAGGCCCCGTCGCGGTCGCGGAACCGAAGACGTCGCCAGCAGTCGCGGCGCCGGCGAAGCCGAAGGGCAGGAAGCGAATCGTGGCCGCGCTGGTGGTGCTGGCCATCGCCGTCGGGGCGTTCGTCTATTACCTGCACGCGCGCCAATTCGAGGAGACCGACGACGCCCAGATCGACGGCAACATCACGAACCTGGGCCCGCGGGTCATGGGCACGGTCACGGCGGTGTTCGTGCGCGAGAACCAGACGGTGAAGGCGGGCGAGGTGCTGCTGGAGATCGATCCCACCGAGTTGCAGGTCGCCGTGGCCCAGGCCAAGGCGGCCGTGGCGCAGGCGCAAGCGCAGCTGCAGGCCGAGGATCCTTCGGTCTCGATCACCGAGACCTCGAACAAGGCGCTGCTGGCCGGCGCCTCGTCCGAGCTGGCCCAGACCATGGCGGGGCTGTCCGGGTCGCGCAGCGACGTCGATCAGCTGACGGCGCGGCTGGCGCAGGCGGAAGGGAACGCCAAGCTGGCCCACATCGAGCGCAAGCGCGGCGAGGAGCTGTTCGCCGCCCAGGCGTTGCCGCGCGCCGATCTCGATCGCCGCATCACCGCCGCCGAGACCGCCGACGCCGAGGTGCAGGCCACCCGACAGGCGCTGGCCTCGGCGCGCCAGCGCGTGGCGGCGCTGCATGCGCAGGTCGGCGGCACGCAGAGCAAGCTGGCCGAGGTGCGCAAGAACGCGCCGCGCGAGGTGGAGACCCGCCGCGCCACGGTGCTGTTCCGCCAGGCCAACCTGGACCTGGCCAAGGCGCAGCTGTCGCAGGCCGAGCTGAACCTGAGCTACGCGAAGGTGCGCGCCCCCATCGACGGCCTGGTGGCCCGGAAGGCCGTCAACGTCGGTGATCACGTGGCGCCCGGGCAGCTGTTGATCGCGCTGGTCGAGACGAAGACCCTGTGGGTCACCGCCAACTACCGCGAGACGCAGTTGCAGCGGGTGAAGGCGGGGCAGTCCGTCGAGCTTCACGTGGACGCGCTGGATCGGGATCTGACCGGCAAGGTGGAGAGCCTGGGTGGCGCCACCGGCTCGCGCCTCAGCATCCTGCCGCCCGAGAACGCCTCGGGGAACTATGTGAAGGTGGTGCAGCGGATCCCGGTCCGCATCGACATCGACCCCGGGCAGCCCGATCTCGATCGCCTGCGCCCAGGCATGTCGGTCGAGCCGAAGATCCGGGTCGCGCCGTGACCGGAGGCAAGACCGACAAGGCGTCCGGGAACGGCGCGCCCAAGCCGGCCGCGGCGCGGCCGTCGTACTTCGAGACCGGCTGGACGAACGGCCACAACCCGTGGGCCATCGCGCTGGTGGTCACCATGGCCACCTTCATGGAGGTGCTGGACACCAGCATCGCCAACGTCTCGCTGCCCCACATCGCGGGCAACCTGTCGGTCAGCCAGGACGAGAGCACCTGGGTGCTGACGTCGTACCTGGTCTCGAACGCGGTGGTGCTGCCGATCAGCGGCTGGATCGCGTCGAAGATAGGCCGCAAGCGGTTCTACATGATCTGCGTGGTCGTGTTCACGACCAGCTCGTTCCTGTGCGGCGTGGCGCCGTCGCTGGGGCTGCTGATCTTCTTCCGCGTCATCCAGGGGCTGGGGGGCGGGGGGCTGGGCCCCAGCGAGCAGGCCATCCTGGCCGACACCTTCCCGCCCGCCAAGCGCGGGATGGCCTTCGCCGTCTACGGCATGGCGGTGGTGCTGGCGCCGGCCATCGGCCCCACGCTGGGCGGCTTCATCACCGATCACTTCACCTGGCGCTGGATCTTCTTCATCAACGTGCCGGTGGGCCTGGTGTCGCTGTTTCTGACGCATCGGCTGGTGTCCGACCCGCCGCACATCCGCAACGCCAAGGAGAAGACGGGGGGCATCGACTACATCGGCCTGGGCCTGATCGCGGTGGGCCTGGCCTGCCTCGAGATGGTGCTGGACAAGGGGCAAGAGGACGACTGGTTCACCTCGCCGTTCATCGTCGTGATGAGCGTGATCGCGGCGGTGACGCTGGTGTCGTTCGTGATCTGGGAGAGCAAGCAGAAGAACCCCGTCGTCGACGTGAACATGTTCAAGGACCGCACCTTCGCGGTGTCGAACGTGATGATGCTGGTGCTGGGCATCGCGCTGTTCGGATCGACGGTGCTGCTGCCCCAGTACACGCAGGTGATCATGGGCTACTCGGCGCAGCAGGCCGGCATGGCGCTGTCACCGGGCGGCTTCGTGGTCATCATGATCTTGCCGTTCGTCGGCTTCCTGGTGTCGCGGGTGGACGCGCGTTACCTGATCGCCTTCGGCTTCGTGGCCCTGTCGGCCTCGATGTTCTACATGTCAGGCCACTTATACGAGGGCATCGACTTCAAGACCGCCGTCGAACTGCGGGTGCTGCAGTCGATCGGCATGCCGTTCCTGTTCATCCCCATCAACACCCTGGTGTATTCGGGGGTGCCGCCCCAGAAGAACAACGCCGTATCCGGCATCGTGAACCTGTCTCGCAACATGGGCGGCGACATCGGCATCGCGTTCGTGACCACGCTGGTCTCGCGCCGGGTGCAGTTTCACCAGGACACGCTGGTGGCGCGGACCAGCAACTACGACGCCACCTTCAGGTCCACCCTGGGCGGGGTCACGCGCGCGCTGGAGCACGCGGGCGCCTCGTCGGTAGAGGCGGCCAGCAAGGCGATGCACGTGCTGTACTTCCAGGTGCAGCGACAGGCGATGACGCTCGCTTACCTCGACGCGATCAAGATGCTGGCGTACTTCACGGCGGCCATGTTGCCCTTGTTGTTGCTGGCCCGGCGACCGCGCGGCGGGGCGCCCGTCGGCGGTCACTAGCGCGGGCGGCCCGTTGTCGCGAAGGCTGGTTTCTAAAACGATCTGACAAACCGCGGCATCCTGGCTGCCGTGAGATCACGCGGTTTTGGGCGGGCACAGACCGCCAGCAGGCGTGCGCCTGCTTGACAGCATGCTATTCACGTCCTGTAGCGCGTGCTAACTTGCGCGTTTGCGCGGCCAGCGCGGGTGACGGGCCTTCTCCCCCCCAATTTGGAAGGACGGTTACCCAAGGCGTTGGACTGGCCGTGCCGTCGTCCCGAATCACCAAGGAGAAGACCCATGGTACGGCTCCCCCATGCCCGTAGTGGCTCATCGTGTGTCCGATCATCGATCCGCGGGGCCGACCGCGGCAGCGCTCCGCGCTGGCGCTCGGCCTCGCCCGCCATGTGCGCCCTCGCCATCGCCGCCGCCCTGACCGGCGCCTGTGGCTCGGCCACCAGCAACCCACCGCCTGGCAGCGGCGGTTCGCAGGGCAGCAGCTCCGGGGGCAGCACCGGCAGCGGTGGCGCCAACTCCTCTTCGGGTTCGGGCGGCAGCAACAGCTCCAGCTCGGGCGGCAAGACGGGCAGCGGCGGCTCCAGCTCTGCTTCGGGTTCGGGCGGCAGCCCCGCCGCGACGGGGGGCACCAGCGGATCGGCCAGCGGCGGGAGCACCGGCACCACCAGCAGCGGCGGCAAGATCGGTGGCGGCGCGGGGGGCAGCTCCGGGGGCAGCCCGGGCACCGCGGGCGCGGCTCCGGGCAGCGGCGGCGCGACGCCCACGGGCGGGAAGTCGGGTTCGGGCGGCTCGCCAGGTACGGCCGGCAGCCCAGGCACCGGCAACACCAGCGGCGGTGGCAATGTCTACAACCCGAACTTCGTCGAGTTCTACGGCGCCGATTGCCCCGCCGCCGCTCCGAAGGACGTGATGATCAGCGGCCAGCTGCCCAACCTGTTCACGAACATCGACGGCACGACCATGTCGAAGAAGTCGGACTGGAAGTGCCGCCGCGCCGAGCTGAAGGCGATCGTCGAGAAGTACATCCACGGTCCGAAGCCCCCCAAGCCCGATACCGTGACCGGCACCGTCAGCGCCACGTCGGTGACGGTGCACGTCGAGCAGGGCGGCAAGAGCGTCGACTTCAGCACCCCCGTCAGCATGCCCAGCGGCAAGACCGGCCCGGTCCCCGTCATCATCGGCATGGGGGGCTCCAGCCTGGACGCCGGCATCGTCAGCGGCGAGGGCGTCGCCACGATGAACTACGACCACCAGTCGATCTCCAGCGAGACGACCCGCATGGGCAAGTTCTCGACCATCTACGGCACCAGCACCGGCGCCAGCGCGCAGATCGGGTGGGCCTGGGGCGTCAGCCGCATCATCGACGTGCTGGTCGCCGAGAAGGCGGCCGGTCGCAACAACATCCTCGACCCGACCGCGGTCGGCGTGACCGGCTGCTCGCGCAACGGCAAGGCGGCCTTCACCGTGGGCGCCTTCGACGAGCGCATCGCGCTGGGCATCCCGCAGGAGTCCGGCACCGGCGGCGTCTCGGCGTTCCGCATCGTGAACACCGCGCCCAAGGGGCCGAACGGCATGCCCGCCCAGTCGCTCGCCTCCGCCTGGAGCGAGGCGCAGGGCTGGTTCGGTACCGCCTTCCAGACGTACACCAGCGGCACGAAGGTCGACACCATCCCCGGCGACACGAGCTCGCTGGCCGCGATGTACGCGCCCCGCGGCCTGCTGGTGCTGGACAACTCGCGCATCGGCGAGCTGTGCGCCACCTGCCAGCACGCGGCCAGCGCCGCGGCCGAGGAGGTGTACAAGGCGCTCGGCATCGGCGCCAACCTGGGCTACAACGGCGGCAACCCGAGCGACCCGCACAACCACTGCACGTTCTACCCGGCCACGCAGGGTGATCCCCTGAAGCGCGCCATCCGCGCTCACCTGACCAAGACGATGCCGCCCGATGGCCGCATGGAGCCGCAGCCGGCCGGCACCGCCGATCTGACGAAGTGGGTGCCGTGGAGCGCGATGGCGCCCACGCTGGCCGACGACGTGAGCTGGGCGTCGCCGCCGTTGACCAGCAAGTAAACGCGCTCCGTCCGTGATCGAATCCACTCGCCCGGGCCCCGCGCCCGGGCGAGTTTTTTTGCGCGATTTCAGGCAAGATGACGGGCCCCCGAGGCAAGGACACTGACCCCGTGATTCATCGTTCCCACTGCGGCCGCGCGCTGGCCTTCCGTCTCGCCCTGGCAGCGCTGGCCACCCTGGCGGGTTGCGCCTCCAGCGACGCTGGGGGCGGCGACGATGGAACGATCAACGATGGGACCGGGCCCTGCGCGATGGTCCCGCCGCCGACTGGCGGCAAGACGTACTCCGGCGCTTACGGACAGGGCGTCGCCAGCCCCGGCTACACGTACAACCTGTACTCGGACGGCACCGGCACCGACTCGATCACCGTGTTCGGCGCCGACGCGACCTTCAGCGCGACCTGGGCCAACGTGGGCGACTTCCTGGCCCGGGTCGGCCTGGGCTTCAACTCGACGAAGACGCCCGACCAGATCGGGACCATCACGGCGACGTTCCAGGAGACGAAGACGGGGGACACCGGCGGCTTCACGTACATCGGCCTCTACGGTTGGTCCGTGAACCCGCTGCACGAGTACTACATCGTCGAGGACTGGTACGGCGGCCGGCCGAACCCCGGCACGAAGATGGGGACCATCACCGTCGACGGGGGCCAGTACGACGTCTACACGCACACGCAGAACAACCAGCCCGCCATCACCGGCGGCAATCAGACGTTCGTGCAGTACTTCAGCGTGCGGCAGAGGGCGCGTACCTGCGGCGTCATGTCCGTCTCGCAGCACTTCGCCGCATGGGCGAACATGAACATGACCCTCGGCAACCTCGAGGAGGCGCGACTGCTGATCGAGGCGGGCGACAACCCGGGCGGCAGCATCACGTTCTCGGTGGCGACCGTCACCGTCGACTGAGCCTTGTGCCCCCGGCACCTACTTTGCCAGCGCGCCCACCACTTTGATGATCGCGGCGTCGGTCAGCGCGACTCCTACGAAAAACGCAGGCTTCCAGCCGGGCTGAAGATTGTCACTGATGTGGAAGTCGGCGGGGACTGGCGTGCCCTCTTGGAAGCCGCCCGATAACGTCGACACCTTCTGGTAGCTGACCCCGGCGACAAACGCGATGCCGGAGACCAGTTGTTCAATGGCGCCCACGTAGAAATTCTCGAGGGGGCTGCGGCTGAGAGGAATGCCGACGGCGATCCTGGGCAAGAAGTTCCATCGGCCATCACACTTTCCAGGCAGCACGTCCCACGGCTCACCCTCGCGCGGATCGACGGGGCACCACCAATGCGAAAGCATCAACATGGGCACGATGGCTATGTCTCGTGAACCTCGAATGACCGAGGCGCCGCTGGAGTCCTGGGCGACAGAGTACGTGTGGCCGCCACCGCTCACATTCACAACGGAGAGCCCGAAAGCGACATGGGCCCGGGTCAGCGAATGTACCTCGACGTTCAGCGTCGCCAGCACCGCGCCTGCGTCGTACTTCAGTGTTCGATTTCCCGGGGCATGATTCGCCGGGTTTCCGTCTGCTGCTGTGACCATCAGGCGCGTTCCCGTGACGTTGATCGTCAACATGGTATCGGCTGCCGCCCGCACTGCGAAGGCACTTCGAGCGTTGACCATGTCGATGTGATTCTTGAGGGACTTCGCCGTCGTACATACGGACGCGGCCTGGTCGCGGAGCGTGCTGTCGCCCTCGGCTGCCATGCACGTCTTGGTGGCGTCGGCCAGTTCGTTCAGCAACTTGTTTCCGTCGCTGACCGGCTGCTCTCCGGTTAGCTCGTCCACGACGTCGTTGACCAGTTGCGCCGCCATTGCCAGTTGGTCCTTCGGCGACGGGGGAGGCTTGATAACTTCAAACGCGCCCCCCTTTGGAGTAGGGGCGGCCCCAATCAGCCCGGCGATGGCACCGAGTCCATCGTTCGAAATCGCCGGTAGCGCGGTCGAATCGGTGGTGACTGCATAGCCGTAGCGATAGTCGGGCGCGGTGATCTTGACCACCGGATGGCCACCCGGAAACAGCCGCGCCGGGCAGGTCTCGAAACTACGAGTCATCCCGTTGAACGTGAACTCGTCCGCGGCCGCTTCGACTGGCGACGTCACCAGGCACACGGCGGCTGCGGCTTGAAAGGCGGCAATGGCGACGAAACGACGGGCCGGCTTCATGGCTCTCCTCCGATGATCGGTCAGAACGAAGTGCCTCTCGTCGAGAGGCGGGTCGCTTGCGGCAACAGCAAGGCCCGAGCCACGGCGTCGAGCGCGATCAAGAGGCGGGCAGCCCAACCTGTCCTGGCCAAATGAGACGTTTCCGCGCGTACCGCCGGGTACGGCGTACCGCCCCGGTACAGTGAATCATGCCTTTTCGCGATACTCGTCCGGGCTGACGCTGTACCGCTTAAGCAACCGATGGATCTGCGAGCGGGAGGTGTGCATCTCGACCGCCACGGCCGTCAGGTTGCCGCTATGCCGGCACACCGCGCTCAGGACCTGCTCTCTGGAAGGGGTCTGGCGGGGGCCGAGGGCTGTTCCGCTGCCGCTCCTCTTGCTGTCACGCAGGTCTTCAGGGAGGTGCTCCAATTCGATCGCGCCAGTGGCGTCGGAGAAAATCAGCGCCCCCTGCAGTGTCTTCTCGAGTTCGCGAATGTTGCTGGGCCAGTGATGGCCGTGCAGGGCGCGGACAACGCCCGACGCGAATTCAACCGTGTCCACCCGGTGGGGTGCATGTCGCTTGACCAGCGCGCGCGCGAGGATCCCGACATCCTCAATCCGTTCTCGCAGCGCAGGCAGCGCGATCACATGTCCGTCGAGGCGGCCGAGCAGGTCGGCTCGAAAGCGGTCGCGTGTCACCAGGTCTCGCAGGTTGCGGTGCGTGGCGGCTACCACCCGGATATCGACCGGAAGCGGTTTGGTGCCACCCACCGGCAGCACTTCTCGCTCTTGCAGAACGCGGAGTAAGGCCACTTGTCCCTCCGGCGGCAGATCGCCGATCTCGTCGAGGAACAACGTTCCCTTGTCAGCGGCGCGTACCAGCCCGAGCCGATCCTCGGTGGCACCGGTAAATGAAGACTTGCGGTGGCCAAAGAGCTCGGACTCGATGAGGGAGAGGGTCAGGGCTCCGCAATTGACAGCCTGGAATGGACCGGTGCGCTTCGACAGGCGGTGTATTGCGCGCGCGACGACCTCTTTTCCGGCACCGGTTTCACCGTGAATGAGGACGGAGAGCGATGAGGGCGCCACCACGGCCAGCCTGTCGAATCGATTCATGAGCGTCGTGTTGGCCGTCACGAGCCCGGCGGATTCGAGCCTTTGCAAGGCAGACAGACCGGGCGCGGCGCCGCTGGCTCGAAATACGAAGAACGAGCGCCCCAGTTCGACGAGATCGCCGTCGCGAAGCAGTGCGCGCGTGGTCTCTAGCCCGTTGAGTCGACTGCCGTTCTTCGAATCTCCATCCTCCAGTTCCCAGCCCAGCGTCGTGCGACGGCATTGGGCGTGCACCGTCGACATCCAGCGGTCTCGAAGACTCACCGTCAAACGCCGAGCGCCCTCCAGGCTGGAGAGGAGAGGAGGGGACACCTCCGGACCTCGACCGAACGTCACGGCGTCGACTTGGCTGAGATCGAAAGGGGCGGCTGCGCGCGGACGCCCACCTTCGAAGGTCAGCGTCAGGCTCGCACAGCTCTCCGTTGCCAGCGCGGAAGGCCCTGTCTTCGCTGAACGAAGATCGACGTCATCTTCTGTCGTCTCTCTGTCCGCTCCACCCACGCGGCGCATTTTGCAACCGAACGTCGTTGGATACAATCCGTCGTAGAAAATGGGCGACGGAGGGGAGCAACTGTCAGCGGAGGTCCCGTGGCTACCGCCGGCCACGTTTGATGGTTACAAACTGATTCGTCCGTTGGGCTCGGGCGGTATGGGCCAAGTCTATCTGGGGCACGATCTTCTCCTCGATAGGCCGGTGGCGATCAAATTCATCGCCCATGCCGACGACGGGGGCCGTCGCCTGCGGCGATTTCTGATAGAAGGCCGGACTCTGGCGCGAATTGTTCACCCGAACGTCGTGCTCATGTTTCGGGTCGGAGTCGTGGACGGCCGCCCGTTTCTCGTCTCCGAGTATGTGACGGGTAGCTCGCTCGATCGACAGCAGGCACCGGTGCCGTGGCGGCGCGTGCTCGATATCGGGATCGGTCTGGCTCGAGGCCTCGTGGCGGTGCACGCCGCCGGAATCATCCATCGGGACATCAAGCCGGCCAACGTGATGCTGACCGCCGAGGGCGGCGTGAAGCTAATCGATTTCGGCCTGGCAAAGCTGGTCGATCTGGGTTCAGTCGCCGCGTCCCCGATGATTCAGGCTGTGGCGGCGTTCGGCGACGGCCAGCGCATGCCGGAGGCAACGGAGTCCGAAGGGGAGGGCGGCGGACATTCCGAGCTGACCCCTTCCCTGGCGACACGCCTGGGTGCGGCGGTGGGCACACGCCGCTATATGTCGCCCGAACGGCTTGCCGGTGCGGAGGCCGACATCCGCAGCGAGGTCTTTGCGCTGGGTTGCGTTCTGCACGAGCTATTGTGGGGATGGTTACCGGGCGATGCTCACGCCGATCGCGTCATCGCTTCTGGTGGTCAGATTCCGGCCGAACTGCGAGGCGTTCTCGAGCGTTGTCTCGACCTCGATCCCGCTCGTAGGCCTGCGTCAGTCGAGACCGTACTGATGTCCCTGGAAGCGCTCACCGATGACGCCGTCGCGGGCGAGACCCCATCTGGTAACCCCTACCGCGGGCTGGAAGCTTTCGACTCGGATCACCGCGCGCTGTTCCTGGGGCGCTCGTCGGAGGTTCGCGCGATCGTGGAGCGCCTGCGGAACGAGGGGGTCGTCGTGGTCGCCGGCGACTCTGGCGTCGGCAAGTCATCGCTTTGCAAGGCTGGGGTTCTTCCTCGGATCGCCGAGGCAGGGCTGCTGCCGCGTCGAGAGGCCCTGGTGGTTCGCTTGACGCCCGGAAGAGATCCCATGAATCGGCTGTCCCACGCGTTGGGCGAGGTGCTTCGCGAACCACCGGCGGTCGTGGGCGAGCAGCTGAGCGGCGCCCCGGTCGAGCTGTTGCGCGCTCTCGGAAGGTGCTGTGGGGACAAGACCGTCGTTCTGTTCGTGGACCAGACGGAGGAACTGTTCACGTTGGCGGCTCCCGAAGAGGCCAGGCTGTTCGGCGAGGTGCTGGCGGCGCTGGCTCTCTCCGGCAGTCAGTTCCGCGTGCTCGCCACCGTGCGAGGAGATTTCCTGGCCCGCTTCGCTGCTCTCCCAGAGATTGGCCCCGAGGTGGCGCGTGGGCCATATCTGCTGCGACCGCTGGCGCCGGACAAGCTTCGCGAGGTGATTGTCGGTCCCGCCCGCCGCACCGGCGTGTCGTTCGCGTCGACGGAGACGGTTTCTGAGTTGGTGCGCTCGACGCTGGGCTCGGAGGGGTCACTGCCGCTGCTGCAGTTCACGCTAGCCGAGCTCTGGGAAGCCCGCGATCGGGCGAGCAACGTGATCCGGGCAGATGCGCTGGCGACATTGGGGGGCGTCGACGGCGCTTTGGAGCGTCACGCGGACCGGGTGCTTCGATCGCTGCCTCCGGTGGGGCTGGTCGTGGCCCGACGTCTCCTCACGCGCTTGGTGACGCGGCAACGGACGCGCGCCTCGCTCGCCAAGGCTGACCTGGACGAGGTCGCTCCAGAGCCGTATGCGACGCTGGAGGCGCTGATCGCTGGGCGATTGATCGTTGCCCGGGGCACCGACGAGCTAGCCACCTACGAACTGGCGCACGAGGCGTTGATTCGGCGATGGCCGACGTTGTCGGCCTGGCTGGAAGAAGACGCCGTCGAGAACGTGGCGCTCGAACGCCTGACGCTGGCAACGACTGAGTGGGAACGACAAGGCCGTCACCGGGAGGACCTGTGGCGGGGCCGCCAGCTCACGGCCATTTCGACCATAGACGCCGCTCGCGTCCCGGCCCGGCAGCGAATCTTCCTGGATGCTTGTCAGGCGCAGGCGAGGCGGGCGAAGTTGATCAGGCTGGCGGTGCCGATGCTGCTGTTCTGCGTCGTGGGGGCTACCTATCTCGCCATTCGCCTTCGTGCCCGTGCTGAGATCGACGCTACGGCTGGGCGTAGCATCGAGGATGCCCGCCGCTTCGAGGCGGCGGCCTGGAGCAAAGACAGCGAGGCCGCGCAGCTGCGAGTCAGCGCCTTTCATCTCTTCGACGAGGGCGCTGGCCTTACAGGGCGCACTCCGGCCGAAGCCATCTGGCCGAAGGCCGAGGAGCTTTGGGCACGCGTGCTCGAACTCGAGTCCACTGCCGAGGCCGGTCATGCACGCGCGAGCACCGCGTTGGAAGCGGCGCTCTTCATCGATGGCGGCCGCTCCGACGTGCGCGACGAGCTGGCCAAGCTGTTGGCGCGCCGGCTCGCCCTGGCGGCGCGAATGCACAAGCGGGACAGTGAGCGTGAACTATCAGCCCGCCTAGATGCGCTGACGCCAGGCCAAGGCTCCCCCGCCGTGCGCCAGGGAAGCCTCTCGTCGCTGTCGATACAGGGCGGCGACGTCGGTGTGAAGCTGTCGATCGCCCCCTACGTCACCGATGGCAGCGGCCGGTTGGTCGCCGGAGCGGGACATGCCTTGGCTGGTCAGGGCCGTGAAGTGATGCCTTCTGGGTCGTACCTTCTGACGGCCGAAGGACCTGGGGGCGAACGATTGCGTCTTCCCTTGACGCTGGAACGGGGGCGGGAACGCACCATCACCATCCCACGAGTAGGCCTGTGGGCTGCTCCGCCGGGATTCCTCCTGGTTCCTGCAGGTGAAGCCATGGTTGGCACCGAGGAGGAAGGTGTGCGATCGGCTCTGGACGTACCGCCCCAGCACGAGGTATCCGTCGCGGCGTTCCTGATCGGCCAATTCGAGGTCACGTTCGCGGAATATGTGGTCTGGCTGGACGAGTTGGCCCCCGCTGAACAGGCGCGGCACGCCCCACATACCCGGTCGGAGCTGGGCAGCGTCGAGCTCGACAGGGTACAGGGGCGAAGCTGGACGCTCCTTCTGCAGCCCACGAATCATCGGTACCGGGCCGGGTGGGATGAACCGATGAGGTACGCGGGACGTACCGCGCGTACCGTTCAAGACTGGCGGCGATTCCCCGTTACAGGCATTTCGTTCGAGGATGCGAGCGCCTACGCGACCTGGTTGAGTGACAGCGGCCGCGTGAAGGGCGCCCATGTGTGCACCGAGATTGAATGGGAAATTGCCGCTAGAGGAGCCGATGGTCGTGTCTTCACGACGGGGGCGCAGTTGCTGGCTCAGGACGCGAACTTCGACCTGACATACGGGGGCACAGACCTTGCTTTCGGTCCGGACGAAGTGGGAAGTCATCCGGAGTCAGCGAGTCCATTTGGCGTAGAGGATCTGCACGGCAACGCGCACGAGATGGTTGCTTCGTCTCGATGGAATGAAGTCGTCGCCACGCGCGGGGGATCCTGGTACTGCGATCGGGTCCAGCAACGGCTGGACAATCGATTCCGTCGCATCCCGACCGTTCGCGATAACCAGACAGGATTCCGTGTCTGCGGCGCGGCAGCTACGCGGTGAGTGCGAGCGCTGAGTCCACCGTTCCGGGAGAGTCTAGGAGGATGCAATGAAGCGTACGTGGGCGGTCTGTCTTGGCGTGTCGCTGGTCGCATGTTCGGGGAATCCGCGACCCAAATTGGTGCCCGCCGCGGCACAATGCAAAGAGGCCCTGTCGAGCACGAGCAAGCGGTGCCCGCGCTATTCAGAGAAGAAACGTCCCTTTGGCGCCTATGGCCTGGGCTGGGACAATCATTCGCTGCTGGAGGGGTTTGGTCTGGAGGGCCTTCACTTCAATGTCGAGGGTGCGCCTGCTGCCACTGCTCTTCCCAAGAGCGGCGACACGCTGACGTCGGTATCGGTGTGCGATGGCGCGCCGACGGTTCGGGTCAAGATCGTGTCTTGCGATGATGAGGTTCGCGGTGCTTCGAAGTGTGTCATTCAACCGATAGGGGACGCACTTCCGTGCGGGCCGGTGGTGTCGGGATGCAGCGAGAAGACTCCCACCGTGCAGAGGGCCGTGATCATGGTCCACGGCTACTGGGATCAGACTGGTACGTGGCAGCCCGACAAGAAGACATTCACGTTGTCCTGTAGCGCTGCTGGGCGATGCGATCAGGTGTCCGGAGTGGACGGCGCAATCACCGAGTGTGTCCAGAGCTGGCGATACGATCCAGAGAGCAGGCCGGAGGAGTTCCAGGCGTGTGTGAGGGCTGTCCGCGCGGACTACTGTGGCGACGGAACGAGTCACACCATCGCCGGTACCGATATCGATCTCCATGACCACCGGTACAGCAAGATGGCCGGATATGAATGCAAGGACGCCGAGCGCACTCTGGAAGCGGCGTGGAACAAGCTCGGCGCTGTTTGCGTGGCCCATCAGCGCATTGGAGGTGACGCCAGCACTCTAAAATGCGTTCGGGATGGCAAGCCGATAGCGGTGACGGCGTGCGACAAGGGAACGGTCGACAACGCGATGGTCATGACGCGATCGCGCTGCGGGGTCTGCGACAGCAACGGCGTCGAAACACGTTACTGCCCCCCTGATGGTGATCCCTGCTGCGCTGCGGGCGGAGAGAACGACCCGATCTGTGTCGCCAAGGATGGAGGTGGTGCGTCATGAGCCCGTTCATCTGGGGAACGCTGGGACTGATCGTTCTTTGGCTGGCCGGCGCCGTCGCCTACTGGTCCTTCGATATCACCGTGTTGTTCCGTGGCGCAGATGGCCGCCTCAGCGCCTCGAAGTTGCAGTTCGTGATGTGGACGGCGGTGGTCATGTACACGTACGTCAGCGCGTTTGCTGCCGCGGCGTCGCAAGGTCGGTGGTCGGCGACGATAAAAATTCCCCCTGAGGTCGTGGCGGCGATGGGATTGAGCGTCGCCACACTGGTCGGGGCCAAGTCCATCACCGTGTCTCAGCTCGTGCGGGGCAAGATAGGGCGCAAGGACCGCGTCAGCTCCGAAGGTGGAGGCGCTGGGCGACAGAACGGGACCGGAGTCTCTGACCTGATCTGCGAGGACGACGGCAGTCCTGACTTCACCAAGATGCAGATGCTGGGGTGGACGATCATCGCGGCTGGGTTGTACTGCGCGCAAGCGATCGACCTGATTCGCGACCTGCCTGGCGGAGACGTGGTGCGCCTGCCGGGCATTGACGCAGGATTGGTGGCGCTCGCAGGGATCGGCCACGCGGCCTACCTGGGGAAGAAGGTCGTTTCGGAGGAGGAGCCTCGACTGTCCGGGATCGCGCCGCCGAGCGGTCACGCTGCGACTCCGTTGACGCTGTTCGGACGCGGGTTCGGCCAGAAGGACGGCGCAGCGTTGGTCGTTGACGGGATTCCCACCGCAGTCCTCGTCACGGCGTGGAGTGACGAGCGGATCGATCTGGTGTTGCCCGCCACCCGCCCAGACGGCGCACCGTGGCCGCACGATCGCGCCGTGTCGTTGGGAATCGTGACGGGCGGTCGACCCACCGTCAACACGCTGCCGTTCACGTTCGCCTCCTAGCGTAGCGCCCGCGCAGGGCGTTCCAGCGTCGAGCCGCCAGGCGTCCAACAGTGTCGCCGGGCAATGGCGGAGCCATGCCCGCTGTCCGAGTCAATCACCCGGTCTTTGCCTGCAACGCACGAACGAAAGGAACACTCATGAAGAAGTCAAAGGAAGCTGCTCACATCCATCCCTACGTCAAACAGCGCCGATTCAAGTTCAGCGCTGGCGGCATCAGCTATCTGCCGCCTCGATTGGCCGCATTCTACGGCTTTCCGACAGGCTTCGATGGCTCGGGAAGGAAGGTGGCGGTCATCGAGCTGGGAGGGGGATACGTTCAATCCGAGCTGGACGGATACTTTCAGGGCCTCGAGCTCAAGGTCAAGCCGGTGGTCTTTCATTCGATCGCCGGCGCGAAGAACGACCCCAGCGACGAAGGGGCGTCCCTCGAGGTGATGCTAGATCTGTGCGTGATCGGCGGGATGGCGCCGGGGGTCGAGATGCACTGCTACATGGCTCCCAATTCGGACGCGGGGTTCCTCGAGGCAATCCAACAGGCCGTCGCCGATCGGGCGACCGTGATCTGCATCTGCTGGGGCATGCGCGAAGACGCTTGGAAGCCAGCCACGATGCAGAAGTTCAATGCAGCGTTTCAGCAGGCCGGTGATGCAGGAATTACCGTGGTCGTGGCGGCGGGCGACAACGGGTCGGGCGATGGCGAAGCAGGTGACCACGTGGACTTTCCGGCCTCGTCTCCGTATGTGCTGGCTTGCGGCGGAACCTCGCTGCTCAGCACGGCGCCGATCCAGGAAGTGGTGTGGAACGACGGGACGGTGGGCGGCGCAACAGGGGGAGGGACGAGTGCGTTCTTCCCACTGCCCAGCTGGCAG
>Ga0070679_100001045_pt1 | contig 24132 bp, 24 predicted proteins | sample KBSC63BmetaG_FD_65652 | JGI IMG/M metagenome (GOLD analysis project Ga0070679, IMG submission 65652) | Corn rhizosphere microbial communities from Kellogg Biological Station, Michigan, USA - KBS C6-3B metaG | ecosystem: Host-associated > Plants > Roots > Rhizosphere | place: USA: Michigan... | reverse complement strand
CACGGCGGCGCCCGCCCCGACAAACGGGGCGAGGTTCACGTACACCGAGCCACGCGCGGCGCCGATCCGGCGTATCACGGTAAGCCACATCACGTTGGCAAGCACGTACGCCGGAAAGATCGCGAAGAAGAACGCCGCCCAAGCAAGAAATTGAATCTGAGACCAGTTCTCACTCGAGAGCTGCGGCGCTGCGAGGGTCAAGAAGCCGGCAGATGCGACCAGGGTCAACAAGGCATTTAGCCGATATGGCGAGTAGTGACCAACGAGCGGTCTGGCAGAGACCGAGTAGAACGCGAGGCAAGCAGCCGCTGCGATCGCCAGACAGACCCCACCCGCGTTTGCGAGCAATGGACGACTTGCCCCGAACGCGACGAGGGCGGCCCCGAGGCCCGAAACGGCTGTCGCGATCCACCGTCGTCGCGAGATCACCTCGATCCCGCTCAGATGGGAGAAGAGAGCTACGAAGACGGGGACCGTCCCGAAGAAGAGCGCAACAGATGATGCAGATGTCAACTTGACTGCGTACACAAATGCGACCTGATTGACGAAGATGCCGACGGTGGCGCAGAGCACAAGGAGCCGAACGTGACGCCTCTCGATTCGCAGCGTGCGTTCGCGTGCCGAAGCGATGACACCGAAGGTTCCACTTGCGATCGCGAAGCGGGCCGCGACGAACGCCAGGGGCGAGAAGCCATGCGTAAGCGCATATCGCGTCACGGGATAGTTGACTCCCCACACGATGATCACGCCGGCGAGCAACATGATGGACACGGGGCCCATGGAAGACGGCGCACCGTGTGGCTGTGATGCTACGACCACTATTCTGACGCCCCTGCTCCCGCCGTAGGAGCGACCTCCGCGAACGCTTGAGCCACCTCCGTACTGGTAGCCGCCCAGACTCCTGGCTCACACGCAATGCGGGCGATCGCCTCCTTGAGGTACGGAAAACGATGCGGTTGCGCAATCAACCACGGATGTAGTGCCAACGTAAGCATGCGGGCGCCGTGCTCCGCATCGGCGTAGAGCCGGCTAAAGGCATCGTTGACAACTGTCGGATACTTCGTGGTAGGCAGCTGACGAATCCAGAGCAACTCGACGTCGTCCCATTCTGGCTGTGCCGGCAACGAGACGAGGCGTCCTCCGCCGGCCGTCATGAAGTAAGGCTGCTCGTCGTTTGGCCAGTCGCCGATGTACTCCAAGCCTGCTTCTGCGACCAGGTGCGGCGTGCGGAGCGACTCGCCATAATCCTGTGCAATCCAACCTCGTGGCGACACGCCAGAGACGGCCTCTATCGCAGTAATTGCCTCTTGGATAACGAGCTTCTCATCGTCCTCGCTCATCATGCTCGTCACCATCCGCGTTGCGTGAGTGCCGTGGGCCGCTAGTTCCCAGCCACGGCTTTGGCAGAGCTTCACGACGAACGCGTAACGCTCACATGCCGCCGCACCGACGGCAAGCGTTGCACGAATGTTGAGTTCCTCAAGTAGATCGAGCAGGCGGAAAATGCCAACTCGCGACCCGTACTCCCGATATGAATGCGTTCGATAATCGGGGGGTATGACCGGCCAGGGTCCTTGAACGTCCGGAGCCTGAACGGACTCCGCGGGCGGTGCAAGTTCCCAGTAGTCAAGATAGACGACTACCCGTAGGGCGATCCGAGCTCCATTTGGCCACGAGTACGGACGCCGGCTCGGCAGGGCGGAGTACTCGTAGAGGTCGTGATCCATGCCCGCGCGACGATCCGTCACGACTTGCCCTTCTCGCCGCCACACTCAGTCCCCTGCTGCCTGTACCACTCGATGATCTCCGAGCCCGTTGCCAGCCAGACGTGCTCATGACTGAGCACGTACGACAACGCACGGTCGACGTAGTCGGCGCGGTGAGGTTGCCCGCTGATGTATGGGTGGACAGCGATGCACAGCACGCGTCCTCCTTTGCCGGACAATCCCTCTTGATAGAGAACGTCGAATTGATCCTTGACGATCTGCAAGAACTCATCTGCTTCGTGGCCGGTTCGATAGAGCACGGCGTCGTTGACATCCATCGAGTAGGGCAGCGAGGTCAACTTGCCGGTTGCAGTCCGGACTGGGAATGGCTGATCGTCGTGGAAGAGGTCGCAGTAGTAGGACATCCCGGCAGCGGCGACGAGGTCAGCGGTGTTGGGACTAAAGGAGAGGGCCGGCGAGAGCCAGCCCGGCAACTGGCGGCCGGTATGACGACGAAACGTTTCGACGCAGTCCGCAATGGCCTGCTCTTCCACGTCCAGCGGCAACCCGTAGAGATAGCGCGTGTTATAGACGCCATGGCCCATGTAGTCCCACCTGCGCGCCTCGCATTCCGCGAAGATGTCTGGGAAGTGATCGCAAAGCGCTAAGTTCAGCGACACGGTGCAACGGATCTCGTGGCGATCCATGATCTCGAGCAGCCGCCAGAATCCGACTCGATTACCGAAGTCCCGCGTGCCGTATCCGAGGAGGTCTGGATGCGGCGACCGCGGCCACGGATCCCGGTGTGGGGACGGGGGTGGCAGCAACTCATATACCTCTATGTTGGGAGCAACGTAGACAGCGATCGCGTTTCCGTCGGGCCACTCGAGCAGTGGACGCTGCACGATTGGCGAATACGAGAAACGCTCGAGCTCTGACTCAGAATGCCCTCTCATCAGCTCGCACCTGGCGGGAGAACGCAAAGTGACCGCGACTTGCGAAACAAACTGGTTGCACCGCTAGATTCGACGAGGAGCATGTCGACAAGCGCGCATCCGGCGTGTGCGGCGACGCTCACGTAGTGCGGGTGCACACTGAGGACGTTGCCCTCCTCGAACAGGCCTCTGCTATCCCGCCTCAACGCAGGAGCGTCGTGATCGACGCCAACGCCGTGACCGAGACCGCGCCCGAATCTCAATCCCGCGTCTTCACCAACCTGCCGGTAGATCCGATGCGCTTCGGCAACTGCAACCGCGGGCTTAATCGCCGCGCGTAACTGTCGGAGCGCCTCTTCGCATGCTTCCGCGATCGCACGATCGGTCTCGGGCGGCGCTCCAACCGAGAAGCCACCACCTATCTCTGCCCAGTAGCCAGCGGGAGAAGCCGCCTCAACCAGGATCGTGATCAGGCGCTCTCGCCGCAGAACCGCGTCCGTGGCAAGCCGCGCATAGTGCGGCCCACTGTTCACAAACACCAGCGAGCGCAATGCTCCGCGACGGCGCAGTTCTGCTTCAACATGGGCGATGACATCACGGGCGGGGACGCCCTCGTCGACGCACTTGGCCCCCTCTTCGAGCACGTCCTCCACAAGAGCAGCAGCCTCCTTCACCTTGTCGATCTCGTACGGCTGCTTCTGTGCCTTGAGTCCTGCGACCAGATCGGTCCCGTCCTCGATCATCGTGTCTGGAAGGGCAGCCACGATCGCCTGGTAGTGCCCCGCCGGAACAATTCGCGCAAGCCCGACGATCCCAAGCTTGCGAACTGACTGCTGTCCGATTGCATCGACGAGCATCCCGATGATCGGACCCTTGGCCAGCGCATCGGCTTCGCCTGTCACGTGAACATCGCCTACGTCGGAGAATCCGTTGGTCGACTCAAGGTCAGCTTCGCTCGGGATGAACAACGTGGGCCTTTGCCCGGGGCGAAAGATTGCGTAGGCGTGGCCAGTGACCGGCACAAAGCCGGTCAGATACGCCAGATATCCGAATTCGCCGACCGCAGAGGTACCGCACACTGCGAGCGCATCCCATCCTTCGTCCTCCATTCGGTGGTAGACGCGATCCCACCGCTCTTGAAGGCGTGCGAGGTTCTCCAGCACTATCCGCGCCGACGTTGCCGGGATATTGTCGGGGAGACGTCTCCGGTTCCTCCCGGGGGACCTGGCGCAAGGTGCGGACGACTTAGCCCGCCGTCGATGGTAAACCGGCTGTCGGCACGAAACGACGCCGAGGAGCCTTCGGGAGACGTCATTGCGGGGCAGCACGCCGGCGGGGCTAGGAGGGTGACCATCGCCGACGCCCTGCCCCTGCTCGCGTCCCCACGACGAGCATCTCGGAAGATGGCTTCGAACCGCGGAAGGTTGGGGTTCTCTCCATTCATTGGCAGGCGCTAGACGGACATCTCCCTCGCGGCCGACTCACGATCAACCGACGGCCCCTTCGGCCCGAAGAACTGGCCGTATCCGGGCGAGCTCGTGAGTTCGCCGTCGGCCATGACGACCCGGCCTCGGACGACCGTCCGCGTCGGAGCGCCCGTACCACTGGCGCCGTCCCATGGACTCAGTGAGTTCAGCGAATGCAGATCTTCGTTCGCGATTCGCCATGAGCGGTTCGGGTCGACGACCGTGAAGTCTGCATCCCCTCCCACTTGGATGCGGCCCTTTTTCGGGTATACGCCGTACACCCGCGCCGTCCCTTCAGCGAGAAGCCAGGAGAGCTTCTCGTACGAGAGACGGCCCTGATGAGCCTCATTCAGCAGCACTCTCGCCGTCGTCTCGACGCCTGCCGCACCGGCAGGCTGTGACCACAGCGGGCGCCTCTTTTCGTCGACCGTATGAGGTGCATGATCGGATCCGATGGACTGGATCGTTCCGTCGAGCAGCGCATCCCACAACGCGTCCTGGTCTTGCCGGCGACGAATGGGTGGATAGACCTTCATCACCGACTCGGGTCCGTAATCTTCGTCGGTTAGCGTCAGATACTGAGGACATGTTTCGGCTGTGACCGAAACCCCACCCGCGCGCGCCTGTCGGATCAGGTTCGCACTCCGAGCAGCGCTCACGTGCACCACGTGGAAGCGACATCCGGTGTGCTGGGCAAATTCGACAGCGGCCGCAACCGATGCGGCTTCGGCCACATCGGGTCGGCTGCGCAGGAAGTCGTCGTAGCTTTCACGGGAAGCCTCGGCAGTTCGTGCCGCCCAATCGAGAATCGCCTTGTCTTCGCAGTGCACGGCAAGGAGTCCGCCTGAACGTGCTACAGCCTCAAAGATCTCAAGGACGCCGCCGTTGTCAGGGGGACGCAGCAAGTCCTCCGCGGCTTCCTCGCCTGTGGTGTAGAGCATCCTGCCGGTCTCGCGGCTGAACGCGTAGCCCCAGAAGAGCTTGATGCCCACCACTCCGCGTTGAATCAGCTTTGGCAGCTCCGTCAGGTTCTCGGTACCGAGGGCGATCCCCCACAGTCCAAAATCCACGTGCGCCTGAGCTTGCAGGTAGGGAACGCGCTCGTCCAGGACAGCTTCACTGCTCAGGGGCGGTACAACGTTTGGCATCTCGAACACGCTCGTGACACCGCCTGCCGCGGCAGCTGCGGTCATATGACCGAAAGTCTCTTTTTCACGGAGCCCTGGATCGCGCGAGTGCACGTGCGGGTCGATGAATCCCGGGAAGACCAACTGCCCCGAGGCATCGATCTCCTCATCGACCTTCGTGTCGATCGCCGGTCCGATTTCGGTTACGACGCCGTCGCGGCAAACGATGTCGGCCTCCTCCAGCCCTTCAGGTCTTACGACCGTTCCCCCACGAACTTTCAAGAACATGACACCTCCAACGGCCTCTCGACCGTGCCCCGTTTCGATTGGTTGAGTCTTCGATATCGCGCGTTCCGGGCGCATCGGCCGGAACCGCTTCGTCAATAATCAGCAGGCGGCGACTCGCGCAACATCCCTTCCACCAATTCGGTGACGATCTCCGTCGCGCGCACCAACATTTCTTCGCCGCCTTCCGCCGTTGCGCCTGTGATGTCCCTGCCGACAGCTCCGGTACGAGTGATCTGCTCGTGGGTGTAGTCGAAGTACGTGTACGTATCCGGCTCGTTGGTGGCGTTCTCCATCTTCACCAGGTCGGGGCGGACAGCAAGCACGGCCGCCGTCTCTCCCCATCCGGCGTGCACGTACTTCATCCCTCGGTCGACATCCCTCATCATGAGCTCCTGAACGGCTGGGTCATCCGTCCAGCCGTAGACCTTGAGCTGGAGATCTCGCGGCAGCGCGTCTTGAACATTCGTCACCGCTCCGAGCAGTGCCGGCGTATTTCCGAAGTGGCCGTTCAAGAACAGAACTTTCCGGACGCCGCTGCTGTAGAGCCATGAACACACGTCTTCGACGATGCTCATAAGCGTCTGCGGGCGGAGCGACAGAGTTCCCGGGAAGCGCCGACCGTGCTGGGCCGAGCAGCCATACGGCATAGGAGGAAGGAGCAGCACGTCGGTTTTCTGCGCAACACGGCGCGCCACTTCCACGACCTGCACCGTGTCGACGGACAGGGGCAGGTGGACTCCATGTTGCTCGGTTGCCCCGAAGCACCAGATCACCATCTGCGTCCGCTCAAGCTCGGTCTGCAACGCAGACCACGACAACTCTTCCCATAGCTTCGTCTCATGCGTCGCGCTCAAAGTTGAACTCCCTCCAGGGTCATTTACCCAGGTCAAGTTTCGTCGGTGCTCGTCCCGAGATAGGCCTCGACGACCCCGACGTTGGTCCGCACTTCTGCTGGCGTCCCTTCGGCGAGCGTGTGCCCCTCGTTGAGTACGTGAATTCGCTGGGCAAGTCGAAAGATCAGCCTCATGTCGTGCTCAACGATCACAAGTCCAAAGGATCGTGTGCGTTGAAACTCTGCGATGAGCTCGAGCAACTCGTCGGACTCGGTCTCATTGAGTCCTGCCGCGGGTTCGTCGAGCAACAGGAAATATGGGCGTGTCGCAAGCGCCCGCGCGAGCTCGACCCGTCGCCGTGTTCCGTACGCCAATGCCTCCACTGGAGCGTCCCGAAGGTCGCGGAGGCCGACAAGTTCCAGTGCAAGGTTGCTCTCACGCTGTGCGGCTCGCAACCCGCGTGCACGTGGGCCATGAGCCGCGGCCACCCAGACATTCTCAAAGACGCTAAGCCCTTCGAAGAGATGGATATTTTGGAAAGTCCGACCGATGCCATCTCGAACGGCCTGGTAAGAAGGCTGACCGTTCACGCGCATGTCGTCCAACAGGACTTCCCCGGCCGTCGGCTCGATGACGCCCGAAATGACGTTCATCAGAGTCGTCTTGCCAGATCCGTTTGGACCGATCACGCCGAGCACCTCGCCCCGTCGACAGGTGAGACTGACGTCCGAGAGTGCGCGCAAGCCGGCGAACTGCTTCGCCACATTGCGAACCCGCAATTCGTTCGGTTCGCTCGTCTTGCTTGCGCGCACTCTTCTCATCTCTACACCCCTAGCTCTTAATTCCGGGGATCTTCTTCGGATAGATATGTGTCACACAGCTGTAGCTGCGGTTCTTGCCCGAGTACTTCAGGACCGCGAGCTTCTTGATCGGCACCCGAACCTCGGGGCTCTTCGCATACGAGATGGGGCCGCTGATACCAGGCGCATTGACCAGCGATGCCAGTGCGTTGCGCACCGCTGTGGGATCAACGCTGTTGGCCTTAAGGAGCGCAGCCTGAATGACCAGCGCCAAGTCGCCGCCCAGCACGTAGTTATGACCGTCGAGTGCTTTCCCTGTCTTCTTGATTCGCGCAGCCAGAGCCCGTGCCGCTGGCTCAGTACCGCACCCGTCCGTCAGGAAGTACACATTGTCAAGCGCCTTCCCAGCGGCATACGCAGCGTTCGCGTCGATCGAGTCCGACCAGAGGAGCGGGCCTTTGTATCCCTGAGCACGGAGCTCCTTCAGGAACGTCGTGTTGCCGGGGAAAACCGACGTCGTAACGATCACATCGGGATGAGCAGCGGCAAGTTGCGCCGCCACGGCACGAAAGTCCGTGTCGCTCAGCTTGTAGTACTGATGGCATGCCAGATTGCCGCCCAGCTGCTTGTATCGAGCGTCGAAGTTGTCACTGATGTTCTTGGCATACGAGAAGTCGTTCGAGGAGAAGTCGCAAGCCTTCTTCCATCCCTTCTTCATCGCAAATTCAGCCTGGGCGGCACCGAGCGCTGCTGTGCCAGCGTGGTTGAGGAAGGCATAATCCCCCACGATCTGCGGGAACGTCCACGCCGACCCGCTCGACATCACGACTGGGATCTTCGCTTTCTGGAAGACCGTTGCGGCCGGAATCCCGGTGTCGGAATCCCCAGGCGAGACCGCAAACTGAACGTGGTCCGAGCTGATCAGCTCATGGGCGACGATCGCACCCTGGGCAGGATCGCTCTTCATGTCGCGAACGACGAGCTGCAGCTTGAGCTTGCCAGCAACCCCTCCCTTCGCGTTGATGGCGTCGATCTGCGCCTTCAACCCGGGCAGGAACGCCGACTCATAGAAGGTCAAACGGCCCGTGAACCCGCCGTCGTAGCCGATCTTGTATGTACCGCTCGGCAGTCCCGACTGGCGAGCGCCCTGCTTCGTGGTTTTCGACGACGCCGAAGTTGCCGCGGACACCGCGAACGAGAGTCCCGCGACCGATGCAACCAGTACACCGAAGAGCCAAATCCGGCGTCTAGACAAGTTCCGCATGATTCCTTTGTCCTCCGTTCGAATTTACTTCGTCATTTCGAGAATCGGAACGAACGTGTCCGCTTTACGGTGCATCCACCTCCTCCCGAGAGCGTGGAGCGAGTCGCACCGTTCGCGACAGGATCAATCGTCGAAGTCCGCGCAAAGCAATTTCGTCGAGCTCCCATCGCCCGAGCAAACCTTCCGGCCGTGTCATCATCAGGGCCGTGAAGATGGCCGCAACAACCACCGTTGATAGTCCGGGCCGCGACGTAGCAGTTTCAACGCGCCGCAGAACCTCGTTCAAGACTGAGATCACGATCGCGCCGACAACGGCACCGGAGACAGTTGGTCCTCCGATGATCGCCATGACGACGATCGTGACGGTGAGACTGAAGAAGAAGTTCGACGGCGCCAGTGAGACGAGATATCCGGAGTACAGGACGCCGCCGACCGCTGCGAGCGCCGCAGATAGGACCCACGCCGCTACGCGGGCGCGCACCATGTTCACACCGATTGCGCGGGCGACGAGCGGGTTGCTCTTCGTCGCACGCAACCCGTACCCGATCGGCGATCTGCGGAAGGTCATCGCGGCGACGATGACGATCACTCCGCAGAGAAGCGCGTTCCACACCGTCGTGTAGCTCGGGATCCCGTAGAACGTTGCTGTCCCGTGCGTGACCGAATACCAGTTTGCGATGATCGTCTGCGCGATCACCAGCCAACCGAGGCTCGCGATAGATGCCGCTGCGGGGTGAGCGAGGCGGGCGAACACGAATCCAAGAGGGAACGCGACGCAAGCAGTGACCGCGACGGCGATAAGTGCACTCCCCACAAATCCGAAATGAGCGTTACGGATGAACGCCGGCGCATTGGCGAGTTCCGTCTGCTTCACCAAGACAGGCGTCGACATCAATGCCGCCGTGTAGGCGCCAATCGCCATGAACGCGACGTGTCCGAAGGAGATGACGCCTGAATTTCCGCTGAACGTCTGAAGTCCGACTACGACTGGCAGATTTACGAGAAAGATGATCAGCACCGGTTGGGTGACCGCGGATCCCACCCCGTTCACGACAACGACGAACACCGCGAGGATCGCGGCCAGGACGAACGATCCCGTCGTCGCGCGCAGCACCCACGAGCTCAGGAACCCGTCGCTCGCCGCGCTGGAGCCGTCCGGCACGTCGTTTGTCGGGTGGGCGTGTGATTCAGCCCCCGACATCAGACTCGCTCAAGTTTCATTGCGGCCGAGAGACCGCCTGAAAGGCCCCGAGGACGGAGGAGGAGCACCAAGATCACCATCCCGAAGACGATCGCGGCTTCGAATGGCGTGTTGGCGCTAGGCAGAACGACCTGGAAGAAGATCTCCATCGCCGCGAGCACATAACCGCCGACGACGGCCCCACTAAGACTGCCCAGACCACCCATGACGGCGGCAATGAATCCCTTCAGCAGGGGGTTGAACCCCGAGTCGTATTCGACCTGTCCGAGAGTGCCGAGGTAGAAGAACGCAGCGACGCCCGCGAGCAGGCCGGACAGGAAGAACGCGAGAGTTATGACCGAGTTCGCTTTCAGGCCAACCATGCGAGTCATCGAGAAATCCTCGGCAGCCGCGCGGAGTGCGAGTCCATAGATCGAACGCCGAAAGAACGTGGTCAGAAGAATGAGAATGAGGAAGGTCGTGAGAATCGTCGCAACGTCAAACCAGCCGACGACGACTCCGCCGACGCGAAACGTGGCGTCTGTCCAGCTCGGAGCATGAAGGTCCTCTGGCCGTGGGCTGACAAACATCAGCAGAAGGTTCTGAATTACGATGCTTACTCCCAGCGAAGTGAGCAGGAACGTCTCGACGGGCGCTCCACGCACCGGCCGAAACGCAACGAGCTCAATCGCGATCGCAGCCAGTCCTCCAGTGAGGATCGCCAGCGGAACGATCAGTAGCCAAGGGAGCCCGAGCGTCGCAAATAGAAGCATCGAGAAACCCGACAGCGTGACCAGCTCGCCGTGTGCGAAATTGACGATGCCCAGCACGCTGAAGATCGCCGCAACGCCCAACCCGAGAAGTGCGTAGACGCTGCCGAGTGCAAGGGCATTGACAACCTGCTGCATTCCTTCTGCAAATGTGTAGGCCAACACAGGCGTTCTTAGTCCTTTCCGATACCCAGATAGGCGGTCTCCAGGTGACCCTCGGCCGCGAGCTCTTCGGCTGTTCCGGCGAGCACAACCCGTCCATTGCGAAGCACGTATCCGCGATCAGCGATCCGGAGCGCCTGCCGGACGTTTTGCTCAACGAGGAGGATTGTGACGCCCTGTTCCCGTAAGACCCCGATCAACTCGAAGATCGTCTGCACGATCTTCGGCGCGAGCCCGAGCGATGGCTCGTCCATCAGCAATAGTTTGGGCTCACTCATCAGCGCCCTGCCGACCGCAAGCTGTTGCTGTTCGCCGCCGGACAGATAACCAGCCGCGTTCACCGACAATGTCTTCAACTTCGGGAAGAGCTCATAAACGCGCGCGCGATTGGTTTCGAACTCGGCCTGGCGATGAAATCCCGCGCCGACACGCAAGTTGTCCTCCACCGTCATGTTGGCGAAGATCCGCCGCCCCTCGGGGCAGATAGCAAGGCCCTTGAGAACCCTGGCTTCCGGGGACAGCCGGCGGATGTCTTCCCCTTCGTAGAGGATCGCGCCGCCACTCTGCGTGACCATGCCCATGACCGTCTGGATGAAAGTGGTCTTGCCAACGCCGTTCGATCCGAGAAGGGTCACGATCTCTCCACGATTGACCTCCACGTCCACCCCGTGCAGCACGCGGACCGAGCCATACCGAGCCTCGAGGGCGCGGGCCCCCAGGATCGGCCCGTCGAAGGGAACCGCAGCGCTCACCGCGGCCCGCGGCGCACGATCACACTGCGAGCCAAAGAAGCGCCCCTGCAAGAGGGAACGGCTCATTGTTTCCACAGCGTGAGACGCAGGGCTATTTGTGGGGTGTGGCGATTCGACAAAGTCGTTCACGGGAGCAAAGGAAGGAAGTCGGTGATCCTGACTCGCAGTTTCGCTCAATGCAAGTTTTCTTCACTGTGTGAGAACCGTCACGGTTGGGCCATTGGTCGAGCGGTTATGAATTCTCGTTCAGTGGAGAGGACTTGCGTTCACCGAAAACGTTGGTCATGATCTCACGTTCTCACCATGACCTTCAGTTTCCCACGAGGCCTCTAGCGAGATGGAAAGCGTCGACCTGCTCGACCGCACGCGAGTCCGCCTGACACAGAGTCAGGCTCTTGCCGAGCTGCGTGACGACATTTTGCGCGTCGCGTACCTCCCGCCCGGGCGCTGGGAAGCGAGCGAGGACGCCACCAGCGGCTACTTCGACAAGTACGCCTTCCAGACTCGCCCCGCCATTCTTCGCCGCCTCGGCCGGTTTCTAGCCGAACTCGTTCCGCGGGAAACGGACCGTGTGGCGGCGCCGGCGCTCGGGGCGGTCGCCTTAGGCGCCGCGGTAGCGCTCGAGATCGGCCTTCCGCTCGTCATCGTCAAGACCGACGCGGAACTGCAAACCCAACGGCCACTGGAGGGAGAGATCTATCCGGGCGAGATCATCACCTTGATCGAAGACGTCGTCATCACTGGCACGCGCGCCTTGGGTGCGGCCAAGCTTCTGCGAGCCACCGGGGCAGAGGTTCGGGAGATCATCGCCGTGCTCGACCGATCGGGAGGCGCGCCGGAGAAGCTGCGAGGAGAGCCTTTCCCATACAGGGCGCTGATCTCGTCGTCAGAGCTGGGACTGGCTCCGCCAAGGGCGGGTCAATGAGTGAATCGCAGGGTCACGCCGAACCCGAACGCATCGAAGCGTTTGTGAACCGGATTGGCGAGATCGGCCGTGACCGCCGTGGCGGCTGGTCGCGTCTTGCTTTCACGAAGGAGGAACGCGATGCCCACGATGTGTTCGCGGAGAGTGCGCGTGACCTCGGCCTCAGCGTCCGTGCCGATGCTATCGGCAACACCTTCGCGACCCTACGTGGCGACGAGAATGACCGCCCCATGTACATGAGCGGTTCTCATCTCGACTCCGTTCCGAACGGAGGTAACTTCGACGGGGTAGCGGGCGTTGCGACCGCGCTCGAAGTAGGAAGGATATTGAGCCTGTCCAAGACGTTCGCCGGCGAGTACTGCGCCGTGGCATTCACCGCGGAGGAGAGCGCACGATTCGGCGCGCCATGCATCGGAAGCCGGGTCGCGATTGGCGAATTCACCGCCGAAACTCTCCGAGCCCTGCGAGATCAGGAGGGCACGAGCCTCCATGATGCCGCCGCTGACCTCGGGCTCCGACCCGACGATGTCGACGCCGAAGTATGGCCGACGGGTTTCGTCGAGCTCTTTCTCGAGCTGCACATCGAGCAGGGCGCCGTGCTCGACTCGCGCGGGCGACGTCTCGGACTCGTCGATGCCATCGGAGGTAGCACCCGGCTCGAACTGTCATTCCCCGGGACGGCTGCGCACTCCGGGGCTACGCCGATGTCGCTTCGTCGCGACGCACTCGTCGCCGCAAGCGAGTTCGTCATCGAGGTCGAACGGCAGGCAGCCCGTCACCCAACTGCGGTAGCGACTGTAGGAAGGCTCGACGTCGAGCCCGGATCGCTAACAACGGTCCCGGGGTTCGTCCGCCTCTCGCTCGATACTCGAGACATCGACTCGGACCGTCAGCGGGACCTTGCCGAAGATCTACTCGACGCCGCCTGGCGCATCGCAGGACGACGCGGAATCACCGTCTCCGCCTCGCTCATCTCCGACCAGTCTCCTGTCACGTTGCACAGGCTGGTGCGCGAAGACCTTGCGCGGACGGCAGAGTCTCTCGCGGTTCCGTTCGCAGTGCTGCCCAGCGGCGCGACACATGACACGGCGCATATCGCCAAGCGAGCTCCCGCCGGGATGTTGTTCGTTCCGAGTCGGGACGGAATCAGCCATGCCCCGGGCGAGTGGAGCGACGTGGCCGACATCGCGCGCGGCGCCGACGTGATCGCGCGAACGATCCTGCACACGGATGCGCAGATCCGAGCGGCTGGCGCACATGTGACCGTCGAAAGATGACGATGGAGACTGCTGACGCCGTCCGCGTCCTCGCCGAATACGCGTCGTCGCTGTCTTCGGACACGGTTCCTCTCGCGACGAAAGAAACAGCGACGGTTCTGATTCTCGACACTCTGGGAACCATCGTCGCAAGCTCAGAACGTCCAGAGATGAGGAACCTGAGTGCTGTTCTCCCCACGACGGGCGAGGCGCGGCTCCTCGGGGGCCGGAGCCGCTGCACGGAACCGGTCTGGGCCGCCTTCGCAAACGCGACCGCCGGTTCGTTCTTGGAGCTTGATCAGGGCGAGCGACCGACCGGGCATCCGGCGCTCCATGTTCTGCCTGCCGCACTTGCTCACGCGGAGTCACAGCATGCAAGCGGGAGTGATCTGCTCACGGCGTTCATTGTCGGCTATGAGGTTCAGAGCCGCATCGCGAACGCGTTCGCATTGCGCTGGCCGGTTCACCCTCACGGAACGCTGGGTACGCCAGGCGCTGCAGCAGCGCTCGCAAGGCTCGATCGCTCGAACTCAGACGAGATCCGCGCATCGATCAATGCTGGCGCATCCCTCACGACGGCGACGTCATGGACATCCTGCCTTGAGGGCGCGACGACCCGTAACGCCTTCGCCGGCATGACCGCACAGGCTGCCTTCATCGCGCGAATGCTAGTCAAGGCCGGCTTCACGACGGCCCATGACGCCGTCTTCGACACGTTCGCCACGATTCTCGGTGAGCCGAACGACCTGGGAGCCCTCACCGCTGGACTCGGCGAAACGCATGCCGTGGATGACGCGTACATCAAGTTCCATGCGGCCTGTGCGCTCGTTCATCCAGCGCTTGACGCGGTTCTAGACGCTGTTGGCGCCGATCGCCGGAGCGGGGCATATCCACCGCACGTCGCACGGCGAACACTCGCTGCCGAAGACGTCGAAAGTGTGGACATCCTCACGACAGAACGCGCAAGCCGCCTCCGATGTCCAGACGTGCAAAACGAGCTCGCCGCCAAGTTCTCGCTCCCGTTCGCCGTCGCCACCCTGTTGGTCAACGGCGCCACAAGCCCTGGATCGTTTGCCGGTGAGAACTTGACCCGCGAGGACGTTCGGGACCTCGCTCGGCGAGTGAGGGTACATTCTGAACCCGCGATGACGGCGCGCTGGCCCCTCGAGTTCCGAGCCGAGGCGAGGATCCGACTCAGAGACGGGACCGTGCTGAACGGCCAGTGTGTCAATCCTTACGGCAGCAGGGACAACCCTCCGAGCCGAGATGACGTTCGCGCAAAGTTCAAGTGCCTTACCGCCGACAAGCTGCCTGCCGATAGCGCATCATCCTCCTGGGAAACCGGAATGGCACTCAAGGACTCCACGGACGTAACGGACTGGCTCGATGGAATGCTCGGGCCACGAGCCCGGCCGGCGCGCGACGGGCGGCACGACGGCGCCCCGACAAGCTAGAGAGAGCCTCGCAGTGCAAGCACTCAACCGCATCGTGACGATTCTTCGGGCCGTTGCAGAGGCTCCTGAAGGGTTGACGCTCTCGGAAGTAGCGTCGGCAGCAAGCCTGCCGTCAGCGACGGCTTACCGTTTCCTCAAGGATCTCGCCGAGGAGGGGCTCGTCGAGCGGCAAACGCTGACCAAGCGCTACAGGTACGGCCCTGGATTGACACGCCTCGCGCTCTCGATCAAGGCCGCGGATTTTATGTCGGACACCGAGGAGAGCGAGTTGCGGGCTTTACGCGACCGGTGGCAAGACTGTTTCTACGTGTCCGCACTGCTCGATGGGGACGTCGTCTGTATCCGTTCGACGGAAACCAACGACCCGGTGCGCATGGGAATCTTCGTGTCGATCGGTCGTCGGCTGGCAATCCATTCTTCGGCGGCCGCGAAGGCGATCATGGCCCATCAGCCCCGCTCAAACGTAGAGTCGCGCCTCTCCCAGGAGGCCCTGGAGCGATTCACCCCGCACACTCTCACCAACCCTACGGAAATCCTCGCTGACCTCTCCCAGACCCGGAAACGGGGATATGCGGTGTGTGACCAAGAAATGGAGCTTGGAGTCGCGGCTCTTGCAGTGCCAGTATTTGACGCCCGAAACGCTGTCAGTCGCAGCGTCGGTGTCATCGCACTACGGGACAGAATCCTTGGCGACCGCCGCCAGCAACTCCTTGAAGACATGCATCACGCGGCCGCCGCGCTCGGACACGCGCTCGCATGAGCACTGCGATCGCCTACGCGGGCTCCCATGCGAATACTGGCCCGTCCTTGCAGACGAGTGGCGCTTCATTCGCCTCGGCTCGAACGCCTGACGAACACCCGTGGCAGTAGCCGAGTCCGCACGCCATGTGAGCCTCGACGGAAACCTGGATCGAAGCCCCCCAGCTCCGCGCAAGGTCTCCAGCCACCTCGAGAAGACGCCTCGAGCCACAAACGAAGATTTGATCGGGAGGATCGTCCGAAAGGCTCTCGAACAACAATGACCGCACCTCGGCGGCGTTGCTCGAACCATCTGCGTCATTGACAAGTAAGAGCGATGTGACACCGAGTTGCGTGTACGTCGCGCGCCCAACGAGCGCACCTGCATGGCGCGCGCTGTCGAGAGCGCTGACTTCAAGCCCACGGCACAAGGCCTCGCGAGCCAGGCCTGTCAGGGAGCACGCCCCGATACCCCGCCCGATCAGCAAGAGTCGACGGGTATCCGAAGACAGAACGAATCCGCGTCCAAGTGGACCGACAACCGTGACGCGGTCGCCTATGCCAAACCTCGTCAGCGAGCGAGTCCCGCGACCGACGACTCCGTACACGAAGTCGACCGTCCCGCTCGCTGCTTCAGACGCAAAGATGGCCATCGGGCGGGGCAATGCCGGCTCCCATTCACCCTGTCTTGCAACGGTCAGCATCGCGAACTGGCCCGGAGCGGCGGTCGAAGCAATATGCGGGGCGTCGACGCGCATCCGCCAGTAACGATCACCAAGACTTTCATGCTCGAGGATGGATGCGTCGGAGAGCACCGGCAGCGCGCGGCCCTCATTTGCCCCATGCCAGTCGCGTGCGGGACGGAGGAGAACTAGCTGACCAGCGAATCCGAACTGCGTGGCGGTCGAAGAATTCATCGCAGCACTGAACCGGCGGGCTCGACGTTAACGATCAATGCCCCCCAACCAGCGCAATCGTCTGAACGCCAAGATCTGCAGCCTCGCGCTGGAGCATCGGCGTATCGATCAGCACCGCCGCGGCAGCAAGCGTGGCGCCGCAATATGAAATGTAAGACCCAAGACCGTGGAGGGAATCCGTTAACCGAAAACTCTCGCTAATAACCACGACTCGGTCCCCGTCAAGCATCTCCCCGTCGTGCCTCAGGAGCCCTTCGGAACTCCAGACGACCGTCACGTCACAACCAAGTTCCCGTCCAACGACGAACGCAAGTATCTCGTCAGTGGCCTCGCCAGCGATGAGCAAGCGGTCCGGCTGGAGGCGCGAAACCTCGCCCGCAAGCCGTCGACCCAGCTCTTCTGTTGTGCTCGGATCCAGCAGCGGCTGGAACCGCGGCGCCTTGTGTTCGGTGTCGCCCGCGATCAGCAGGTTGATACCACCCTCCGGGATTCCGCCGAGAGCAAGAAGTTCTCTGATGCTCGTCATTGACCGCTCGTGCTCCTTTGCTGGAAGACCGAAGACCGAAAGCCAAGTTGCTCCGAGATCGTCGTGCTCGCAGTAATCACTCGATCGACAAGCTGCTGGTCAACCGTTAACCTCTCGACCGGCCCTGCCACTGTGACACTCGCGATGGCGGCTCCCTCGCTATTCCGAACGGGTGCACCCACGGCACAGACATTCGGGTCAAGTTCCTCGTGGCAGACGTCGTACCCTCGCGCACGCACGAGGCCGAGGTGTTCGAGCGTCTTGCCAACGCTGGTCGGAGTCTCAGCGGTGAATCGAACTAGCTCGACCCGGCGCAGCAACTCGTCGGCACGCTCGGCGTCGAGGAAGGCGATTATCGATCGACTCGACGCGGCGGCGTGCAGCGGCAGCTCCTGACCGATCTTCACAAACAGCCGAAGTGGCCTGGTGCTGTCGAACAGCGCCACGCATACTGCCCGATCACCGATCAGTTCCGTCAGAAAGGAAGTCTCACCCGTATCTCTGCTCAGCGCTGCAAGTGCGTCGCTCGCTACGACGGCGACGGGCCGTATTCCAGTCGCGAGTCGAACCGCGTCGGGACCGATGGAATAACGCTTCGTCGTTCCGCTGCGAATGAGAAATCGCTCGGCGGCGAGCGTCCCGACAAGGCGATGCATCGTTGGCGCCGGGATCTGCAGCGCGAGGCTCAACTCTTGCAAGGTCATGCCGCTGGGCTCCTCAGACACCGCTCGCAAGACCGACAGGGACCTCTTGATCAGTTGCATCTCAGCGTGTCCGATTCATGTGTCGGTACATCTGCAGTGTCGCCGCACCAGTCTCTTCCAGCAACTGCGGAAGCTCATCCAAGATCTCGATCATCGCGTGCGGCCGCGTAAACGTCGCCGTCCCGACTTGAACGGCGGACGCACCGGCCGCGACGTATTCGAGAACATCGGCCGCAGTGCAGATACCGCCACAGGCGACGATCGGAATCGACACTGCTTGTGACGCAGTCCAGACTTTCGACAAAGTCAAAGGCTTGATCGCCGGCCCCGAGAGACCCCCGACGCCATTGCCGAGAACGGTGTTACCCGTTCGATAGTCGAACTTGACGCCAACAAACGTGTTCGCGACGGTGAGCGCAGAAGCGCCACCGCTTTCCGCAGCTTTCGCGATATCCGCGATCGCGGTGACATTCGGGGTCAGCTTGACGATGATCGGATGTGGATTGACTCTGGCCACATCCTGAACGATCGATTCGACCAGAAGGGGAGCAGCGCCAATCTCCAACCCTCCTGCCTCGAGGTTCGGACACGACACGTTCACCTCGAGCGCAGCAAGGGGAACATCGCACAGCTGATATGCGATCTCTTGGTAGTCGGCAACGGACAGTCCGCCGATACTCACGATCACCGGCGGACCCAGCTCGGCATAACGAGGCAGGAGATCGCGAAGGAAGACGTCGACGCCAAGGCTCGGTATACCGACCGAATTCAGCATTCCCCCGACTGTTTCTGCGAGACGATGCGAAGGATTACCTGACCGAGGGTGCGTGAACACCGTCTTCGTTACGACCGCTCCAAGTCTCTGTATTGGAATGAGTGAAGCAAGCTCCGGGCCGAAGCAGCCCGACGCCGGCATCACCGGATTCTCGATCCGGAGACCACCCAGCTCTACAGCGAGATCGAACGCGCGACCCGCAGTCGGTCTCCCGCTTAGAACAACCATTCGAACCACCCAGTGATCGAGGAGCAATGCATTAAAGTTCCGTCTAGCGGAATTTGATTCCGTTCAGAAGAAGTCGAAGACTACTCCTCAACGGGTACCTGGTCAAGAGAGGCGAGGGCTGAGACGGCTGCCAAGAATCTCTTGTGTCGCATGCCGGACAAGGCCGAGTCACAGGCCCGCACAAGCAGCCTGACCTATTACGAAGAATGCGCTTCTGGTCATCCGCTCGCGTAGCGCTCGCGGAAGTCGCGCCGTCCCCTGAGGGTTTGCTCCACGCATCGGGCGACATTGTTGGTTCACTTCGACACGCGGTGCCGACAGCAGCAGGAGCACCGCGTAAACCTTCGACGCTCGCCGATGACGTTGTGTTGATGACCGGGACCCTTGGGCACTCGTAGCACCAGGATCAGTGACCGAACCTCACATGAGTGGGCCGACCGCCGGTCCGTTCGGTTTGTACAAAGTTGGTACAAAGCGGCGCCGTGTTCGCGAGGGTCGAACGAGAAAAAGGCCCCGTCTCCGGGGCCTTTCGTATAGCGGGGGCAGGATTTGAACCTGCGACCTCCGGGTTATGAGCCCGGCGAGCTACCTGACTGCTCCACCCCGCGACGCGGCGTTGATTGTAGCACCGTCCGGTCGCAAAGACCGTCGTTACGATGCTCGGAATGGCGCTTCTCACCTGGATTTCGCTGCTCTTTCTCGTCGTCGCGGTGGTCGGCTCGATCGCCGTCGCGGCCACGCGCGCGCTGCGCGCCTGGCGCACCTTCCGGCGCTTCTCCCGGACGACCTCGACGGCGATCGGCGGTGTGCTCGAAACCGCCGGAGAGGCCGAGCGGCATGCCGTCGCGTTCACCGAGGGCACGGAGAAGCTGAGCGCCGCGCTCGCGCACCTGGAGCAGTCGCGCGCGGAGCTCGCTGTGATCCAGGCCGCCGCGGCCGAAGCCCGCTCATCGCTGAGCTCGCTTCGAGCCGCAGTGCCGCGCAAATGATGCGCGTCGCCGCGATCGACCTCGGCACGAACGCCACCCGCCTCCTCGTCGCAGACGTCGATGACGGCGAAATGACGGAGGTGCAGCGCCGCACGACCATCACGAAGCTCGGCGAGGGAGTCGATGCACGGCGCCGGCTCCTCCCCGTGCCGGTCGCGCGCGTGCGCAACACGCTGACCGAGTATCGCCGCGAGCTCGAGTCACTCGGCGCCGAGCGCACGCTCGCGGTCGCGACGAGCGCGGTGCGCGACGCGGAGAACGGCGAGGCGTTCCTCGGCGAGGTCGAATGGGGCTACGGCTTCGCGACGCAGCTGCTGACCGGCGACGAGGAAGCCGCGATGACGCTCCGCGGCGTCGGGCCGCTCGACGCGGGCACGGTCGTGATCGACGTCGGCGGCGGCTCGACCGAGCTGATCACCGAGAGCTTCCGCACGAGCATGGACATCGGCTCCGTGCGGCTGACCGAGCGCTTCGGCATCCATCAGGGCGCTGCCGCCGCCTACATCCGCGCGCGGCTGCCTGAGCTCACTGTCGAGCGCGCCCTCGGCGTCGACGGCACGACGGCCGAGCTCGCCGGCCTCGCCGGCGGCCGAACCGTGACGCTCACGACGATCGACGAGACCCTCGACTGGCTGGCCGTGACGACCGAGGAAGAGCGGCGCGCACGGCTGATCCTCCCGGACCGCAGCGAGGTGCTTGCGGCCGGCGTGCTGATCCTGCGCGAGACGCTGAGACATCTCGGCCTCGACGCGATCGACGCGAGCGATCGCGATCTGCTGAACGGCGCCGCACTGGCGGCCGCCGAGCTCCCGGAGCCCGTCGAGGGTGAGGCGCCTCCCGGCGCCTACACATGCTGCTGAGAATCGCCGTCACGGCGCTCGCCGTGCTCGCGCTCGCCGCGTGCGGCGGCGGCGCGAAGAAGGCGGCCGCGCCCGGATCCGACCTGCCGCCCGGCTGCACCGTCGCCGAGGTGTCGAAGCTCGTCGACGACTTCCTCGCCCGCCCGAGCTTCGCGCCGCCCGGGAGCTTCGAGGTCTACGCGACCTACGAGTCCGACGGCCGAAAGTTCGTCGCGCACAAGCCCGCACTGGCGCTCGCGCACGCCCGGCAGCGGCTTCGCCTCGGTGAGAAGGACCGCGTGATCGAGCTCCGGGTCGGGAAACAGGACTTCAACCACGTTCGGATCACCTTCCAGCTGACCCGCTACGCCCCGGACTTCCTCAAGCGGGGGATCCACACCCGGCTCGCCAACGGCGGTGGGACGATCGACTGCGCCCACCAAGCCGTGGCAGCCTGGGTCACGAAAGGCCCCTAGTCAAGCCATTTTCCTAGATACTTGCGCTCTCAAGGTTTCCTGCTATGATCTTTGAGCAATCAAGTTTTGAGCCATCAAGGATCAGAGGAGAGAAACCACATGAGCACGATCGAAGAGACCAAGCAGGGCATCCCGACCGGCACGTGGCAGGCGGACACGGTCCACTCCCGCGTCGCGTTCGAGGTCCCCTACGCAGTGGCGACCTTCACCGGCGAGGTGCCCGACTTCGAGGCGAGCCTCGTCGACGGCAAGCTCGCCGGCAGCGCCAAGATCGCAAGCATCAAGGTGAAGGAGGAGAACCTCGAGGCCCACTTGCTGGCCCCCGACTTCTTCGACGCCGAGCAGCACCCCGTCGTGAGCTTCTCCGGGAGCGACATCAAGCGCGACGGCGACACGGTCGAGATCGACGGCGAGATCAGCATCAAGGGCGTCTCGCAGCCGGCGAAGATCACCGGCACGGTCAACGGCCCGTCCGTCGACCACTTCGGCGCGAACCGCATCGGGTTCGAGCTCGAGACGAAGCTCGACCGCACGAAGTTCGGAATGAACTGGAACATGCCGCTCCCGAACGGCGAACAGGCACTTGGCAACACCGTCACCCTCAAGGCCGAGCTGACCCTGGTGGCGCAGGACGCCTAATGCGCATCCTCGCGATCAGCGGCTCCCTCCGCGACGGCTCCTATAACACGGCCCTCCTCCGCGCTCTGCGCGAGGAGGCGCCGGAGGGAGTCGAGGTGGACCTCTGGCAGGGCCTGAAGGTGATCCCGCCGTACGACCAGGACGACGACGTCGTCCCGGGCCCGGAGGCCGTCGACGCATTCCGCGAGCTCGTGCGTGAGTCGGACGCGGTCTTCTTCTCGACGCCGGAGTACAACTCGTCCATCCCGGGCGCGCTCAAGAACGCGCTCGACTGGGGGTCGCGCCCGGTCGCGACGAACGTGTTTCGCAACAAGCCCGTCGCGGTGATCAGCGCGAGCGCCGGCGCATTCGGCGGCGTGTGGGCCGGTGCCGAGCTGCGCAAGGTACTCGGCGCGATGGGCGCACGTGTCACCGAGGCAGAACTGGCCGTCGGACACGCGCACGAGAAGGTCACCGAGGACGGCGTGATCGAGGATCTCGATCTGCGCCAGGGTCTGAGCGATGCACTGCAGACGCTCGTGACGAGCGCCCTCGATCGCGCAGCAGTCGCCTAGTCTTCCAGCGGTTCGGGCGGCTCGTCTTCGGCGAGCCGCCGCTGCACGCCCGAGCGCGAGAGGACGCCGACGAGCTTCCCGTCCTCGACGACGGGCACGCGCTCGTAGTCATGCTCCTCGAGGAACGCGAACGCCGCGTCGAGGCTCATGCCGGCATCGACCGTCGCGTTCGGCTCCTCGGCGATCTCGCCGAGCGTCGTCGACTCGGGATCTCGGCCGTTCGCGACGACCTCGCGCACGAGCGTCTTGCGCGTCACGACACCGATGAGCGCACCGTCCTCGCAGACGAGCACCGAGCGCACCGCGTCGCGCGACAGCGCCTCCCCCGCCTCGCGCGCGCTCGACGACGTTGCGAGCGCGAGCGGGTCCGGCACCATCGCGTCGCGGACGCGCTGGTCGGTCATCAAGGGTAGACCCCGCGCGCTTCGAGGGCGGCGGACACTTCGCGGATCGCGGCGACGAGCGCCGCGTCGCGCAGTGTGATCTCGCGTTCCTGCGAGACGTTCCAGACGCGGTCGAACGCATCCGACATCTTGTCGGCGAGGCGCCGGCGAATCTCATCGCGGTCCCAGAACAGGCGGCCGAGGTCCTGCACCCACTCGAAGTACGAGACGGTGACGCCACCGGCGTTCGTGAGGATGTCCGGCAGGACGGGGATGCCGCGCTCGGCGAGAATGCGGTCGCCTTCGTTCGACGTCGGCCCGTTCGCGCCTTCGGCGACGAGCTTGCAGCGCAGCTTGCCGGCGTTCTCGCCGGTAACCTGGTCCTCCCGCGCAGCGAGCACGAGGATGTCGCATTCGAGCTCGAGCAGCGCCTCGTTGGTGATCCGCTCGACGTCCTTGGTGTAGCCCTCGAGCGAGCCCTTCTGTGCGACGTAGGCGTGCAGCGTGGGAATGTCGAGTCCGGCGGGCGCGAATACGCCGCCCGAGATGTCGGAGACCGCGACGACGCGCGCGCCCTTGTCGTGCAGCTCGGTGGCTGCGATGCCGCCCACGTTGCCGAAGCCCTGCACGGCACAGCCCTGCGCCGCGAGGTCCCAGTCGAGCCGCGCGCAGGCGCGCTCGATCACCATCACGACGCCGGCGCCCGTCGCCTCGTGCCGGAACACCGAGCCGCCGATCGAGATCGGCTTGCCGGTCACGATCTCCGGCACGGCGTAGCCCTTCTGCATCGAGTAGGTGTCCATCATCCACGCCATCGTCTGCTCGTTCGTCGCCATGTCGGGCGCCGGGATGTCGAGCTGCGGTCCGATGAACGGCGCGAGCTCGGCCGTGAAGCGGCGGGTGATGCGCGTCACCTCGTTGATCGACAGCTCGCGCGGGTTGCAGCGCACGCCGCCCTTCGCGCCGCCGTACGGCAGGCGCAAGAGCGCGCACTTCCACGTCATCCACATCGCGAGCGCCGCGCACTCGCCGAGGTCGACCGCATCGTCGTAGCGGATGCCGCCCTTGGTCGGCCCGAGGACGGACGAATGCTGGACACGGTAGGCGGGGAACGAGCGATACGTCCCGTCGTCCATCTCGATCGGCAGCGAGAAGATCACGCACCGCTCCGGGTGGCGCAGGCGCGTCGAGGTGAGGTCGGGAACCTCGGCGAGCTCGAGCGCGTGCTCGAGCTGGGTGAGCGCTTGCTGGTAAAGCGGCGTATCCCACTCGAGAGTGGGCGCCGGGTGCGCCACCTTGGCCACGGGCGGCAGGGTACGTGAAAGCAGGAGGCTTGATGCGGAATGGCGTGCTTGCGGGGATGGCTCAGACCAAGCAGGTCGCACGGGTCGGGCGCAGGGCATAGCGGTGTCTACGTTCAAGCCCGACCCGGGCGAGATGCGCCGC
>Ga0070679_100001041_pt1 | contig 24203 bp, 20 predicted proteins | sample KBSC63BmetaG_FD_65652 | JGI IMG/M metagenome (GOLD analysis project Ga0070679, IMG submission 65652) | Corn rhizosphere microbial communities from Kellogg Biological Station, Michigan, USA - KBS C6-3B metaG | ecosystem: Host-associated > Plants > Roots > Rhizosphere | place: USA: Michigan... | reverse complement strand
TTCCTGCGCACGTCGGCCGGCGAGGGTAGCTGGTTCGGTGGAGAGCCGATCTGGGTCACCGCGGAACGTGCGGGCATCAAGACGGCCGCGTACTTCTGGACGGGGAGCGAAGCCGAGATCGAAGGCGTTCGCCCCACCTACTGGAAGCCGTTCGACGCCACTCGGCCGGACAGCGTGAAGATCGGCCAGATCATGACGTGGCTGCGCATGCCGCCGAGAGAGCGGCCGCGATTGATCATGCTCTACTCGAACGTCGTCGATGTGCCTGGGCATCCGTTCGGCCCGGACTCGAGGCAAGCCTACGCCGGAGTGCGCGCGGCCGATCGCACTCTCGGTGTGTTGCGCGATTCACTGTCGCGGCTGGGGCGTCGCGCAATCGACTTGATCATCGTGTCCGATCATGGATTGCTCAACGTGCCGCGCGAGCACGATATCGACATGGACAGCCTGCTGCCAAAGCACGGCGTGATCGTCGATGACGAGCATTCGACGTTCTCGATCTGGCAGGATCCCGCTGGACCGAAGGTGAATCTCGATTCACTGGCGGCGTTTTACCGAAGCAATATTCCGCACATGCGCCTATTTCGGCCGGGCGGTTTTCCAGCCGAGTGGCAGACCGCTCAGAATCCGCGTTTCGGCGACATCTTCATGCTCGCCGACCCGGGCTGGGAGTTCGTGACCACCGTACCGCGATCGGTCTACACGCTCGGCGAGCACGGCTATGCGCCGGACACGCCGGAGATGATGGGAACCTTTCTCGCCGTCGGCCCGAGCTTTCGCTCCGGGCTGAGGCTGGCTCCGCGCGAGAATCGGACGCTGCACGAGCTGCTCATTCATCTGCTCGGTCTCCGGAATCCCATTCGCGCGACGATGCCTGATTTTGGCTTGCGCTGAGGAGCAAGTGTTGTCATCCTGAGCCATTAGCCGTCATCCCGAGCGAAGCGAGGGATCTGCACGTGACGGCGCGACGTGCAGATCCCTCGCTTCGCTCGGGATGACACAGTGGTGCTCGGGATGACCAACACAGAGACCAATGTCCGAGATCGACGCCCTTCTCAAGGAACATCGCTCCTTCTCGCCTCCGGATTCGTTCCGCAAGGGCGCACACATCTCCGACGGCACCGTCTACACCGCCGCGGCGCAGAACCCCGAAGCGTTCTGGGAAGCGCAGGCCAAGGAGCTGTTGTGGTACAAACCCTGGAACAAGGTGCTCGACTGGAATCCGCCACACGCGAGGTGGTTCACCGGCGGCAAGCTGAACATCAGCGCGAACTGCGTCGATCGCCACATTTCGTCTGCTCGACGCAACAAAGCTGCGTTGATCTGGGAAGGTGAGCCCGGCGATCGCCGCACACTCACATACTGGGACCTCTACGTCGAGGTCCAGAAGTTCGCGAATGTGCTGAAGGGTCTCGGCGTCAAGCGCGGCGATCGCGTCGCGATCTACATGCCGCTCATCCCCGAGGTCGCGATCGCGATGCTCGCGTGCACGCGGATCGGCGCGATTCACTCGGTGGTGTTCGGCGGCTTCTCGCCGGAGTCGCTCCGCGATCGTATCAACGACGCGCAGGCGGCGCTCCTGATTACGGCAGATGCCGGCTATCGGCGCGGCAGCATCGTTCCACTCAAGCGGAACTCCGATAAAGCACTCGAGGAATGTCCGACGATCAAGAATGTGGTGGTTGTCCAGCGGCGGCCAGGCGCGACGGGCGACGAAGCGTTCGCCGATATGCAGGAAGGCCGCGACCACTGGTGGCACCGGCTGATGCAGAATGCCGGCGCGCACTGTGAGCCGGAGCAGATGGACGCGGAGGACGTGCTCTTCACACTTTACACATCGGGCACCACCGGGAAGCCGAAAGGCATCGTGCACACGACCGGCGGCTATCTCGTCGGCGTGACGACGACGACGAAGCTCGTCTTCGATCTGAAAGAGGACGACGTGTTCTGGTGCACCGCCGACGTCGGCTGGGTGACCGGTCACTCGTATCTCGTCTACGGCCCGCTCGCGAATGGCGCCACGTGTGTCATGTACGAAGGCGCGCCCGATTGGCCGGAGAAGGATCGCTTCTGGGCAATCTGTGAGCGCCATGGCGTGACGATTCTCTATACGGCGCCCACTGCGATTCGCGCGTTCATGAAATGGGGTGATCAGTGGCCGGCGAAGCACGATCTCTCACGTCTCAGGCTGCTCGGCTCGGTCGGAGAACCGATCAATCCCGAGGCGTGGATGTGGTATCGCGAGAAGATCGGCGGCAATCGATGCCCGATCGTCGACACGTGGTGGCAGACAGAGACGGGCGCGATCGTCATCTCGCCGCTGCCGGGTGTGACCGCGACGAAACCTGGCAGCGCGACGACGCCTCTCCCCGGTTATTCCGCGGCGCTGCTCGATGCGAAGGCCAATGAGATTGCGGTCGGCGGCGGCTTGTTGGCGCTCACGAAACCGTGGCCATCGATGCTGCGCACGATCTGGGGCGACGATGATCGTTACGTGCAGACGTACTTCTCGAAGTGGCCGGGGCGTCCGGATCTGTATTTCCCAGGCGACGGTGCGAAGCGCGACGACGATGGCTTCTACTGGATTCTCGGCCGCGTCGACGACGTGTTGAACGTCGCGGGCCACCGCATCGGCACGATGGAAGTCGAATCCGCGCTCGTCGAGCACCCTGCTGTCGCGGAGGCAGCGGTTGTCGGCAAAACACATGAGCTCAAGGGCCAAGCGCTCGCCGCATTCGTGACGCTGCGCGAAGGCTTCAAGCAGAATGCGGAGCTGCGCGACGATCTGCGGAACTTCGTCGCCGAGAAGATCGGCGCGATCGCGAAACCCGACGACATTCTCTTCTCGGCCGATCTGCCGAAGACGCGCTCGGGAAAGATCATGCGACGCCTGCTGCGGGATATCGCGGAGGGTCGCGCGCTGGGCGATACCACGACGCTCGCGGATCCGAACGTCGTCGCGAGTCTCAAGGACCAATACGAGGCGCAGGAATCCTGAGCTGAGGGAAGGGGGAAGCGGGAAGGGGGAAGAGGGGGGACGAGGTTTGCGGGAAGGGCGCTGCGCCATCGCGGATTGTACGCATGGGAATGAGCTTGCGGCGTGCGTGGAAATCCGCGAGGTCATGCGCACGGGCAGAACATCTGATTCGCCGCGTTAAAGCCCCCGCTTCCCCCCTTAACGCTTCCCCCCTCTTCCCCCTTCCCTCTTCCCCCTTCCCAATGTGGTACAACATCTGCCCTCTGTTCGTCTATCCGTGGACCCCTAGATTGGACCCATGTACGCGTTCATTCGGCGACTCTTTCCAGAACGCATCTTTCGACGCAAGCTCGAGCCTGCCGCTGAGCGGCGCTTGCAGCTTGCCGCGGCTCGCGCAGAGGAAGCGATCATCCGAGCGCACGTCGACAACGCACTGATGTTCGTCGACACGCTCGCCGAGGATCTCAGCTTCGACCGAGCGATCGACACGTACGTTCGCCAGATGGCGATTCCTGAGCCGCTGGCCAGCGTGGTCGCGACTCGTACGCTCGTGGTGCTTGGCCAGGATCTCGTTCCGTACCGCCGGCGTGCGGTGGATTCCGGCGAGGACATGGAGGAGCGGCCCAAGCTGCGTCTCAACGACGCGTCGCAGGGCCGACAGACCGGTCAGCGAACAATCATCAAACGCGCGTAACCATTTACTTCGAAATGCGCGAAGGGCCGACATTGTGTCGGCCCTTTTCCTTTCTGCGAACCGCCAACCGCGCTATGCCTCCGCCGCGATCATGCGAGCTCTCCGAAAATCCACGATGGCGAGCACGAACAGCACGGCCACGAAGGCCGCGGAGCCGAGGCACCATTCGCACCACGCGTGAATGACGAATCCCTCGAGATAGTTCAGCCACGCCGTGAACAACACGCCCCAGCCGGTCAACAGCAGCATCACGAGCGACAGCTGCGGCGAATCCTCGAACCTGGGCTGCAATCCCACCATCGAGAGCGCGAGCATCAGGACGTAAAAACCGACGCCCCACGTCGCGACCGGAAGGCCGAGGAAGACAGACCAGCGACTCATTTGCACCGTCTCGCACGAGCCGACGCCGCACGTGAGCGTTCCGATATACCCGAACTTGTACAGGCTCAGGTACGCGCCAATGAACAGCCCGAGCAGGCTGACGAGCGCCATCAATTTTCGAACGCTCACGGACCTTTCTTGGTCGCCGGAAGAGGTACGCCGCGCTTCGCCGTATCACCGCTGGCAGCCGGCGTCACCGGCGTCGCCTTCGCCAATGCGGCGTCGATGATCTTCGCGAACGTGTCGTAGTTCTGCGCACCCACGACTTCCTGATCGCCGACGATGAAGGTGGGCGTTTGCTGGACCTTGCGAGCCTCGGCCAACTTGTAATGCGCCTGGATCTTGGCCTGCATCTTCTTCGTGTCGACGCACTGGTCGAACTGGCCCGTATTCAATCCAAGCTGCTTGCCCAACTGCTTCATGTACTTGTCGGGATTGGCCGTCGTTTCGCCGTTCCACTGGTCCTGCGTCTGATACAGCGCGTCGTGGAACTCCCAGAACTTGCCCTGTTCATCGGCGCACGCGGCGGCGCGGGACGCCTGCCACGTGTTGCGGTGGACGTTCAGGGGATAGTCGATGAAACGCCACAGCACCTTGCCAGTCGAGACATAGTGCTTGCGAATGTCCGGCTCGGTGAGCGTGGCAAAATTCCCGCACGCGGGGCACTCGAAATCGCCGAATTCGGTGATCTCGAGGGGTGCCGTGCCGTTCCCGGTCGTGTAGCCCGATGAGTTCACGGGCGGCAACGATGAATCGATCGGGTTCGTCACCGAGACATTGCTTGAACGCGTGGACTGGTACGTCAGCGCGGAAATTCCGGCGACGGCCAACACGACGATCACGATGTAGAAGGCGCGGTTGCTCGATGACGACTTGGACGACTTTACGACTCCGGGCTTTCGTCCTCGTCCGGGCTCCACTCGCTTTTGTGCCATTGGGGCGGGGTGTCTTGTTGGGCTTCGCGTACGATCCGTCGGCTTTCGGCGACCTCGGGAGTGTCGTACGTGATGCGAACTTCGTAGTGAAAGAGCTCGCTGCGGACGTCGCCGATCAGCCGCAGCAGCTCGCCGGCCTGGTCCAACAATGCGCCGTTCGCGTCCAACTCGCGAATGCGGCTTGCCAGAGCCCGCAACAGGGCCTCGAGATTCCGGGCTCGGCCGTCGTCGTAGGTCTGCTCCTGATCCGACATCGACATCCGTGGAGAAGAAAACGATTGACCGGCGTTGGTCGTGCCCGGTTCCGAAAGATGCTATCCTGGTACCTAGGTTGCGCAAGCACGGCGTGCGCCAGTGGCACGCCAAGTTGGCTTACCGACGCTCCACTCTCCCTTCATGGACGCTGATCTCCTTCGCATCCCCGTCGGACCCGGTTCTGTGCATGTCGAGCGATACGGACATGGCGGCGCGCCGATCCTTCTGGTACACGGATTCGGGACGTGCAGTTTCCTCTGGCGTAACGTTGGCCCCGCGCTCGCCGCGTCGAGTCGTACGGCATTCGCGATCGACCTCTTCGGCTATGGCGAATCCGACCGGCCATTCGACGCACAGTACGGCATCGCCGCGCAGTCGGACTATCTCGACCGGGCGCTGACCGCGCTGCGCCTCACGAAGGCCACGATCGTTGGGCAGGACCTTGGCGGCGCAGTCGCGATGCACCTCGCGTTCAACCGGCCGGAGCGCGTCGATCGCCTCGTTCTCGTGAACCCAATCGCGTTCGACGACATTCCGGCGGACGACATCAAGTCGCTACAGCGCAACACCGCACGTTTCGCGTTTCGCATCTCGCGCGGTGTGGTTGGCGCGGCGCCGCTCATCCGCGATCTCGTCGAGCGCAGCGTGGCCGACAAGGCAAATGCGCCGGAACCCCTGGTCGCCCGCTATCTCGCGCCCTATGTCGGCGAGGACGGACTGAACCACCTGCTCACGCTCGCGCGCGCTGTCGACGACGAAGACATGACGGAAGTCGATTTAGGACAGATCGACCGACCGACGCTCATCGTCTGGGGCGATCAGGATCCGTTCGTTGGGCCGAAGCTCGGCGAATCGCTCGCCGACACGATCCCCGGCAGCCGGTTGGTTCGTCTTCCCGGCACGGGTCGGCTCGTCCCCGAGGAAGCCCCGGAAACGCTGGCTGGAATGATCCTCGAATTCATCGGCGCGGGTGGGGTGGTGCGAGCCGAGTGACGGGCACAGTGAATGCCCCACAAGTCGAACGAGACGTAACGTGGATCACACCACCCCAACGATTTGTGTTGGGTGTTGCGTATAGATGGAACCAGCTTGATGCGTTAGATTACTGTGTCTTTATCCCCAACACATAGGACATGGCCAAACAGAAGAACCGAACGATGAAAGCACCGGTGGTCGCTTCGCCGTTCGAGGAAGCGCGCGACGAGTTGTTCCAGCATATCATGCGGTGTGGTGTCGTCGGCTCCGAACCGGAGCATCAGCAGGAGTGGTTCGAGGAGACGATGGCGTACATGACGGATCGCTATCCCGAGCTCGACGCGGAAAAAATCGCGGAGCTTCGCAAGTTGGGTGAGCGGTTCGCTCAGCCGCCGAAGAAGCGGGACGACACAGCAGCAGCGTAGATCAAGGCCTCCTCACGGGGGCCTTTCTGTTGTCGGCGGAGCGGGAAAGGAGTGCCGGGTGCGAAGGAGGTGACGGGATGAGGAACTCCGCACGCAGTCCTCTTCTCTCTATCTCCAGCGCGGCGGGGATGTCCTGAGGACGACACCAATCCTGGTCCCCCCGCCTAGGCCGATCTGCACGGCGGGTGTGATGTCGTGCCGCATTCTCCCTTCGAGATCCAGTACGGCCGTCAATAACGGCCGCACATGTGCGTCGCCGCTGGCATAGGGCACGGTCACACCGCCGCCCATCGACAAGCCGAGTGGCGCTTCGCGAAATGGATCGAGCAGAAAGCGCGCGATGAGATCAATACGTCCCGACGCACGCGTCTGCTCGTCGTGCCACGTCGCGCCGCCCGCCGCATCGATGGTCGTTCGAACGTACGGTCCGATCTGATACACGGCGCCCAGTCCCGCTTGCGCCGTCGAGCCGCGGCCAAAGATGCCGTCGGCGCGATACTCCGTGTATGCCGGAATCCTCAGCTGCGCGGTCGCTCGCGGCGCGCACAGACACAGTGCTGCCGCGACGGTGAATACCGAGCGCGTTGCCGTCCGAACGGAAATCACCGCGCTCGTTCGCGCCACAGCATGAGCGTGTAGTCCATGATCGCAGCCGCCGAAGTCACGCCGACTGCCCACAGGCATGTGTTGACCAGATCCGGAAAGCGCAGCAGGCACACGAACGTCACGAGCTGCAGGACCGTCACCAGCTTCCCCAGGAAGCGCGCCTTGAACTCGATCGTACGAAGCCACGGCACCGCGCGCGCGACAAGGAATCCGATCGCCGTCATCACGTCGCGCGAGATCATGACGAAGTAGCCCGCCGTCGACAGCGCTCCGGTGAAAAGGAACGTCGTCACTGCCACCAACACGAACACGCGATCGGCAATCGGATCGATCAGGGCACCCCAGCGCGTCGTCCACTGCGCCCGGCGCGCGAGCCAGCCGTCGAGGAAATCCGTGACCGCGGCGAGCCCGACCAGTCCAAGTCGTGTGTCTGGACTCGGTAGCGCGACAAATCCCGCGGCGAGCAAGACGCGTGATGAGGAAATGATATTCGGGAGAGCGCGAAACGCCGCGCGAGAAGTCATGGTCGTAGCAACCTAGACGGGCCCAAGAATGCTTGCCAGCACGCAGGGTCATCCATAGCTTCGCCGAGTCTTCCCCCCTTCCGAACTGCCGAGGCAGGCATGTCGCTCTCCCCCGTCGCCGAGCTACTGAAACGGGTGACGATCTTCAAAGACCTGGATGACGATGAGCTGGAGCAGGTCGGCGAAGTCTGCAGGGAAGAAAAGTTTACGTCGGGTGAGTACATATTTCGCGAAGGCGAGCACGGGAATCGTTTGTACCTCATCGTCGATGGCGAGGTCCGCATCAGCCGCGATGTCCCAGGCATCGGTGAGGAAGCGCTCGCCGTGTTGAAGTCCGGCGCGCTCTTCGGTGAAATGGCTGTTTTCGATCGCACTGAGCGTTCCACGCACGCGATCTCGAACGGTGGGACGACGGTGCTCACGATCACCCGGCCCGATTTCGAGATGCTCCTCGACTTCAATCGGGAGCTGGCGTACAAAGTCCTGTGGGGCTGCGTTCGGTTGGTGTCATCTCGCCTCCGATCGACCAACGACTCGCTACGCTCCTTTCTGGCGATGTCGATGTTCTGAATTCTGGCCGGCGCTACGTGCGTCGGCTCGACGAGGTGTAGCTTCCGGATCGTGAACGCGTTGCACTCTCATCTCACTGCGCAATTCCGCGGCGTTCCCGCTGAACAACTTCGCGACGCGACGTTGCTCGGCGGACTGCTGATTGCCGCGGCGAGCGCTGGCGGATTCAGTCCGATCGGCGTTCCCGCGGTGAAAAAAGCCATTGCGAGCGGCGGCGTTTCCGCCGTGCTTCTGCTGGATGGCGCGCACCTGACACTCCACGCGCTGCCCGAGCAGCAAACTCTGCTGTTCGACATCGTAGCGCCACCGTCGCACGACTTTCGCAAAGTGATGGACGTGTTCGCTCGCCGGCTCACGGCGCGTGACATCATCAGCGACACGCGCACCCGGGGATGAGAAATTTTCTGGCGCCGGCGCATCTTGCGCTGACAATCGTCATCCTGGTGTGGAACATCGTACTGGCGGGGCGCATCGCGCAGAACCGCCAGTCGCCGCGCTTTTTCCAAGCCATCTCCGGGCTCGGCGCGCTGCTGCTGTTCCCGGCGCTGCTGTTCGCGCTTGCGACTTCCACGGTGATCACGGGCCGCGCGGTGGCCACGATGGACTGGTTCTGGCCCGCCGTGCTCGTTCTGTTCGCGATTCAGGGGCTGTACGCGCTCGCGCGCAACCTCGTGAACTGGGTCTGGGGTTTTCCGATCGCGATTTATAATATTCTCATCGCGACGATCGGCGTCACTCGCTACGCGGTGGCACACGGCGCGACGCCTCCGGAGCCGTTCGTGCTGCTGCTCGCGTCGCAAAGCGTTGCGATGGTGTTCGCCGCCGGCACGGCGAACGTGCTCGCGAGTCCGCTGTACCTCAACATGCCGATGGTGTCGCCGGCATTTCCGGCGCTCCGGCCGCTCACCGCCGGATTCCGGCTGTTCATGTCGATGGTCGCGCTCGCGTGGTGCGTGATCATTCTCTCGATCGGCGGCCCGCGCGCGATCCTGCAGCTCAGAAATTACGAGGCGCACCGGCGAGATCAGCTTCGCGAGCGACCCGATGGCGACTTCGCCGTGGGGCTCAAGATCCTGCCTGACATTCGAAACCCGCCGCCGCCCGCGGCGATTCGAAACGACTCGGCGCTCGTCGATTCGCTCGATGTGGATGCGGTGAGCGTGGTGGTCGTGCCCGGCGCGAGCCGCGCCGCGATCGATTCGCTCGCGCGCGTGCTCGATCCCGCTCGCCGCGACAGCACGACAGTCATCGTCTCGCTCGGCTATCGCGGCAAGATCATTCCGGAGCTGGGGCCGGTTCCGCTGAACGAGCCGTTGCGGTTGGCGACGATACGCCAGATCATGACGCGCATCCATCCGAACATCCTGCTGCCGGCGGAGGATCCGTACGACACCGGCGATCGCGCGGTCGGCACGCTGCCGCCGGATCGCTGGGAGAAGTATCTGACGGACGCGGCGCGACTCGCGAAGAGCATCGACCGCAACGTGCGCGTGGGCGTATCAGCCTCGGCGTATACGAGGAATGACAGCACGCTCTACGCGTGGGCGGCGCGGCCCGGCTCGCCGATGGACGTGGTTGGTTTCTCGCTCTTCCCTTCACCATTCGTCGGCGGCGGCATCCAGGCCGATACGCGCACGGCTGATCGCTGGATGCGCGCGACGCCGCCGCGGAAGGATCACTGGATCTTCGCGACTGGCGGGTACCCGCTCGCGTTTGGCGAGCGCAGTCAGGAGAACGCGGTGTGGGAGGTGCTCGCCTGGGGCACCGAGCATGCGGCGATCAAAGGCGCGATCATCTACGAGGCGGGAGACTACGGGCAGTCGCGCGGACTGAAAGCACCGAATGGGCGATTCAGGCCGGCGACGCGGCGTGTCGTGTGGGCGATCGATCAGCTGAGAGAGTCGGCACGGTGAACGGCGAACGGGCCGATCTACCGGCGGAGCAGCACGCTCGGCGAAAACCGAAGCTGGATTCCTCGACGGTTGAAGTTCGAGGGCGGCTCGACGACCGCGTTGTCGCCGGAGGAGCGACCGCTCTTGATGATTGTCGCCGTTACCACCGCCGCGCCAACCACGGCCGCTCCGACCATCCATCGTGTCTTCGTGCGGTCGAGCTGCTTCGATTCCAGCTCCAGCACGTCGCTTCGGTTGATCAGAATCTGCTGAAATAGGCCTTCCTGCTGGCCCATCGTCCCGGGCGCGACGGTAGGCACCTTGAGTGTCAACGCATCGCTTTGATTGCTGACCACAGCGCCGCTGATCAGCCGCGCATCACTCACGCCGAGCGATGGACCGATCTGCGATGCGGTGGCCATCGACACACGGGCACGTACTTCCATGCCGGGCTTCGCACCCGCGGCGTCAATGACCGAATAGCTGTAGCACCCGGCCAAGGCGGCCGGCGCGAGCAACGCGCCGACCGCTTTCAATGTGTACCTTCTCATCAGCACCATCATATCCTTCGGTTTACGACTTGAGGTCGAGACAACCCTTGAAATTCGGATTGTTCCGTTCGGCGAACGGGATGATCATGCTCGTTGCCGTGCCATACGAGCCGGAGAGCGCCGACGAGATCGATGGCGTTCCCGAGTTGGCAACGAGACCCGTCGGGAACACCGTCTCGGCGTCGCGGCTATACTGGCGAACGAGGCGGCGCATGTCGCCGAGCCGATGGCCGGTGAGCCACGTCCAGTATGCGCGCTCCTGGAAATACAGATCGACGGCGGCCGCCTGCGTCGTGGGCGCCGATCCGGAGATCGCGGGAATCACTGGATTGTTCGTCGCGCGCAGCGAGTTCAGGCCCGCGAACACGGCGTCGCGATCGGCCTGTGCGCCGCCTTGAAGGCGTGCCTCGAGAATATCGAGCTGCGCTTCCGTGCCGTCACCGATGATACCGCTCGTCGTCTGACCGAACTTCGTCTCCGTCGGCAAGTTGGTCGAGATGCTATTGAAGCCGATGCGGGTCGATGCTGACCATGCAATACGCGGATCCGGAGCCGCGAGATACGCCAGTCCGTTCGTACCTTCCTTGTTGACGATGCTGTAACGCGACGAGCCGTTCGCCGCCGCGTTCCACATGCCGTTCTGCTCGCGCGTGCTCGCGGTCGAATGATACGTGAGCAGTTGGAACGTGCGAGGCACGTTGGGAACGGCCGCGGCCGCATCAGCGAACTTCCCAAGATCGAGCAGCGCGCGCGCTTTGCCGATCTGCGAACCGTACAGCACCCGCTTGCTCGTATCGGCCAGCGTCAGCGCCGAATCGAAGCTCGCCGCGGCCATCGTGAAGAGCTGTGACGTGGAATTGGCCGGACCATAGGTCACATTGCCGTTGTCGTCAGCGCTCGAGAACGGCGTACCCGAACAGAAACCCTCGCCGAGGACGATCTCGACGTAGCCGCGCAGCATGTACATCTCGCCGCGTTGCCACTTCTGGTTCGGTTGCGAGGCGGCAAGCACGGTGATCGCCTTGATCGCGCCGGCGTGCGCCTGCTGGAGATTGCGGTAGACGGATTCAGTCGACGAATTCACCTCGACGGGATTCCGGGCGTTGACCGACAATCGCTCGGCGAACGTATCCGTGGCCATGAGCTCGTCGGCCATGTCACCGCTCATTGTCGTGTACGAGTCGGTGTTGCCGTCGAAGCCGAGGGTGAAATCGGAGATCACACCGAAGCGAAGCGGGTCAGTGCCCGTCGGCGTGTTGAAGACGGTCGGTGCAAGAATGTCCGGCGTCTGAACGTTCAGTACTTCACTGGACTTACAGCCTGCGGCGGCGAGGGTCAGTGCGGCCACCCCGGCGAGCGCGGCGCCCGCAACTTTGGACACGTGCATCATGGCGCGATGGATTCGAGTCATTGGCGGTGTCCTCAGAAGGAGAGGTTGAGGCGGAACGTGAGATAGCGAAGCGGTGGCGTGGCGAAATACTCCTCGCTGCCACGCGCATCTCCGTTCCCTACCGTCGACTCGGGATCGATGCCTGGATATGCCGTCCAGACGTGCAGGTTGCGGCCGGTGCCGATGATCGAAGCGCGGCTGGCCTTCACCTTGTTCGCCCACGCGTCGGGCAGCTGATACGACACCGACAGCTCGCGAAAGCGTGTGAACTCGCCGTTGTAGAAGTAGCCCGTGTAGATATTGCTGGCGTCGGCGACCGCGGCCGCCTGTTCGGCGAGCGGCGAGTTCGGATTCCAGATACCGGGGCACGAGTTGCCGCCCTGGCACCGATGGCGGAGCGTGTTGTAGAACTTGCTGTTGCCGTCCTTGTGATCGAATTGCGCGGTGATGGCGAGCTTGCGGCCCAGCAGCTCGAGGCGGGGCGTCAGCGCGAACTCGTTGGTCGGCGTCGTCGCCCCGATGTACATCGCGGTATCGCTGTACGTCATCTCGGACGCGACGATGATGTGGTCGTTGTTCGCGTCGTTGTACTTGTACGTTCTGCCCCAGAGCGCGAACAGCGGATACCCGGGCGCGTTGTACTGCGTGCTGCGGTTGCCTGTGAAGATCGGCGTGATGCCCTGGCCGAGCGTCAGGATCTTGTTGTGATTCGTCGAGCCGGTCAGCTGGACGTTGAACCCCACCGATCGGTTGTCGATGATTTTCTGATTCAGCGTCATTTCAACGCCGGCATTTTTCGTCGAGCCGATGTTCTCGATCAGCGTCGTGATCGCGCCGCCGAGCGAGGCCGCCAGCGGCGCGTTGATGAGCGCATCTTTCGTCTTCTTGCTGTAGTAGCTGAGCTCGAGCGAGGTACGATTATCGAATGCGCTCACGTCGAAGCCGCCCTCGAACTCGCCGGAGTACTCGGGCTTGAGGTTCGCGTTACCGAGCGCCGAGAGCGTCACGCCGGACTGCTCGACGCCCGAGATGTTCGCGTTGGCAGTTTGGTAGTATCGAAGCGCGTTGAGGGCGCCCGGCTGAACACCCGACGCGCCATACGTCCCGCGCAAACGCATCGAGTTGATCGCGTTGATCTTTGGGAAAAAGGATTCATCCGAGATCAGCCAGGAAGCACCGATCTTCGGGTAGTAGACGCCCGAGAATCCGGTGCCGAACGCGCTGTTGCCGTCGTAGCGTAGGCCGCCCGTCAGGAAGAATCGCTCGTTGTACGACGCCACTTCCTCGCCGTACGCTCCCATGTTGATCGATTCAGTCGTCGCTTGGCTCGCCGTACGCGTGGCGCCGGCGCTCGTTGTGGTTGCGCCGGGCGGCATGCCAAGGCCTGTGCCAGTCGACGAGGACACCCAGCTACGGAAGTACTGAACGCCGGTCGACGACTTGAATGTGAGACCGTGTCCAGGTGAACTGGTCGCTGTACCGCCCATGTCGACCGAATAGATCGCCGTCTCGGCGCGGTTCGACTGGACGCTTCCCGTACGTGCCTGCTCGCCGAACGGACCCTGATTGAACTGCTGAACGAACGTCGCGTTGCGCGAACTGTAGTCGAAGCCGATGTTGGCGCGCGTCGTGAGCCACGAGAGTGGCAGATATTGCGCGCTGAATCCGTTGATGAAGCGGTTCGTGTTCTGCGTCGTGACCTGCGCGAAGATGTCGCCGATGGGGAAGCTGCGATATCCCAACAGCGGGATCTGGCGCGAGTCCTTGAGATCCGTGCGTGCCGAGCCACCGATCGCCGCGACCATCATGCCGTCGCTGTTGTCTTCGTTCTGCGGCTGCCGGTTGTCGTTGTCGACGTAGGCGATCGACACGCCGAAGTTCAGCGCCGACGTGAGCTGCGCATTGAGATTCGTGCGCAGGTTGACCTTCTTCTCCATGTTCGGATACATCTGGTCGTCGCCGATCGTGGAGCCGCGCTCCGTGCTGAGGCGTTTGACCTCGAGGCCGGGCATCTTGTAGGGCCCTTGCGTGTGCTCCTGCTCGCCGGACACGAAGTACTGCAGCCGGTCGGCGCCGCCCGAGATCTGAAGGCCGTACTGTGAGCGATTGCCCGTCGCCAGCGGCGTGAGCGAGTCGATGTTGAGCACGTCGCCGTGATACGTGCTGTCGATGATGCAGCTGCCCGACGCCTGTTGGACCAGCGTGCACGTCTTGAGGCCGCTGCGGCGATCGAACGACACCCACAGATCCGGATAGCTGCCTTTCTTCGGATCAGCCAGCGTTCCGTTCTCCGACCACGCCTGATACCGTGTGGCGCCCGCTCGCCCGCGTTTCGTCGTGATAACGATCACGCCGTTCGCCGCCTGCGTGCCGTACAACGTGGCCGCCGCGGGACCTTTGATGACGTCGATGGTCTCGATCTCGGCCGGATTGATGTTGTCGAACGCCGATGCCTGCGTGCCGCCCGTGCCGATGCCCGAATCCCCCGTTCTCGCGTCGACGCGGACGCCGTCGACGTAGACGATTGGGTCGTTGCTCAGCGACAGCGAGGACGTGCCGCGAATTCGAATCCGCGAGCCGGACCCGACGGCGCCCGATGAGAGGACTTGCACGCCGGCAGCGCGCCCGGAGAGAAGCTCGCCGGTCGTGGAGATCGGCGCTTCCGCGATCTGCGACGCGACGTCGATCGACGCCACGGTATTCGAGATCTCGGCCTTGCTCTGCGCGCCGGTGACCGTCGTTACCACGGCGGCGAGCGAAAACGGCGCCTGAGTCAGCGCGACATCGGCGGTGGACGTCGCACCCGCTGTGACGGTCACGCTGAGATGCTTCGCCTCGTAGCCGATGTGCGTGACAGCGAGATCGACCGCACCGGGCGCAACGCCGCGGATCGTGTACTTGCCGTCGGCGCCGCTCTGCGCACCGATCTGCGTGCCCATGACGCGGACCGCGGCCGTGAGCGGTAGGCCGGTTGCTGCCTCCGTTACGCGCCCGGTAATGATGCCGGTGGTCTGCGCCGCGGCACTTCCGCTTCCTAGAAATCCGAGCGCCGCGACCGCGAGCGCAATCCAGCGCCGCCTTGGTGGTGAATGGTCGAGTAATGCGTACGGCGACGTAGACAGGCTGCTGTGCATCATGGTCTCCCGGGAGGATGGGTCGATCCGGAGCCAACACACTGCATCGCGTGCGAGCACTTGTCACCGCGAACGTACGATTTGGAAAAAAGCCTGTCAACGACGCGCCAGGCCTGGTCGCATACCGACCAGGCCCGGAACGAAGGGTCTTTGTCGTTTCTTTACTTACTACTCTTCTCGTAGTGCGATCGCCGGATCCACATTAGCGGCGCGTGCCGCCGGCAGGATGCTGGCGAGAACCGCCACACCGAGCAGGACCACGATCCCGGCAGCAAAGGTCAGCGGATCCGTCGCGCTGACGCCGTAGAGAAGGGTCCGGATCAACCGCGTGAGGCCAAGCGCGGCGACGACACCGGCGAACGCGCCCGCCGCGACAGGCGTCAATGATTCCCACAGGACGGCGCGAATCACTCGAGTGCGCGCCGCACCGAGCGCCATGCGAACGCCGATCTCGCGCGTACGACGCGCGACCGAATACGACAGCACGCCGTAGATGCCGATCGCCGCCAGCACGAGCGCGAGGAGCGCAAACCCGGCGAGCACGGTTATCGTGAAGCGCCGATCGCCGAGCGATCGCGAGCGGATGTCGGCCGCGGTCTCGATCTTCATGAGCACATTCGAATCGAGGAGCCGCAGGCGCGTTCGCGCCACGGTGCCGATCGTCGATGGGGGGACCGTCGTTCGGACCAGAAGGACGCCGCTGAATGCGCGCTCGGGACGCTGGCGATACGAGATGAAGTGCTCCGGCGTCGGCGGCTTCGCCAAATCCGATGCGCGGACATCGCCCACCACGCCGACCACGGTGAGCGGCACCGCGCGATGGCTGTCCATCCCCAGCTCGATCAGCCGCTTGCCGAGCGCATTCTCGCCGGGGAAAAACTTCTTCGCCATCGTTTCGTTGATGACCGTCACATGCTGCGACGTCGAATCGTCCGCTTCGCTGAGCAAACGGCCGGCGAGGAGCGGAACCCGCATCGTCGCGAAATAGCCGGGGCTCACGAGCCGGTAATCCGAATAGCGACTCGGAATGTCCGGACGACCGTCTATGGCCATACCGCCGCCGAAGCCGCCACGACTGAGCGGTGCGATGTTGATGAACCCGACTCGCTCCACACCGGGAATAGCGCGGAGAGCCGCCAGCGCCTGCGTGTAGTAGCTCGATCTGAGCGCGCCGTCCGGGTAGCGCGTCTCCGGAAGTGAGACGTTGATTGCGAGCACGCCGGTAGGATCGAACCCCGCGCGCTCGTCGAGCAGCGCACGGAAGCTGCGCGCGAGCAACCCCGCCGCAACGAGCAACAGGACGGCGAATAGCACCTCCGCCGCCACGAGCGCTCGACGAAGACCGCTGCGGCCCACCGCACTTCCACGCCCTCCAGCGGCCACCGCCGCACGAAGCTCGGTACGTCCAACCTGAAGCGCGGGCAACAGGCCGATGAGCAAGCCCGTCACGATCGTCACGCCGACCGAGAACGCGAGCACCTGCGCGCTGATCCCAATCTCATTCGCCCGCGGGAGCGAGGCGGGTCGAAGCGCGAGCAGCGTATGCACGAGCCAGTACGCCAAAACAATTCCGAGCGCGCCTCCAACCAACGCAATGAGAATATTCTCAGTGAGCAATTGACGAGCGAGACGACCGCGCCCCGCACCAAGGACGGTCCGAATCGTCATCTCTCGAGAGCGTCCGGACGCCCGCGCGAGATTCGCGCTCGCGAGGTTCACGCATGCGACGAGCAGCACGACGACCACCGCGCCGAGCAGAAGGCGCAAATACGTCGTTACCGGTCCGACGATCGCGTCACGAAGACCAGTGACCTGAGCACCGACAGCCGAATTATGATCGGGATACTCACGCTTGAGCCGTTCAGCGATGCCCTGCATCTCCGCCTCGGCGTGCGCGACCGTGACGCTCGGCGCAAGCCGGCCGATCGTCTCGTCGTTGTGGCCGTCGCGGCCCATTCCCTTGTTCTGCGGCTCGAGCGGGATCCAGACATCTGTACCGGCGGGATAGCCGAAGTCGCGCGGCATCACACCGACCGCGGTGTACGTCGAGCCAAGGGCCTGGAGATGAGCTCCCGAGAGATCGCGACGGCCGCCGAGCTGCTCCTGCCAGAACTCGTAGCTGACGACGCAGACCGGCGCTCCATTCTCTACGCTTTCCTCCGGAAGGAAGGTGCGGCCGAGCACCGGCGTACCCTCGAAGAGACGAAAGTAGTCGGCTGAAACGGCGTACAGATTCGCACGGATCGGCTCCGACAGACCAAGAATCGTTTCTTCGCCGCCGCGGAACGCGGTCATGAGCTCGACCGTTTTGGATTGCCGATGCCAGTCCGTGAAATTGGGCGCAGATACCGACGCGGTCCCAGCGCGGCCTTCGAACAGGGAACGCTCGTTGAGCTCAACGAGCCGTTCCGAGTGCGGATACGGCAGAGCGTTCAGCAGTACGCCGTTGACGACGCTGAACATCGCGGTCGTCGCGCCAATGCCGAGAGCAAGCGTCGCGATGGCGACGAGGGTGAATGCCGGCGTGCGCAGCAGCCATCGAGTCGCGAACTGCAGGTCGCGCGCGAGATCGTCGAGGAGCGCGATGGACTTCACCTAACCTCCCGGTCAGTGCCAGGAGGTCAGACAGGGCAGCCCACGCGATGGTTTGGGCTTTCGCGACAGACGGTTACAGCCTTCAAACCTTCCTTCCCGTCCCGCGCACGATGCCCTCGACGCGACGCGTCGGATCGAAATAGTGGTCGGCCAGGCGTAGCATCGCATCCGGCGTCACCGCCCTTACCCGCGCCTCGTAGTCGGTGAGATCGCTGAGAGCGCCGAACAAGAATGCGTCGACCATATCGCTGAGGACCGCGGCTCCATTCTGCTGTCGAATCGCGTGAGTGCCCAGTGCATACGTCTTCGCCCGATCCAGTTCCTCCGCGCTCACCGGCTCCTCGCGGAAGCGACGGAACTCGGCCAGCAATCCATCTCGCGCCGCATCCTCTTGCTCGGGTGACGTCGCGATATAGGACCCGAACATGCCCGCCTTGCGTCGATCCGCGGCAAACGCGTTTACCGTGTAACAGAGCGATCGCTTGTCGCGCAGCTCGTCGAAAAAGCGTCCGCCCAAGCCGCTCGCAACGCTCGCGATCATCGCCGCCGCGTAGCGATCGGGATCGTTGCGTGCCGGTCCGCGGAAGAGAAGCGTCATCGCCGTTTGCGCACGATCGCGACTCTCGACGGACGTCGTGACGCGCGACGGCCACGCCGGCGGCGGCGGTTCGTCGACGGGAAGCTGACGGACCTCCGCGAACGCACGCGCCGCGATGAGCGCAAGCTCGTCGGGGTCGCCATCGCCAACGATCGCGATGACCGATGCCGCTGTCAGCGCGCGCTGTTGATGCCAACGTCGCACGGCTGCCGCGTCGATCCGAGCGAGCGTCTCCTCGGTGCCTGTCGCCGGCACACCATAGGGGTGGTTTGGAAACGCGGCGATCGTCGCCAATCGCAGCGGATACCGGTACATGTCGTCGCGAAGCGAAGCCACGCTGGCGATCGCGATCGTGCGCTCGGTCTCGAGCGCGTCATCGCCAAGCGTGGGATGTTGCACCACATCGGACAGAAGCTCGACCGCCGCCGCGGTGTATCGCGTTGGAACGGAGATGGACCAGCCGAAGCTCTCGGTGCCGGCCAACCCACCGACGCTTCCACCGAGCATCTCGCCTTCTTCGGCGATCTGAAGCGCGCTGCGCGTGGCCGTCCCCTTCAGCGCCGTGCGAACCATCAACGTCGTGAGGCCGGCTTGGTCGGCCGGTTCGGTACTCGATCCGCCCAGCACGAACAGGCCAGCATGCAGCAGAGGAGCATCCGGCTTTCGGCGAATCACGATCGGCGTTCCGTGCGCCGTGCGATACACCCGCACCCCCGCTTCCTCACGCTCGAAGACCGGCGCCGGCGTAGACGCCAGCACGTGCGCTGCATGCGGCTTCTGTGGCGCGAGTGCATCTGGCCGCGGCTCGGCATCGAGTAGTGCGCGAGCCTCGGACGGATCGGCGGCTAGCTGGTCGGTAAACGCCGGCCGATACACGACGACGCCGGCGTTGTCGGCAGCGAGATAGCGATTCGCGACGGCGACGAGATCGTCGCGCGTACACGTGAGCAGCCGCTCGAGATAGCGGTCGCCGATGCGCCAATCGCCCAGCGCCTCCCATTCGGCGAGATAGTTCGCCTGGCCCTCCATGTCCTCGAGACGACGAACGAAGTTCGATTCGTAGATTCGCTTCGCGCGCTCGACCTCGAGCTCACCGATGTCGCCCTCGCGAACGACACGTACCTGCTCCCACATCGCGCGCGACGCGTCGCGCGCCGTCGCCGGCGGCGTTTCGGCATGCACGACGAAGACGCCGATCTCCGTGGGCGTGTAGTTGTACGCGTGAACGGACGAGGCCAAGCGACGCTCGCGCACCGCCCGGTACAACCGAGACGCACGTCCGCTGCCGAGCACCGCGCTCAGCAGATCGAGCGCGGGGGTGTCGGGATGGGTGGTGCCCGGTGTGCGCCACCCGAGCGCGATCTGCGTTTGGCCGATGTCGCCCGACCATTCGCGATATCGAAAGCCGGCAACGCCCTCTTCGATCTGCCCTGGAAAGCGCGCAGGCTCGCCGGCCGCGAGCGAGCCGTACTTTCGATAGACCTCGGCAATCGCTTCGTCAGGATCGACGTCGCCGACGATCGAGAGAATCGTGTTGCCGGGATGATAGAAGTTGCGATAGAAGCCGACGAGCGCGTCGCGCGTGAGCGCGCGAAGTCCTGGCTCGCGTCCGATGCGCCAGCGCCGAATCCGATGGCGATCGTGCAGCACCTCGTACAGCGTTTCCGTCGAGACGGCGGCGGGATTGTCCGCCTTGCGCTTCGCTTCCTGAATGATGACCTCGAGCTCGCGCGCGAGCTCGTCGGCGTCGATCAATGATCGCGCGTACGCGTCGGCCTGCACATCGAGGCCCTGCACGAAGCCTGACGACGGCAGCACCGTGTAGTAGCTCGTGTGATCGTAGATCGTCGCGGCGTTGAGGTAGCCGCCGACGGCCTTCGTCTGTTTCGCGATCTCTCCGACGCCGCGCGACGGCGTGCCCTTGAAGTACATGTGCTCGAGCACATGCGCGATGCCGACGATGTCGTCGGTCTCGTCGAAGTAGCCTGCGCTGACGAATGTGACGATCGCGACGACGGGCGCCGAGCGGTCTCGCCGAACGAGGACAGTGAGCCCGTTGGGAAGTCGCGTCCGCATCACCGACGCGGGATCGATCGTCCGAGGCGATTCAGGAGCCGGCACGTGATTGGAGTCGAGGGTTCAGCCTAAGAATAGTCCCGCCAGGGCCGTTTACCACGGATCGGCACGGAACAGCGAAACAGCAAAACAGCTTCACTGAAAAGAAAAGCCGCTCGGGAAGCCAGAGTTGCGCTTCGAGCGGCTGTAGTTCAAAAAGAAAATTCCTTCGCTGTTCCGTGCCCCTCCGTCAGTGACGTGCCGATCCGTGATCAACGGCCCGGGCGCGACACTATCGTGGAACAGACTTCGGACCAGATGTGCTCGGCGACGGCGGCGCGGGCGCGACAGCCGTGCAGTTGCTCCACGGACCGGGACCAGCGCGATCAAGAAAGGTCTTCCCTGACGCGGTCTGGTTGAGTCGCATCAGCGTGCAGCCGAGATAGCCCTGCGACATCTTGTCGGTGGGATCGGCCTCGACGGCGCGAATGTAGAAGCGGCGCGCGAGCTCGTAGTTGCCCTGCTGGAACAGATTCGCACCCATCTCGCGCAGCGCGGTGGCATCGGTTGGATTGATCTCCAACGCGAGTTGCAATTCCTGATTGGCGAGCGTGAAGTTGCCGACTTCGCGCGCCATGCGTGCGAGATAGACATGCGGCATCACCGCTGTCTTGTCTTCGCGCACAGCTCGATTGAAGGCGCTCACAGCCGCCTCGCGTTGGCCTTTGCGATAGGCCTCGATCCCCTCATCGAGCGCGGAATTCGTGTGGCCGAACGGGCGAAGCACGATGAGCAGGACGGCGACGAGCACGATCGCACCGGCGACGGCCCACATCCACAGCGGAAAGCGACGCGGCGGCGCGACGACCTTCACCGGCCCTTCGTCAGCCAAGGGCGCCGAAAGCGGTTCTGTCTTACTGCTACCGCGAAGAGGCGGAGGCGAGATCAGCGTTCCGATATCCGCCGTCGGGTCGGTCGAGAGCGCGGTGTCGAGCTTGAGAAATGCGTCGCGAGCGGCGTTCGCGTCGCCTTCGGTCGGGTGATAGCTCGCGTCCTGCAGGCGATCGCGCGCGGCCTGAAATTCCGCGAGCGAGTTCGCCTGATCGAAGTTGATGAGCTGGCGCTGCCGCGCTTCGCGGATGAGCGGCTGCCCGGACAGAACCGTGGAGCCTACGAGCGAACGAAGCGCGGCTTCCACCGCGCCCCACGTTTCGATCAAGTCGGCGGCGAGATCTTCGGAGCTATGCGATCCGTCGAGTCGGGCCACCGCGGGGCGCGCCGAGTCGAGCTCGAGGCGCGCGCTCCGCTGTGCCTGGGTCGTCACCGAACGATCCGGAGGAGCCCCGCTACTGCGCTGCCGCGGATGAAGCTCTCCGCGTCGTTGGTCGGGATACGAATTCCCGTCTGCCGGAATCCGTGTTGCGACACACCGCTCATGAACTCTTCCATCGAGTGTGCCGGATTCCCGCGCTGATCACGCATGCGCCGCACGATCTCCTCCCACGACCCGCCGAACTGGGCCCCGTCCTGCACGATGATCTGGTGCTCCGGCTCCTGCTTTTGCTCGACGAGTGAATTGAGCAGTGAACCGAAGAGCTCGAGCTGGCCCCGAGCCGCTTCGGCGGGCGGTGCAGCATCCGCGCCGGAGCGCGGTTCGAGCTCCATCAGCATCGTATCGACGTCGTCCAGATCGCCGCCGAGCTCGGAGAGGCGCTCATCCCACGCCTTGAGCTCAGGATCGTTCTCCTCGAGCCGATACAGCGAACGCTTCAGCTCGATGAGCCGCCAGATGCCAAGCTCGTCCCAGTGATCTTCCGGTGTGGTGCGCTCGAAATGGTAGAGCGCCGCCTCGAACTCGCTCTGGTCGTACAGGATGTTGGCGAGATAGATGCGCGCTTCAGCGTGGTCGCTGTCGAGCTGAAGCGACTTGCGCAGAGCGCTAATGGCCGCGTCGTCGTCGCCCAAGCGGTGCGCGGCGTAGCCTACGCACGCGATCGCTTCGGCGGACTCGGGCGCTTGTTGCACCGCAGTCTCGAAGAATTCCTTGGCCGCGCCGAAGAACTCCGACTTTTCGCGCAGCGACCCCTCGCGGAAGAGCGAGCGGCCGACCTGCAGCATGAGGTCGATGTCGTCGGCATAGCCAAGCTCGAGCGTGCGGCGGAAACACCGCATCGCGGCATCGTCTTGGCCGAGCTTCAAGAGCGTCTCGCCGAGACCGGCAAGGCCGTCTTCGTGTTCGGGTTCGAGGACGAGCGCCTGCTCGAACGACCGGCGCGCCCATGCATACTCTTCGCGCGCGAGCTGCGCGTATCCTACCCCTACGTGGAGCTCTACCGAATTGGGATAGAGCGTAAGTCCCTCGCGAAGCACGGACAGCGCGTCATCATATTGCCCTTCGTTGTAGAGCTGATGCGCACGTTCGTCGTACTCTTCCGAACTGAGGAACGGGGTGGCCATCGTCAGCAAGCCTCCAGCTCATGATGGTAGGACTATAGTACCATCACGACATGGCGAAGTTCAATGGCGAATGCTTGGATTCGCGAATTCACTTTGATCGTTGAACGGTTACCGCGAATGCAATTTTGGAAATGCGCTTGCGAGCCGTAAATCCCCGAACCACGCCTCGCCGTCCTGACTGAAGTATCGCCTTAGCGAGAAGGCCCGCCGGGGCCGCCGGCACACATCGTTGCAAGCTCGCCCGCGAGCGCCGCGTTCTGCTCCAACAGCGCCAAATTGGCATCGAGCGAACTGCCGCTCGTCAAACGAGTTACAGCGGCCAGAAGGAAGGGGGTCAATTTGGCCCCAGATACACCCTGGTTGGCGGCCTCATGTTGCGCGGCGCGCACCGCATTTTCGACGTCGGCGAGCGCGAGTGCGAACTTCGCCGGCGGCGGCTGAACGACGAGCATCGCCTGAGTTCGCCCGAGCGTGCGATGCGCGCGATATGCTCGCACGATCTCATCGCACGAGTCGGCGACCGCGTCCAACGCGATGCCGGTCTCGGCGGAGAAAAAGCCGGGAAACTCTTTCGTGCGGTAGCCGATGACGGGAACGCCGAACGACTCGAGTCGTTCCCACGTGGCCGGAAGATCGAGAATCGATTTCGCGCCGGCGCACACGACGATCATCGGCGTGCGAGCAAGCTCGCTCAGATCAGCGGATTCGTCGTACGGCGCGCCGAGATGCACGCCGCCGATTCCGCCCGTCGCGAACACCTCGATTCCGGCGAGGCTCGCGAGCGCAAGCGACGCCGCGACGGTTGTCGCACCATCCCACCCGGAGGCCACCGCAAACGGGATATCGCGCGCGGAAACTTTGCGGACCCCGTCGCGCAACAGAAATCGCGCGAGCTCCTCGGGCTCGAGGCCAATCGTCGGCGTGCCTCGCGCGACCGCCGTGATCGCCGGTGTAGCGCCTGCTCGCTCGACCGCCGACAGCATGCGCGTTGCTGCATCGCGATTCTGCGGAATTGGAAGTCCCTGCGCGAGCACGGAGCTCTCCAGCGCGACGACTGGCGCGCGCGCGCGAAGCGCGGCGTCGACGTTTGGGAGAATGCGGAGCATGAGAAGAAACTAAACTGCCGGCGACGGGGGACGGGCGATGGGCGACCGGCGATGGGCGATCGGCGACCGACGACCGGCGACCG
>Ga0070679_100001037_pt1 | contig 24245 bp, 26 predicted proteins | sample KBSC63BmetaG_FD_65652 | JGI IMG/M metagenome (GOLD analysis project Ga0070679, IMG submission 65652) | Corn rhizosphere microbial communities from Kellogg Biological Station, Michigan, USA - KBS C6-3B metaG | ecosystem: Host-associated > Plants > Roots > Rhizosphere | place: USA: Michigan... | reverse complement strand
ACGACCTTGCCGAACTGCCGCGCGCTCTCGAGGCGCTCGAACGCGGCGCGTCCGTCGGCGAGATCGAACACGCTGTCGACCACGGGACGAAGCCGGCCGCCACGGAGCTCACCGACGATCTCGTCGAGCTCGGCGTCGTTGCCCATCGTCGATCCGAGAATGGACCATTGATTCCAGAAGAGGCGTCGCACATCCGTTTCGACGATCGGCCCCGACGTTGCACCACATGTCACGAGCCGTCCCCGCCGACCGAGCGCGCCGAGCGACTGCTTCCAGGTCGCTTGACCGACGTTGTCGACGACGACGTCGACGCCGCGCTTCCCTGTGCGGTCGCGAATTGCGCGGGCGACGTCGCCTTCCGTGCGATCCAGCAATTCGTCGGCGCCAAGCGCGGCCGCGCGCTCGAGCTTCGCCTTGCTCGACGACACCGCCCACACCCGCGCGCCGAGCAGCTTGCAGATCTGCAACGCGGCGATGGCGACGCCGCCGCCGATGCCCCAGATCAGCACATTTTCCCCGGCCATCACGCGCGCCCGCGAGACGATCATGCGCCAGGCGGTGAGCGTCGCCAGCGTGAACGCCGCACCTTCCTCGTCGGAGACCGAATCCGGAATGACGCGAACGTTGACGTCGGGTACGACGATGTAGTCGGCGATCGTCCCCGGCAGGTGTTCACCGAGGATCGCGAAGCGCGGGCAGAGTGGCTGCTCGCCCTCGCGGCAGTACTCGCACGTCCGATCGCTGATGCCGGGGTTCACGAGTACGCGATCCCCGACGTCGATGCCGCGGACGTCCGCGCCGATGCTCTCCACGATACCGCATGCGTCCGCACCGAGTGGCCAGGGCGGAGTGATGGTGACACCCGGCAGTCCGTGCACCACGAACAGGTCGAGATGGTTCAACGCGGCGGCGCGAACGCGAATCCGCACGTCCGTCGGCCGCTGCAACTCCGGGATCGCGAGGTCATCGCGAACGTCGAGGCGATCGAGTCCGCCGTGGCTGGAGATCGTGAGGGCGCGCACCTGATGGGATTATATTTTGTGACCGTAAGCTAGACCGTGTCGAAATCAAACTTCAACGTCCGTCCGTATGGCTGCCATCAAGGTTCCACCGCTGGGAGAATCCATCGTCGAAGCGACGGTGTCGCGCTGGCTGAAGCAGGAGGGCGACACGATCTCGCCTGGCGATACGCTGGTGGAGCTCGAGACGGACAAGATCACGGTCGAGGTGCCCGCGATGATGGGTGGCGTGCTCACCAAGCGCACGCATGCCGAAGGCGACATCGTCAAAGTCGACGAGGTGCTCGCGGAGATCGATGAAAGTGGAGCGGGGGCTGGCGCAAAACCGCAGGCGGCGACACCTGCAGCGGCTCCGGCGGCGGCGCCCACCGCGGCCACTGCGGCCTCACCCGCCCCCGACAGCATGAAGCAGCCGGCGGCGCCCGCGAGCCCGCCGCCATCGGCTCCCGCCGCACCGCCTGCAGGCGTTCGCGCCTCGCCTGCCGCCGAACGCGTCGCCGCAGAGCGCGGCGTCGACCTGTCGACCGTTCAGGGAACCGGCCGCGGCGGAGTCGTAAGCAAACCCGACGTGATCGAAGCGAGCACGCGCGCACCGCAGGACACCTCGCAGGCACCGCGCGCGGCCGAAACGTCCAAGCCCGCGGCGCAGGCTCCTTCCGCACCGCGTCCGACACCCGCGTCGACCGACACGCGCGAGACGCGTGAGAAGATGACGACCCGGCGTAAGCGCATCGCCGAGCATCTCCTCGAGTCACAGCATGCGACGGCGCACCTCACGACGTTCAACGAGATCGACATGACCGCGGTGATCGCGGTGCGCGAGCGACTCAAGGAACGCATCGAGAAGGCGCACGGCGTGAAGCTCTCGTTCATGCCCTTCTTCGTGAAGGCCGCGTGCCTCGCGCTCAAGGCGTATCCGACGGTCAACGCGCAGATCGACGGCGATGCGATCATCTATAAGCATTATGTGAACATGGGCATCGCGGTCGCGTCGGACGCCGGGCTCGTCGTCCCGAACATCAAGGACGCGGATCGCAAGGGGATGCTCGACGTGTCGCGCGACATCAGCGCGCTCGCCAAGCGCGCGCGCGATGGAAAGTTGACGATGGACGATCTCACGGGCGGCACGTTCACCATCACCAACGGCGGAGTCTTCGGCTCGCTCGTCTCGACTCCGATCATCAATTTCCCGCAGGTCGGCATCCTCGGCCTTCACAAGACGCAGGATCGTCCGGTCGCCGTCAACGGCAAGGTCGAGATCCGGCCGATGATGTACATCGCGCTGTCGTACGATCATCGTATCATCGACGGGCAGCAGGCCGTGTTGTTCCTGGTGCGCGTCAAGGAGCTGATGGAAGATCCCGCCTCGATGTTGATCGACTGAGTGTTCCTCTCCCACCCACTCACATGCATTCGATTCTCCGTCCGGTTTCGGCGGCGTGTGCCGCCCTGCTGATGGCGAGCGGCGCCGTGCGGGCGCAACGGCCCGCGCGCGTCGAGTTCGGCGTCGACGCAGCGCTCAATCACGTGAGCTACGATCTGGATCCTGGGTCCGCCAGCAATACGTTCTTCGATTTCCCAGCGCAGGCGATTCGCATCGGCTTCGAGATGACGCCGCTGATCTGGCTCGAGCCCACGCTCGGGATCCACTCGGTTTCGGGTGACGGCGGTCTGTCGATGATCGACTTCGACATCGGCGTCCCGATCAGCCTTTCGGGACCAGTCGTGCCAACGGCGCAGCAGTTCTTCGTTCGCCCGCTCATCGGCTTTCGCCATGAGAGCCTCACCGGCGAGCATAGCGATACGCAGACCGCCCTCGGCGGCGGTGTCGGCATGCGTGTCCACGTGTCCGGCCGGCTGACCGCACGTTTCGAGGGGCGATACGTCCACGGCCTCCGTGAGGGCGACTTCATCAAGTCGACCAACGAGGTAGGGCTTTTCGCCGGCGTTTCCTTCTTCACCCGCTGATCCTTTCTCTTCCGATGGCGCCATCCTCCACATCCGTCGACGTCGTCGTCATTGGCGGCGGTCCGGGCGGATACGTCGCGGCCATTCGCTGCGCACAGCTCGGACTCACCACGGTTTGCGTGGAGATGGACAAGACGCTGGGCGGCACGTGCGTCAACGTGGGTTGCATTCCGTCCAAGGCGCTGCTGTCGTCGTCCGAGCATTATGAGTTTGTTCAACACTCGGCGGCGGCGCACGGGATCGGCGTGGGGCAGGTCTCGCTCGATCTCGCAACGATGCTCAAGCGGAAGAACGAGGTCGTCGGGCAGAACACCAAGGGCATCGAGTTCCTCTTCCGGAAGAACAAGATCACGTGGGCCAGGGGGTTCGGCACGTTGAAGCCGGGAAACGTCGTCGAGGTGACGACGGGCGGCGGCGCGGGGGGCCCCCCCGCTGAAATGGTAGCCGTCTATCAGGCGAAGCACGTCATCATCGCCACCGGCTCCGTACCAATCGACCTCCCCTTCCTCAAGTTCGACGAGCAACGCGTGCTCTCGAACGTCGGCGCCCTCGCGATCCCCGAGGTCCCCAAACACCTCATCGTCATCGGCGGCGGCATCATCGGCCTCGAGCTGGGCTCCGTCTGGCGGCGGCTCGGCGCGAAGGTCACGGTCGTGGAGCTCATGCCCGGCATCCTGCCCGGCATGGACGACGACATCGTGAAGGAAGCCGACCGCGCGCTCCGAAAGCAGGGTCTCGAGATCCGCACCGGCACTCGAGTCACGAATGGCGGACGCACCGACAACGGTGTGTTCATCGAAGTCGAGAAGGACGGCAAGACCGAGCGCATCGAGGGTGACTACGTGCTCGTCTCCGTCGGCCGCCGCCCGGTCACCACCGGCATCGACGTCAAAGCGCTCGGCCTCAATGTCGGCAGGCGCGGTGAGATTCTCGTCGATGACCAGATGCGCACGAACCTTCCGAACCTGTTCGCGATCGGCGACTGCGTGCCGGGCCCCATGCTCGCGCACAAGGCCGAGGAAGAAGGCGTCGTCGCGGCCGAGGTGATCGCGGGCATGCATGTCCATATGCACTACAAGTCGATCCCGGGCGTCGTCTACACGTGGCCCGAGATTGCGGTAGTCGGCCTCACCGAGAAGCAGGTCAGAGAGAGCGGCCGCGAGTATCGCACCGGCAAGTTCCCATTCTCGGCGAACGGTCGCGCGCGCTCCATGGGCGAGAGCACTGGGTTCGTCAAATTCGTCGCCGATGCGAAGACCGATGAGCTGCTCGGTGCGCACATGATCGGACCGAACGTGTCCGAGCTGGTGGCAGAGGTGGTGCTCGCGTTCGAGTATCGCGGATCGTCGGAAGACATCGGCGTGACCGTGCACGCGCATCCGACGCTCTCGGAAGTCACCAAGGAAGCCGCGCTCGCGACGCTCGGCCGCGCGCTTCACATCTGAGCGCCGAGCGTGAGCGGCTATTTCGCGCTCGACCCGCGTCCGCTTCTTCCCGAAGACACGCCGGGCACGCGTGTGCTGCTCATGGGTGCACTCGGCGTCACACCGTACTACGATCGCGCGATCGAGGCACTCGAGCGGGCCGAACGGGGGAATGATCCCGAGTATCGCGCGCTGGTGATCGCGCGTGATGGAACAGTCGCCGGCCTCGCGCTGTTCGGAATGATCGCGGGCACCGCGGGCGGCGCGCGTCTCCACGGCGCCGTGCTCGGTCCGGCGGTCGACCCGTCCGACATCGGCGATCGGCTCATGGCCGCGGTGGCGAAGACCGCGCGCAGCAATGGCGCGCGGTTCCTCCTCGCCGAGATGCCGGACGATCCGGCGATCGGCGCCGTATTCTCGTTGCTGCGGCAATCCGGATTTCGCGAAGAGGCGCGCGTCCCCGATTTCTATCGCGAGGGAGTCGCGCTCACGTTTCTCCGGCTGTCGCTCTAGCGCGAACGGCTGTCAGCTCTTTCCGAGCTCCGCCTTCACCTTGTCGAGGAACAGGGCTTCGAACCGCCCCGTGGATCCGCATGGGATGCGGTCGGCGCTTCCACCGCTGATGTCCTGGCCCATCGGGACGAATGTCGTCTGGATCTTCGCGCCGCCGTTGCCATCCGTCATCACGTCGGTGAGCAGTGACATGTAGATGCGATAGGTGGACGCCTTGGGGCCCGTCATGCTCGAGCCGCAGTCGACGAATTCCGGCATCGCGCGTCCGGCGACCTGCCGTGTCTTGTAGAAATTCGCATTGCCGATCTGGTGGGCGCTCGGATTCTCGACGGTGACGGGAATGTCGAGATCGGCGTATACCTTCTTGACCGCCAGCCAGACTTGCGCGGCCGGCGCGGCGATGGTCGTGGCGACGGCACGCGGGCGGTCGGCGAGCAGCGTCCCGGTCTCGGAGCTCGTGTAGATCGTCGCCTGTTTCGGCGTGGTTTCTTCCATGGTGTTTCCGGAGCTCGCACAGCCACACAGGGCGAGCAGGCAGACGATGCGACGCATGAGGAGACTCGAGTTGAGGACGGGTGAAGATGTGGGCCGGACCAGGCCTTGAAAACCCTGGATGCCGCAAAGGAGTTCGAGCCGCTGTCGTTGGACACTCAGCCGGGCGACGTACCCCGACCAAGCGCTGCCAGCGCCACTGGCAGGAGCAGCGACACCCACTCGGCGTACATGGCAGCCGACGGATGCAGCCCGTCGTGTGCGATGAGCTCCGTGCGCTGAGCGGCCTTCCGTGAGACCGGCGCGACGTCAACGTAGCGCGCGCCGCGCGCGGCGGTTTCTTGCCGGTTGACTGCGTTGAAGACGTCGATTCCGTGCGCGATGGCCGCGCGGTCACGTCCAGCGGCAAAGGGAGTGACGCTCCAATCGGGAATGGAGATGACGATCACGTGATCGGCGCGTCCGCCGGCGAACCCGGTGGCGCGTGCCAGCAGCGATCGGAACTCCGCGCGGTATTCCGCGGAAGGGCGGCCGCGGTACTGATCGTTCACGCCGATGAGCAGTGTGACGAGTTCGAATGGCGCGGCGGGTGGCGCGGCGTCGATACCCGCCGCCAGCTCACCGGTCGTCCAGCCAGTCCGCGCGACGATCTGCGGATCCGATACGATGAGGCCGCGTGTACGCAACAGTCCGGCGAGCTGCATCGGCCAGCGTTCGTCGGCGTGGACCGCTTCGCCGATCGTGTATGAATCTCCTAATGTGAGAATGCGAACGTCCGCCGCAGGAGCGGAGTCGTGCATCAGGGCGTGACGTAGCCGCGCGACACGAGCTGCGGGTAGTTGAACAACTCGCCCGCCGCGAAAGCGCGCAAGAACGAATCGATTGGCTCGATCATGGACGCGCTAAGGTTGCCCGGCGACGGCACGAACAGCGGATGCGCCATCGTGAATCCGCCGAAGTAGCTGCGGATGATGACGCCCGTGCTGTCGTGCGGAAGCAGCTTGACGTTTCGCGCGTAGTTGTCGAACCCGCCCTCTCGGGTCATGAGATACTGCTCGACGTTCGAGAGATAGAACGCTTCGACGTTCTCGTGATGCTCGGCGGCGTACTGCGCGATCGCCTTCACGGCCTTGTCGCCGGCGACGTTGCCGACGACCGGCACGATGCGATCGCGCAACTGCATCGAACGCACGAACTGATATGCGGTCTCGTCGGCGAGATAGCTCAACAGCCGGCCCGCCCGATCGGTTTCCATCATCAGCCGGCCGAACGACGGGTAGTTGTTCCGATTGTTGCGGCCGAGGCTCGAGTAGCGGGTGTCGAGGCCGTCTCGGACGAAGATCGCGCGATAGCGATCGATCACCTGGTGATCCCGCGCGTCGAGCGCAACGCCGTAGCGGTCGATGCGCGCGTTGCTCGCGCGACGCGTGGCGGCGACGAAGGCAGAATCCACCTTCGTCTCGCCGATGTACGCGAGCACTTCGCCCATGGGCCGTCCGGTCCACTTCTCGATGTCCGGCGGTACCGGCTTCCCGAGAAGGAGGCAGAGATACTCGAGCCGGTTGCGCGCCACCTCGAAGTACGACTTGAACAGCAGATGCTCGAGCAGGTTGTCGCGCCTGATGTCGAGCATGAACGCCATCGTCGGCCGGATGAGCGCGATGTACGAGAAATTCTGATCCGGGCCGACGCCGATGTAGATGCCGCCGTGGACGTGCTGCTTCTCGAGCTGGCTCGAGATCTGGAGGTAGGACGCCTCGTTCGTGATGATGTTGTCCGAATCGAAGTAGCCGCCGGGCTCGGACAGACGTGCGACGAGCGACGCGAAGGAGGAAAAGGAGGAATCAGTCGCGCGCTGCGCGCAGGCGCGCGATGGCGCGGCGCTGACGAGAAACGAGGCGAGCAGCGCGAGCGCGCTGCGGCGGAGAAGGCTCACACTCATAAGACTCGCTTCATGCACCGGTGCCGACAAGATCCGCGAGCTGCATCGCGTTGTGCGGAGCGTGCACCTTGGCGTCGTTGTCGAAGTAGACGTAGACGTCGCGTCCGCTCTGCATCCAGCCTCGAACGCGCCGCGCCCACGCGTCGAGCTCCTCGTCGGTGTAATCGCTGGCGTAGAGCGCGGTCGAGCCGTGCAGCCGCACGTAGACGAAGTCGGCGGTCATCTCCTCGACGCAGGCGAATTTTCCGGCGGAGTCCGCGATGACGAGCGCAAAGCCGTATGCGCGGAGAATGTCGTAGAACTCACCGCAGAAACACGAGGGATGGCGGACCTCGAACGCGTGGCGATACGGCACGTCGACCGCCGCATCGACGAGCGCACCGCGGCGAAGGCGATGATCGTGCTGGCGCGCGACCGCTTCGGCCTCACGCGACGTGCGCGGCAGCATCCGCATGAAGTCGTCCATGCGTCGCGCCTCGAAGGCGTACGTCGCCGGCAATTGCCAGAGAAAGGGGCCGGTCGCCTGTCCGAGGGCGAGAATGCCGCTCGCGAAAAAGTTGCCGAGGGCGGTGTCGCAGTTGCGGAGCTTGAGATTGTGGGTGATGAAGCGTCCGCCTTTGACGGCGAAGACGAACCCGGGCGGCACGTCCTCGAGCCAGCGCTCGAACGTGGAGGGCGATTTGAGACTGTAGAAGGTTCCGTTCAACTCGATCGAGTTGAAGATGCGACTCGCAAATGCGAGCCAGGCGCGGCGAGGAAGGTCTGGCGGGTAGAAGGCGTCGCGCCAACCCGCGTAGTCAAACCCGGAAATCCCAACGAAAGCGCGAGCCATCTCGGCGCTTCCCGCGTCAGTGTGCCGCTAGAAGGAAGCGTCGCGATGCCGGCCCTGCTCGACCGGCCCCGCACCTTGATGCACGAGCCGCCGCAGTTGTGACAGAAACGCGGCAGGTCCTGCATTGTCGGGCAGCGCCGCGAGGGCTCGCAGGACGTCCTCTTCCCGCACGGCGAGACCCGCGCTGATGGTGTTTGGATCGACGCCCACCCGCTCGAATTCACGAAGCAGGTGCGCGAAGCGTTCCGCTTGTGACATGCGTCCTCTCGGATAACCGGTCAGTTGAACGTGCCAGAGCGGGTGGCTCGAGAGCGTGCGGACAAGCTCGTTTTTCGGGGCTGAGCCCGGTGCAAACTGTGTTCCGTAACACATTACGGTAATGTTACATCACGGCCCGGTTAAAAGCAGAACGGCCGGTGCCACAGTGTGGCGCCGGCCGTTCGGAACTGTGGAGCAGGCAGAACGTCAGCGCGCGATCGTCATCAAGACTGCGGTCACCGCGGCGCCGACAACCACGAGGGCTGCTGCTGCGCCTGCCGCCACCGACGGAGTCACGACGAACTCGCGGCGGTACCACGGCGTGATGACCTGGGGCGCGGTCTGCGGAATCGCGTCCATGATGCGGGACTCGAGGTTGATGGGCGTCCGCATGCGGCGGCGACTCTCCACCTCGACATTGATGTTCTTCCAGAACTCGACGTCGCGAGCCGTGTCGCCCTTGCGAACGACCGCTTCGGGGAGCTCACCATCCAACCACGCGTGCACTGCCGGCGCAAGCACGCGGGAGTCTTGTTCCTGCTGGCCAAGCGGCACTTCTCGATCGGCGAGGGGACGCTGCGCATCGCTGCGCCGCCCGGACCGATGATGGTGGCCGTCGAACCCGCCAAGGCCGTCGTCGGAGCGGAGATCGTCTACCATGTTAGGCGTACTTTTCCTCTAAGAGTGCTTGGAGAGCTTCACGCGCGCGGTGTACGCGCATCTTCAGCGCCCCGACAGTAGTACCCAGCAGATCCGCCATCTCTTCGTACGACCGCCCTTCCACGTGCTTCATCACGAATGCCTCGCGAAGCGACGCCGGTAGCGTCGACAGCGCCCGATCGAGATCGCTCCGCAACTCCGTGCGATCCAGCTCCTCGTCCGGCGTGGCATACGCCGACGGTTGATCATCCTCGTCGTAGCTGAGGTGCGACCGCCGAATGTTCTTCAGCCAGTCCTTGCATCCATTCGCCACGATTCGGAATACCCAAGCATCGAACCGTCCGCGAACCTCCGCGAGGTGCTGATACGCCTTGATGAAGCTGAGTTGCAGAATGTCTTCTGCGACGTCCGGACTGCCCGTCATGCACAAGGCATGTCGGTAAAGCGGGTCGCTGTAACGCGAGATCAGAGTCTTGAACGCGTCGCGATTTCCCGCCAGCACACGCTGGATGATGAGTTGATCCGTGTTGTCCAGATCAACCACGTTTTGATCAGCCCGCAGGGCCGTCTCCGTCGTCTTCACGACAACAGAGTAACGCACTTTCCGCGCTTGGGACAGGGAGGTAACCCGGCCGTGCTGCTCGAGAAGGTTCGCCACGTTGAAGTGACGAGATAGTAGGAAGAACGTAACGGGCAGATTTTGCCTACCCGGCAAGAGTAACCTGCCTATCCGGGACGCTTCCTCGGCATCGACGCAACGCGAACGAACGATCCCCACCCGTGGCGACGAACGAGCTCACCATGCTCGTCGAGGCCCGGTGGAGGGAAACGCACCGTGCCTCCAACGCTCGACGGAACTCCCGTCAACGGCGAGGCTTCCGTCTCCTCGAGCGCCTCGAGCACCGTGCGAACCATTCCGTTCGGTACTCCCGCAACATCGAGCCGCCGTCCCCATTCCGCCGCCGACCGTTCCGCGAGCCGCCCAGAGAATTCTGAAACGATGCGATCCCGCTGCGCGATCCGCCCGGCATTCGTCGCAAGCGACGCGTCGTCCGCCAGTACATCCAGCCCGATCGCACGCGCGCACGCGGCCCACTGTGCGTCGCTGCCGACGGCAACGACGATCGGACGATCGGACGCATTGAACAACTGATACGGAACGAGATTCGGGTGCGCGTTTCCCCAACGCCCCGCATCCTGGCCGGACACCAGCACGTTCTGCGCGACGTTCACCAGCGCGGCCCGCGTGCTGTCCGCGAGCGATACCACGACGCGCCCTCCAATCCCCGTTCGAGCACGACGGACCAACGCGGCGAGAATCGAGATGGCCGCGTCCTTTCCGGTAAGAACATCCGCGAGCGCGACACCGACCTTCATCGGGTCACCGCCTGGCTCGCCCGTGATGGCCATCCACCCACACTCAGCCTGGGCAACGAAATCATAGCCGGGTCGGTCGACCTCGGGCCCGAAGCCAGTGATCGTGCACCAGATGAGGCCAGGACGTGACGCGCACCAACCGTCAGCCGACAGTCCGCGCCGCTCCAGCATCCCGGGCCTGAAGTTGTCCACCACCACGTCCGCCTCGCCCAGCAGCCGCTCGATGAGCTCTCGGTCGCTCGCGACGCTGAGGTCAGCCGCAATGCCAAGCTTGTTGCGGTTGATGCTGAGATAGTAGGCGCTTCGGCCCGCGTCGTCGAACGGGGGACCCCAGCCGCGGGTATCGTCTCCGCTGCGAGGCCGCTCGACCTTCAGCACATCCGCGCCGAGATCGCCCAGCAGCATGGTGCACAACGGTCCGGCGAGAACTCTCGTAAGATCGAGTACTTTCAATCCGTCGAGCATCGAATGACGGTATACGGGTCGTTTGGCGAGTGCCGACTGTAGTCCCGAGATCAGCGCCGGGTGCCGGTCATCGTTCGCGGTTGGCTCCGGCTTGCGTAGCTGCTGCAAAATCATATACTTCCGCTACTTCTTCGACTCGTCGCCCGTCCGCGGCTTCGGTGTCGAACGCGCGAAGATAGCTCGGCCGCTGGTGCTCGACAACGCAACCGTCGGCGCGCCCCTTCTCCCCGTCGCCTCCTCCGCCCCTCGTGGCTATTGATATGGTGGACAAGCCGCAGCCCGAAGCCACGCCGCAAGCTGCTGTGCCCGGCGCTCCGACCGTCGCGAGCGTTCCGCGCCGCCCTCCCGGGCACCGGGGCAACGACATGCGCGACAGCGTCGCCGAGCTGGCGGAGCGCGCGCAGTTGATCAGCCAGGAGGCGGGTACGAAGGTCGCCGCGGCCATGCGCGACGTGATCAGCGCAGCGGCCGGGATCGCCGGGTTCGCCATCGAGAGCGCACGCGATCTGGTGCAGTACATGGTCAAGCGCGGACAGATGACTCCCGAGGAAGCGGACAAGCTCATTCGTGAAGCGGAGGCCGCGCACGACAAGCGGCCCGCCAGCGAGAAGGCCCGTCCGACCGCCACCAAGGTCGCGGCGGAGAAGGCTGCCGTCGCCAAGGCCGAAGCAGCGGCGCGTGCGGCCGCGCAGGCACAGGCAGCACCGCCCTTCCGTCCCGTTCCGCGTCCGCCCGCGCCGTCCGCTCCGCCCCCTCCCGCGCCCGCAAAGGCCGAAAAGGCCAGCGCACACAGCTCGCCGGCGAAGCCCGCGAAGGCTGCTTCAAAGACAGCGTCCAAGCCGGCGAGCAAGACGACGAAGCCAAAGCCGGCGAACGCGCCCGCCAAAGCCGCGAAGACGCCGACAAAGTCTGCCGCAAAGACCGCGAAGCCGGCCGCGAAGAAGGGCGGAAAGCGCTAACGCTCTCGAGCGCCGCCTGCGCCTAGGCTGCGCGGCTCTCCTTTCTCAGTGCGAGCACGGCATGCAGGAGCTCGCGCACCGCATCCGTATCCCTCACGCAGAACTCGGCCGCCGTCTCAACCGGTTCGGCGGCAACACGAATCGTCACCGCGGGCGGCCAAGCCCCGCGCAGCTCGCGGAAGGCGTCTTCGTCCGTTCGATCATCGCCGGCGAATAAGCTGGAACCGCCGTCGGAGATCGCGCCAAGGCGGCGCGCGAGCTCCACGGCGGCGGTGCCTTTGTCGACGTCGACGGGCGGGCGAAGCTCCAGAACTTCCTTTCCATTCGTCAGCCGCAATCCCGTTTCGCGTGCGATCGCTTCCACACGTTCGCGAATCTCGGGCACGAAACGCGGGTGTGCGAGGCGATAGTGGACGCTCAGCGTCCAGCGTTTGTCCTCGACGATCACGCCTTCGATGTGCATCGCGAACTGCGTGCATGCCGCGGCGGCGGTTGCGACGCGCTCCTCATACGCGGCGACGTCCGGCCGAGCCGCCGGCGGCTCGCCAGGTGCGGCGAGCTCGAACCCATGATTGCCGATGATCCACACGCCGTCCAGCGCGACGAGGCGGGCAGCGTCTTCCGCGCTGCGCCCAGAGACGATCGCGACATGCACGTGCGGCAATTGCACGAGCGCCCGGAGTGTGTCGCGCGTCTCGACCGGGATGAGCGCGTACTCGGGACGCGGCGCGATCGGCGCGAGCGTGCCGTCGATGTCGAGGAACAGGACCAGCGGATGGCCCGACAAACGATTCGCGAGCGCGTCCGTCATCGGGAGTGCCGCCAACGCCATGCCTACACCGCCGCCTGCTCGGGGTCCTGCGCCGTCATGATCTCGGTCGCGCGCGAGAGAATGGAATCGAGCCAGTCGAAGATCGTGGAGTTGTGCAGATGGCGACGCATGCGATGCATGCGACGCCTTCGCTCTTCCGGTGTCATCTCGAGCGAGGTGCGAATGGCCGCGACGAACCCGTCGATGTTGAACGGATTGATGAGCACTGCGCCGTCGATCTCCTCGGCCGAGCCGGTGAATCGGCTGAGGATGAGCACTCCGCGCTCGTCGAGCTGGCAGCCCACGAACTCTTTGGCGACGAGATTCATCCCGTCCTGAAGCGACGAGACGATGCACAGGTCCGCCGCGCGATAGACGGCGGCCAGGAGATCCGAGTCGACGTTCTCATTGATCAACACGATCGGCGTCCAGTCGGAGCTGCCGAACTTCTCGTTGATCGCCATGACCGACTGGGTCACCTCGCGCTCGAGCTGATTGTACGCCGGGAGATCGGTGCGCGACGGCGTGCAGACGAAGATGAACGTGAATCGCTCGCGGAGCTCGGGCGAGTCGGTCCAGAGCGTATCGAGCGCCCGCAGTCGCTCGGGAATTCCCTTCGTATAGTCGATGCGATCGACGCAGACGCCGAGCTGCCGATTGCCGCGCGCGTAGCGTTCACGGAGCGTCTTCATGCGGTTGACGGCATCGGGCGTGCTCGCCATTGCCTCGAACCGATCGACGTCGATGCTGATCGGAAACGCACCGACATAGATGATGCGGTTGCGGAACGTCACTGTCTGGCGCGCGTGGTCGACGCGCGCTTCGTCGATGAATTGATCGACGCAGTCGAGGAAGTTCACCGCGTAGCGATCGATCTGGAACTCGACGAGATCGTTGCCGAGCAGCCCGCGGAGCACCGCTTCGTGCGTGCCGGCGGGCAGGAGGCGAAGAATGTCGGCCGGCGGAAACGGAATGTGCCAGAACTGGTGAATGAAGAGCGACGGCCGCATCGCGCGAAGAAACTCCGAGGCGAGCGCGAAGTGATAATCCTGGATCCACGCCATCGATCGCCCCGCGCACCGCTCGGCCTCGTCGGCCACGGCGTGGGCGAAACGCAGGTTCACCGTGCGATAACGCTCCCAGAACTCCGTTCGAAACTCGAAGTGCTGGATGAGCATGTGACACAGCGGCCACAACGCGCGATTGGCGAAGCCGTGGTAGTAGCCGTTGACATCGGCCTCGTCGAGCCAGACGCGGCGCAGCGTGTAGGACGTCTCGTCGGGCGGCACCGCGACGCGTCCCGCTTCGTCGGCAACGTCACGGTCGGCGGTGCCGGAACCCCATGCGACCCAGGTGCCATGCGTGTGGCGCATGGTCGGATCGAGCGCCGACACGAGACCACCCGCGGGCTGCTTCACGTCGATTCCGTGCACGCCCCGCATGTGTTCGTACGGCTCGCGGTTCGAGACGAGAATGAACTTGCAGTCGCTGAGATAGTGCGTGATGTCGACCATGGGAATGATGCGAGGCAGCAACAGGCATGCCCGGTACGGGCCTGTGCAAAGTACACTCACCGTATCCGCGACTGGCGATCGGGTCGGCACGGACTACGTTTAGCCGGACACCGCGACCCGAGTGCCTGATCTCATCATAACGCGCGCGCCCACGCGCATCGATTTTGGCGGCGGCTGGACCGATGTACCGCCGTACGCCGACGAAGTCGGCGGCTTCGTCTGCAACCTCGCGATCGCGCGCTATGCGACGGTTCGTGTTGAGCGCGGCGACCGCAGCGATGCCGATGCGACCTCCGCTGCCGACCGCGGGATCGTCGACGCCGCCGCGAGGCGTTTTCGCATGCGCGACGCGCACATCAGCGTCGCGAGTGATTTTCCGATCGGCGCCGGATTGGGAGGATCTTCCGCGGTGGGCGTGGCCGCGGTTGCGGCGCTGGCTGCCGCGCGTGGCGAGCGAATGCAGCCGAGTGCGATCGCCGAGCTGAGCAGGGAAATCGAGATTTCGGATCTCGGAATCGCGGGCGGCCGGCAAGATCACTACGCGGCCGCGTATGGCGGCGCGCTCGGACTTCGCTTCGGCGCGAGCGGCGTCGTCGTGCGGCGCATTCCGATCAACTCGTCGACGCGCGCGGAGCTCGAGCGCCGATGCGTCGTGATCTACACGGGCCAGAGCCGCATCTCGAGCGATACGATCGAAGCGGTGATCGGGGCGTACCGGGCGAAGGACGCGCACGTGCTGCGCGCATTGGGCAAGATGCGTCAGAATGCCGAATCGATGGTCGACGCGCTCGCGACGTCGAACGTCGATACGCTCGGGGTGCTCGTGAGGGAGCAGTGGTCGTATCAGCGTTCTCTGCATCCCGCGATTCCAACGCCGCTCATCGACGAGATCATCGAGCGAGGAATGGCAGCCGGTGCCGTGGGCGCCAAAGCGCTGGGTGCGTCCGGTGGAGGGTGCGTTCTGTTGATTGCGGGAACGCGTCGAGCCGACGACGTGCGCGCGGCCGTCGCGCCGCTGGGTGAGATTCTTCCGCTCGCGATCGACGAGCACGGGGTGGAACGATGCCAGTGATCGACGCCTGGCGCGGCGACGCCGTCGAGCTCACGCGCGAGCTGGTGCGCGTCGATTCACGCAATCCGTCCGTGGCCGCGGGCGGACCCGGCGAGCATGCGGTCGCGCGCACCCTGGCAAGCGTGCTTTCGGCCTGGGGATTTCGCGTGGCATTGCAGGAGGCGTTGCCCGGCCGGCCGAACGTCATTGCGCGCATCGGCGAGAATCGGGAGGGCGCACCTCGACTCATGTTCAACGGCCACGTCGACGTGGTGGGCGTCGATGGGATGATCCACGATCCCTGGAATGCGCCGGAGCGCGATGGTCGCATCTATGGACGGGGATCGTCGGACATGAAAGCGGGCGTCGCGTCGATGTGCGCCGCCGCTTTCCGCGCGGCGAGCACGGGAATCAAGAGCGAGATCGTCGTCACGGCTGTCATCGACGAAGAGTGGGAGAGCGCGGGGACGCGCGCGCTCGTCGATTCAGGGCTTCGTGCCGACGCCGCGATCGTCACGGAGCCGACGGGACTCGCGATCATGCCGGCGCATCGGGGCTTCGTGTGGCTCGACGTCACCACGCACGGTCGGGCGTCGCATGGCAGCCGGTGGGACCTCGGCGTCGACGCGATTCGTCATGCGGGCCTGTTCCTCGCGGAGCTCGATGCATTCGACGGCACCGTGCTTCCGACTCGTCAGCACCCATTGCTCGGACGTCCGTCGGTGCACGCGTCGTTGATCGAGGGAGGCACCGGCATCTCGACCTATCCGGATCGCTGTCGCGTGCAGATCGAGCGGCGCACGATTCCCGGAGAGCGCGTCGAGACGGTTCGCGAAGAGATCGATGCGCTCTGCGGGCGTGTGCGCGAGCGACGGCCGAACTTCAACGCCGACGTGCGCGTCACGTTTGCACAGCCGGCGAGCGACGTGGCCGTCGATGCACCGATCGTGCGTGCGTTGAGCGGGGCGTTGCAGTCGGAGGATGAGAGCGTTCGCATCGCCGGCATGAGCGCGTGGACCGATGCTGCGTTGCTGAACGAGGCCGGGATTCCGGCGATCTGCTTCGGACCGGGCGACATGGGGCTCGCGCACGCGAATGAGGAATGGGTGAATACGGACGAGATCGAGCGTGCGACGCGGGTGCTCGCGCGGCTCGCGCAGACCTGGAGTGGAGTGAGGAGCGCCTGATGACGCAGTTGACGACGCAGCAGTACGATCAGTTGGAGCGCGCCGTGGTGGACGGAACGCGGATCGTCGTGTACCGCCGCGGGCGGCGAGAGTATGTCGTGGTGCCGCTCGCGCTGCGCATGCGTGACGGCCGCGAGGTCGTCGAAGCACGCAATCCGACGACTGGACATGACCTCGCGATCTATCTCGACGAGATCGATGGGCTGGAGGCCGTGAAGTGAGCGGCACGTTCGTGACGCGCGACACAACCGCCGGTGCGTTGCCGATGCTCGCGATCTACGCGGACGAATCGTGTCTCGGGAACGGACGCGAAGGGAGTAACCCGGGCGGGGCCGCGGGCGTCATCGAATACGTACACCCGGATTCGGGCAATCTCACACGCTGGGATTACTGGGTGTCCGAGCCGGCAACCACGAACAATCGAATGGCGCTGCGAAGCGTCATTGAAGCATTTCGTGCCATCTCGAAAAAGGGTGTACGATTTCGTGTCACCTTCACGAGCGATTCGCAGTATCTCGTGAAAGGCATGAGCGAGTGGGTGTTCGGCTGGATGGCGCGTGGCTGGAAGAAGAAGGAAGGACCGATTCTGAATCTCGAGCTGTGGAAGGAGGCCGTGGACGTCGTGCGCGACGGTCACCATGCGGTGAGCTGGCAGTGGGTGCGCGGGCACGAGGGACATCCGCAGAACGAGTATGCGAACTACCTCGCCGTTCGCGCGGCGCGCGAGCAGACTCTCTCGGACGGCATTGTGGCCTCCGGGTTCGATGAATGGCTGGCCAAGGAGCGGGAACGGGGCCGGATGGCGATGGAGCCGCAGGCGTTTCCTGACGAAACTCGATTTCGAGCGGCGCGGTCGTATCCGATCATCGCGAAGCCGTTCGTCATCACGTGAGTCCGCCGGCGACTTTCCGGCGGCGAAGGACAGGAAGGTCGTATGAGGCGGGTCATCGTTGCACTGATCGTGGGGCTTGCGATCGGGTATCACTGGGGATTCGGCGAGGGGACCGACGGGAAGCCGTCGGTCGTGGAACGCACCCTCGAGCGCTTCGGCACCGCGAAGATCAAGGCCGCGCAGGACGCGAGAAACAGCCGGGTGGACGAAGCGAGCCGTCCGTGAGACGTTTCGTGAATGGACAATCTCGATCGGATGTACCGGCACCTCGTGCGCACCGTGCGCGCGCGATTCCCGCAGTACCTCACGCAGACGTTCGACGTCAGCACGCTCTATCAGACGATCCTGCCCTATCGGCTCTACCGTCGCGAGCTCGGTCTCGAGACCAATGAGGATTATCAGATCACGCTGACCGAGCTCCTCTCGGGCGCACGTGACTACCTGATCGTCGATGACCAGATGCGGGACGCGCTCCGCGCGCAGCTCGCGTCGGTCAATCCCGATCCGGAGGCCTTCAAGGAATTCGCATCGGCCGCCGTGGCACTCTCGCCGAACGCACTCCGCACCCTCGAGTCCGGCCCGGCGGACGACAGCCAGCCTCCGCGAGTGAGCACCCCGCAGGTGCAGTCGCCCGCGCCGCGCGCGACCGCCGAAGTCGGCGCACCGGCACCGAGCGCCGAATCGGCGAGTCGGCCAAGCATGGAAGTTTCGGCGCGACCGAGTGCAGGCGTCCCGCGACAGTCCACGCCTGGTGCGACCGCGGCGCTTCGTCCGGGCACGTCCGCGCAGATTCCCGGCATGGGCACGGTCACTCCCGCTCCAGGCGAACGGTGTCGCTCCTGCAACGAAGTCCTTCCCACCGGCCGGCCGATCACGTTCTGCCCGCACTGCGGCCAGAACGTGACGACGATGAATTGTCCGGCGTGCGGCTCGGAGCTGGAGCTGGGCTGGAAGTTCTGTCCCGTTTGCGGACGGCCCGCTGGAGCTCGCTGACCGCACGAGGGGAACATCTCGGCGATCGGCCCGTAGAGTGCAACAGAGGGACGCACGACTTCAGCGGGTACATCGAGCCATGATCGGCAGAACGACACGAGTCCTTGCAGTGGCAGCAGCGACAGTCTGTGCGCTCTCGGCAGGCGCGCAGACGCCTCAGCCGCGCGCCACGTGGCGCGTCACGACCCTCGAGCACGTCGACCTGTGGCTGCACGGCTTCGCGATGCTCACGAGCGATACCGGTCACGTGCCGTTCTTCGCGCGCGGCTACAAGCAGCAGATCACGGCGCTCAAGCACCAGCGCAACGTGGTCACCCAGCTCGACGCGAATCAGAAGGAGCTCTCGGCACGATTCGCGTCGTCACCGTCGCTGACGAACGCGCAGTTCCTCGCGATGTATTTCTCATCGTTTCAGGAGATCGTGAGCGCGACGGACTTCTTCATCCGGTCGAACGGCAATCCGCGCGCCTCGAGCGATCCGCAGATCCAGCAGGAGATCGCGATCCTCGCCTCGAGCTTCCCGACGCAGGCGGATCGCAACTGGCTGCGCCTCTTCGTCCAGAGCCTTCAGGACGAGAACAATCGCTTCTATCACGCGTACTGGACCGCGGAGCAACAGACACGCGGCGCCGCCTTCGCGGCGGTTCAGGAGTCGTGGTCGTCGAAGTGGTACCCGAAGCTCTCGCGCTTCCTGAACAACACGCAGCAGACGTCCGGCCAGTTGGTGCTATCGCTACCCCTCGGCGGCGAGGGGCGCACGATCAACGACGGCAAGCAGTCAAACCTGATCGCGGTGCCCTTTCCCGTCGCCATCGATTCCGCGCCGCAGGCGTTGTTCGTGTTTGCTCATGAAGCGGTCGCGCGAATCGTGGACGAGGCGATCGCGGACAACACCACACCGGCCGAGCGACGCTCGGGCGCCGCGGCGAGCTACACGGGCAACGGCGCGGTGCGCGGCGGCGCGCTCCTGTTGAAGCGCGTGGCGCCCGAGCTGGTGCCTGCGTACATGCGCTACTATCTCGTTACGCTCGGACAAGCAGCGCCCGCCGGTGATCCAACCGCGGCGTTCGCTGCTGCGTTCGCGTTGCCCGATGCCGTCGTCAAAGCCGTGGACAAGCAGATCGACATCGTACTCGGCGGAATCTAGACGCGACGCGAGCTCTCCAGCGTGCACGAGCGGCTACACCCAAAGGGTGCAACCAGCTCGCAAGAACCTCGGTAACTTTGTAGCATGCCCGACGAGCGGTCCTCCAACTCTCTCACTCCTCGTATCGATCGCGCCGGCCTCGAGCGCGTGCTCGCGCGCGCCGCGGAGCTTCAGAGCGGGCCGAACGACACGGCCGAGGAGTTCACCGAGGAGCAACTTCTCGAGCTCGGAAAAGAAGTCGGGTTGTCACCGCAGCATCTGCGTCAGGCACTCGCGGAGGAGCGCACTCGCTCGATCGTTCCCGACGACGAGCGCGGCGTTGCGGCGAGTCTCTTCGGACCGAGTCGCGTGCGTGCATCGAGAACCGTCGCGGGGCGGCCGACTGACATCCTCGCGGCACTCGACACGTGGATGCAGCGGCAGGAGCTGCTCATCGTCAAACGCCACCACTCGGATCGAATCGTCTGGGAGCCGACGCACGATTTCTTTTCCGGAATCAAGCGAGCATTGCGCGTCGGCGGGCGGGACTACGCGCTGTCGCACGCGTTCGAAGTCTCGGGCACGGTCGTCCCGGTGGACGACGTGCGCGTGCACGTAGGGCTCGACGCGGATTTTCGCAGCCAGCGAAGTCGGTCCGCGCGTCAGGTTGCGGGCACGACGGTCGTCGGCGCGGCCGCAACGGCATCGCTGGTCGCGATGGGCGTCATGGTGGCCGTCGCGGTGGCGCCGGTCGTCGTGATTCCGGCCACCGGCTTCGTTGCCGCGCGCGCAATGCAGGGACACGTAGTCACGCGCGCGCAGCTCGCGCTCGAGCAACTGCTCGATCGTCTCGAGCGCGGCGACATCGGGCGCCGCGGCACCGACTCGCTGCTCGGCGCGATCGTGGCGGCCGCGACATCGTTGCCTCCGAGACGCTGATCGCTATGCGATTGGCCGCTGGTCGCTAGCGACCGGCATACAGCGACGAGCGTCGAGAACCTCTCGCTATCGCCACGAGCTGGCCTAATGCACGATTGCTCATGACGCCGAGCATGCTCAGCAATGTGAGGGATTTGACTTCGGCGCGAGAGATCTTCACGCGATCCCCCGCCAGCGGCTCCGCTGCGCGCGACAGATCCCGCAGCGTCGCGTACGCGAACAGCAAGGGCAGCGCGCAGAAGAGACGGATGGAGACCGCTCGTCGAGGGATCGCGAGGAGGTACGCGGTCGCCTGATCGAGGTCGTGATGCGCGAGCCGCATCATCGCCGCGAGCGCCGACTTCGCTCCGTCGATCCCACCGCTGAACATGTCGGCGTGCGCGCTGCCGTGCGTTCGGAGCAACTGCTCCGGGATGTAGATCGAATTCTCGTGTTCGGCGTCGCGTACGACGTCCCTCAGAATATTGACCGTCTGCAGCGCCTCGGCGAACGCGCGGCAGCGGAGCCGGAGCTTGTCGTACTCCGCGGGTCCGATGCTCGGCGCATGCTCGTACCAGAGGTCCGTCAAGAGATGGCCGACGGTGCCGGCGACGTAGTAGCAGTACTCGCGATACTCGTCGATGCTCTGAATGCGCATGCCGTGCGGATATGCGAGCACGAACTTCCGCATGCCCGCGATCATCTCGAGCACCCAGCGCCGAACCACCGAACGCGTGCGCTCCGGTAGTGCCTCGAAGCCGCGAAAGACGAGATCGGTGTTCGCTGCAAGACGGAGATGCGCCGCGTCGCCACGCAGATCGGCCAACGCGGTACGGAACGATGGAACGCACGCCGGATCATCGAAGCAGCGCGCGAACATCGCGAGCCGATAGGCTTTCGTCTCGGCGGGCGCGTCGGGTTCGTCTTCCAGCGTGTCCGCGATGCGACAGAGGAGATACGCGATCCGCACCGATGCGCCGAGGTCGCCCGGGAGCACACGAATGCCGAGTGCGAATGTGCGCGAGACCGTCGGAAGAATTTCTCGACAGAACTGCTCTGCTTCGATTGTTCGTGCGTCAGACCGCTCCATCCACACTCTCGCTCGCCGCACGCGAGCGTGCGCGGTTACACTTCACCAGCGGAAGGCGCAAGATAGTGGGCGGACCGCTCACGCGTTCACCAGAGCGATGACTCCGATCGACGCTCCACAAGAATTTCGCGGCGTGTTCCTCACGGATGACGACGCGCGCGCCGTGTACAGCGAAGCCGCCGGCATTGCGCGCGTATGGCCGCGCGCGATCGCGGTTCCCGTCGACGTGGGTGATCTTCAAGCGCTCGTACGCTGGGCGGCGGCGACGCGCACACCGCTCGTGCCCCGAGGATCCGGGAGCAGCATGCCTGGCGGCGCGATCGGCGACGGCGTGATCGTGGACATGAGCCGGTGGCGCGCGATCAGTGAAGTCGACGTCGAGCGCCGGACGATCGAAGTCGAACCCGGAGTGCTGCGCGCCGAAGTGGATGCGGCGGCGCGGGCGCGGCGCCTTCGCTTTCTGGTGGATCCGTCGAGCGGCGCGTTCTGCACCGTCGGCGGTATGGCATCGACGAATGCCGCCGGCTCGCACTCGATGCACTTTGGTCCCATGCGGCGCTGGATCCGCGCGATCGATTGCGTCTTCGCCGACGGGTCGCGTGCGAACGTTCGTCGCGGCGAGCCTGCGCCGGCCGCGGTTGCGCCAATCGCTCGGTTTCTCGAGATCGCGCCCGAGCTGGCGGAGATGGAAGCCCGCGCGCCGTCCGTGCATCCTGGCGTCATCAAAGATTCATCGGGCTACGGACTCGCCGCGTACGCCGCGTCGGGAGAGCTCGTCGATCTGCTCGCGGGCGCCGAAGGAACGCTGATGCTCATCGTCGGGCTCGAGCTGGACCTCGCGCCCGCCGCGCGCGCGACGAGCAGCGTGTTGGGCGCATTCGCGTCCTTGGAAGATGCGGTCGTCGCGGCTGGTCGCGCGCGCGCCGCGGGCGCCGTCGCGTGCGAGCTGCTCGACCGCACGTTCCTCGACGTGGCCGCGTCCGGCGGCGCGGCGCGTGCGGTCCCGGCGGAAACGGAGTCGGCGCTCCTCGGGGAAGTCGAGGGCGACGACGCGAGCGCGGCGGCCGACGCGGCGCGATCGATCGAGACGATCTTTCGCGAGTCCGGCGCCACGACGGTGCGCATCGCTCTCGATGAGCACACCGAGACGGAGCTGTGGGAGCTGCGTCATGCGGCGAGTCCCATTCTCGCGCGGCTCGACCGTACGCTGCGCTCCATGCAGTTCATCGAGGACAGCGCGGTGCCGCCGGAGAATCTTCCGGCCTACGTTCGCGGCGTTCGTCAGATTCTCGCCGCGAACGATACGCGCGGCGTGATCTTCGGCCACGCGGGCGACGCACACGTCCACGTGAATCCGCTCGTCGACACGAGCCGTGCCGACTGGCGCGAGCGCGTCGCGCGGATTCTCGACGCGACCGTCGCGCTCACCGCATCGCTCGGTGGAACGCTCACCGGCGAGCACGGTGACGGACGTCTGCGCACGCCGCTCGCCCCCGCCGTATGGAGCGAAGACGCCCGCGCGCGATTCGCCCGCGTGAAGGCCGCGTTCGATCCACTCGGGATCCTCAACCCGGGCGTGAAGATTCCAGTCGCGGGTGAAGCGCCGCTGGGCGACATCAAGTACGATCCGGCGCTTGCTCCGCTGCCGCCGGCGGCGCGCGCCGCGCTCGAGCGCGTGGACCGCGAACGCGCGTATGCGCGCTTTCGTCTCGAGCTGCTCGACGACGCGCGCGCGACTTGAACGCCTCCGCCCGACCGGGTTGATTTCCCGCTTCCCTCCATCTCATTCGCCCCTCTTCGCGTTCTCGCATGCCGACGTCCACGCCGCGTTACTACACCGAGCCGGTGTTCACCGTGCTCTCGCGCCCGAGCTTCACCGAGCCCGCGCACTTGCCCGTGACGTGGATCGGGGACAGCACCGACGGCGAACGTCTCGCGGAATTCGCCGGTCGGCTCTGCTACATGAGCCAGCACAATCCCGCGAACCGCGAGACGCGCGAGTATCTGGAGAACATCAAGAAGCAGGGACACGGCAGCGTCCTCGAGCACGCCAACTACTCCATTCTGCTCGAGGGTGTGAGCCGCTCGCTGACGCACGAGCTGGTGCGTCACCGCGCGGGCTTCGCATACTCGCAGCTCTCGCATCGCTACGTGGACGAGTCGGAGGCGAGCTTCGTGGTGCCGCCGGCGATCGTCGGCGAGGAGGCGCTGGAGCGCGCGTGGCGCGAGCAGATCGAACGTGCGCAGCGCGTGTATGTGGATCTCGTCGCGCAGCTCATGGAGCGTTACGGCTGGGTGCAGGACAAGGTGCATCGCCGCAAGATGGCGCGTGAGGCAGCGCGCTCGGTGCTGCCGAATGCGACGGAGACGAAGATCGTCGTGACGGGCAATGCGCGCGCGTGGCGCACGATGTTGGAGCTGCGCTCGAGCGAGGGCGCGGAGCTGGAGATTCGTCGCGCGGCGGTGGCGCTGCTCCGTCTTCTGCAGGGCGAAGCGGCGGGCCTCTTCTCCGACTTCGAGATCTATCAGGCGGCCGATCGCCGCGAAGCGGCGCGGATTCGTTATCACAAGGTGTGATAGATCACGGTGCGCGCGTCACGACGCTGTGCGACGACGCTCGCACATCACGCGCAGCACGAGAAAAAATCATTGCGCGAAAAAATCGTGACTCGTATTTTGCGCGTCGATTGCAACTGGCACTTGTCTTGCGCCCTCGCGTTGCCAGCGGAAATCGCGACGCACCTCTCACGAGCA
>Ga0070679_100001033_pt1 | contig 24302 bp, 17 predicted proteins | sample KBSC63BmetaG_FD_65652 | JGI IMG/M metagenome (GOLD analysis project Ga0070679, IMG submission 65652) | Corn rhizosphere microbial communities from Kellogg Biological Station, Michigan, USA - KBS C6-3B metaG | ecosystem: Host-associated > Plants > Roots > Rhizosphere | place: USA: Michigan... | reverse complement strand
CCTCCGATTGTACGATGGCGGCTTCCCGAGCGCCACCATCCGGTGGTCGCTCGAGCGTCCGTCACGTCAACAGATCGATTGATCGTATCGCTCCAGGCGAAGCTCGACGGCGTGGCCACCGCGTAGCAAGACCATCACCGACGCTCGGACGTTCGCGTATGGCAGCCCCGCGTCGAAACACGATTCCCGGTACTCCGGCGTATTCCACAGCTCGTAGGCCCGGCTGTCGGCCCGCAGATACTCCTTCGCGTCGAAGTCATAGATCAGCGAATCGCCTCGACTGCGGGTCGGTCGGCCAAGAAGGTGGTGAATCGTCTTTGTGTCGACGCCCAATCGGAGTCCGGCGGGCGTCGAGAGCTCGGCGGATACAGACAGGCGGGCACAGCCCGCACGGTCCTCGGATGGTGCGTCGGCGCGAAGCCGGATCACGTTCAACGCCCGTCCCGGAGTTCCCATGTCGCTTGCATCGCTCATCAGTTCGAGCAGACCATGGGATCCATCGTTGGGGACATAGCACCAGCGTTCATAGGCGCTCTGCTGGGCACGAATGCGACGTTCGCGCGTCGCACCCAACTTCGCGCGGATCGTGGCGGCCCTGTCTCGGTTGAGCGTCACGCCCGCCAGCGATCGCAAGCCGAGCGGCAGATCGTGGCCGCCGGATTGGCCGCGGAGATCGACGAGCCTCAATGCGCTGAGCACGATCGCGAGCACTGCAACCTTGCCGATCAAGCGGGCACCCGAGCCATTGGGAGGGAGTTGAATGTTTGGCGAAGCTGGCCAGCTCGTAGCATCACAGTCTGCTGCTGGTCGACGCCAGACCTTGCTTCACCCGGCGCGGCGGTCATGTTTGTCGTCCGCCATGTTCATCCCACCCCAGAGCCTCGTGCACGCCGTGCGGCAGCGCACGCTCGTCCCGTTCGTCGGGGCCGGCCTGAGCGTGGGCGTCGTTCACGGTCTGAATCCGGAGTACCAATTCCCGAATTGGGAAGGTCTCATACGGCTCCTCGCGAGACGTCTCGAGGCGCAGGATCCTATCGCGGCGGCGCAGGCGCTCTCTCTGCTGCCGGACACCATGGCGGCGGCGCAACGCATCGCGGACACGCTGGAGCGCACCGCCTTCCTGGACGTGATGGCGGGGACGTTCGGCCGCGAGCGCAGGCCTCCGCGCGCCGACCTCTCGACCGTGGATGCGGTATGGCGGCTCCGTACACCGTTCGTCATCACGACGAACTACGACCTCGTGCTCGAGTGGCCACTCGGTCTGACGGAAGCGGAGCGTATTCACAACGACGACCCGACGCCACTCATGAATCTCGATCGGGCCGACTATCCGAAGAAGCGCATCTGGCACCTGCATGGGTCGATCAAGCGGATCGACACGGTGATCCTCACGTCGAAGCAGTACGAGCGCCTGTATCCCGAAGGCGTCGCCGACGAGAAGCGCCGCGAGTACCAGAACGCCTTCAACCGGCTTCAGGGATTTCTCACGAACCGTCACTTCCTCTTTCTCGGTTTCAGCCTCACGGAGCCGGTGCTGCGACGCAAGCTCGAGGACGTGCTCGCGCTCACGGCACGCGCAACGCCGATCAAGTTTCTGCTGCTCGTCAAGGGCGAAGCCGATGAAGCGAAGAAGCGCGAGTTTCTGGAGCGCTACAACGTTCAGGTGCTCGAGTTCGATGACTTCGGGGCGCCCGCCGTCGAGGCGATCGACGCGATTGGGCGCACGGCCTGGTCGGCGAGTCTCGTCGTGTCACGCAGCGGGCTCACGCCGCAGCTCGAGCCGCTCGTTGACGGCCTCCTCGAGCAGATCACTGGACTATCGTTGCCACCTGCGACCATCGCGCGGCTCTTCAACGCGACGAAGCCGGAGTCCTGGCCGGTGGCACTCACCGGCGGCGATGGGATCTCGCAGCTTCACGAGGCGATCGTGCAGCTCGGCAAGGCGCTCACATCGAGCGACACCGGTGTGCCGCCGCTTCTCGCGTTCGTGAATCGCCTGATCGACGAGAGCACGGCGCCCTGGAGCATGCGTCTCCGAGCATGGCTCCAAGACGCCGTGGAGTTCATCGCGCGTGACGAGGCCGCGCGCGATGAACTCGTCGCGCAGCTCGCCGCGGCCCGGCAGGCATCGCGAGCGGCACCGACGCACGTCCTCGTGCGAATCGCCAGCGCCGATTCAGCGAGCGGCGAGTGGCTCGTGCATGCATGGTCGTGGATCGGAGCCAACGTTCCCGACGCGTTGTTCGGTCCCGAGGGCCGCCGCTTCAAATCGGGGGACTCGGCGGCCCTGGTGTTCGATCTCGTCGACGAGCTGGAGGCGCGCAGCGTCGATCCCGAGCTGACCACCATAGCGTTCCTCGTGCCGAGCGCGCTGGCTTGCGAGCCGATTCACGACTGGCGCCTCGCCGAGGAAGTACCTGGCGATCCGCCGATCGGTGCGTCGTACACCGTCACCGTCCGCCCGCTCGAACGCCTGCGGAATCCGATCGTTCGCCGGCGCCTCAAGCGCGCGTGGGATGAGCTGAAGCGGCGCGCGACGGAGATGCTGACGGTACTCGACCCCAACGCGACGGTTGCGCCGGCCGCGGTTGGCGCGATGTTCCTCGACACGGCCGGGGCGCTTCGGCGCGATCTGGGCGAGACAATCGAGAAGCGGGGCGTGCGCTGCATCGTGCTGCGGCAACCACCCAGTGCGAGCGATCTCACGCATCTGAGCGCCGTGCTTCAGACGACCGCGCCGGCCATCCTCTGGCGACGCGATCGGCCGGGCGATCCGGCGGCGGATCAGGAGCTCCGCGATCTGCTCGAGGGCGGTGCCGTGGTCGAGCTTCCGAAGCGAATTCGCGACGGCCGCTACGAGGCATTCCGCGACGAGCCACCGGCCGGCGCGAACGCCGGGATGAGCGTGACGCTCATCTGGGACGACGCCGACTACTTGCCGCCAGAGCAGGATCCACAGGCACGTGCAAAGATCGAAACGATTTGAGGATTCTCATGAGCGATTGGCGAATCTACCGCGGTGATGGTGTGAGCAGGCCCGGCGCGCTGGCCGACCGACCGGCCGCGCCCAACTGGCGGCGGTTCGAGCGGCAGGCCGAGAACCGCGCCGAAACGTTCCAGGCGCCAGCGGGCGTGGTCGAGGCGGTGAATGCGGCGCTCTACCTCCGCCGGCCCGTGCTCGTCACCGGCGATCCAGGCACCGGCAAGTCGTCGCTCGCCTACGCCGTCGCAAACGAGCTGGGCCTGGGCCGCGTGCTCACTTGGAACATCAACTCACGCTCCACGCTCGCGAACGGCTTGTACGACTACGACGCGCTTGCACGTCTGCGCGAAGCGAACCTGCAACGATTGCGCAGCGAGGTCGCTCGCGCGGCGGGAGGCGACGCGACGTCGCCGACCATGTCCGACGTCGAGGACATCGGCCAGTACATCACGCTCGGCGCGATCGGCACCGCTTTCGTGGCGCCCATCGGCGCACCGCGCGTCGTGTTGATCGACGAGATCGACAAGAGTGACGTCGATCTCCCCAACGATCTGCTGCACGTGTTCGAGAACGGCCGATTCGAGATTCTCGAGCTCGTGCGCATCGACGAGCATTCACCGGCCGTCGACGTGCGCACGCTCGACGGCACTACCGCGGAGATCCAACACGGCCAGGTGCATTGTCAGGAATTTCCGGTCGTGATCATCACGAGCAACGGCGAGCGCGATCTTCCGCCCGCGTTTCTGCGCCGGTGCCTGCGCATCGATCTCCCGAAGCCCGACACGAACATGCTCGAGCAGATCGTGCTCAAGCATCTCCCTGACGTCGGGCAGGAGCTGATGACCAGTCTCATCGACAAGTTCGACGCGAAGCGCGCCAAGGGCATCCTTGCGACGGATCAACTCCTCAACGCGTTCTATCTCGTGACGCAGGGACGCCAGATGACGCCCGAGGATCGCTCAGCCATCGAGAGCATCGTGCTTCGGGAGCTCGACGGGCGGTGAGCGGTCCGATCGCCGCTCTGCTTCGCTCGCTCCGCCTGGCGGGGCTCGACATCGACGCCGAAGCGGTGCTCGACAGCATGTGGCTCGGCACGCGCATCCTCGCGGCTGAGCGCGTCCGCGCCGATGCAGCCGCGACGCCGGCTGACTCCTCCGCCACCGAGAGCAGACCAGGCGGTACCGCGGCGCGCGAGTCCGACCGTCGATCCTCGGGCTCGTTCCGCAGCGACAGCATCGTGATGCGGACCGCGGAGTTTGCGACGCCGACGTCCGAGACGAGCAGCATGCAGCAGGGTGGCGCGTCGGCGCCGGCACGGTCGATCACGCTCGAGCGCGCGGCGGCGCTCCCAGCGAGCCGTGAGCTGATCAGATCCCTCCGGCCGCTTCGCCGTCGCGTAGTGTCGCCAGGTGGCGGCATTGTCGACCTCGAGGCCACCGTGCGTCGCGCCGCCGAGGAGGATCTCTGGTTCCCGACGTTTGCGCCGGCGCGAGAGCGATGGCTCGACGTCTTGCTGGTCGTGGATCACGGCGTCTCGATGATCGTCTGGAAGGACACGGTGGACGAGCTCGAGCGCGTGCTCAGGACGTCGGGTGCGTTTCGCAGTGTGCGATCGTGGTGGCTCGAGACGGGTGTCGAACGCATCGCGGTCACGGCGCGCGGCCGTGGCGCGAGTCCATCGACGCCGGAAGCGCTGTCTCGACTGACACGCGGTGCGAGTCGGTCGGTCGTGCTGCTTGTCTCCGACTGCGTCGGCGCTCGGTGGCACGACGGGGTGATCCCGCGTCTCGTCGACGTCTGGTCGCGTGCGTTGCCGGTGGGACTGCTTCAGGTCACTCCCGAGTGGTTCTGGGCGCGCACGGCGTTGGGCGACACGGTCAGCTCGCGCTTTCGCAGCGGGATGCCGGCGGCGACCAATCGTCGCTTTCGGTGGGATGCGACGGAGTTTGGTGGTGCCGGAGGTGTCGGCGAGGAGAGCGCAGCACTGCTTCGTGTGCCCGCGGCAACGTTGACGTCGGAGGCGCTCGCGCGACTTGCGGGCCTCATCGCCGGTATTGGACGCGAGTGGGCGCCTGGTGTCGTTTTCGATCTCACGTGGTCCGGGACCGACGATCCAGACGCAGCGACTCCGTTGACGGGCGCCGAGCGCGTTGCTCGTTTCCGCGCGCTCGCCTCGAAGTCCGCGCAGCGTCTTGCTGCCGGCTTTGCTGCGTCGCCGGTGCGAACGCTCGGCGTGCTTCGCTTGCTGCGGCGCGACCTCCTCCCCGACGCCACGCCCTTCGTCGAGGCGGAAGTGCTGCTCGGGGGCATCGTTCGCGTGAAGCGCGAGGACGCGAGCTGGGATCTCGGCGCGAGTCTCCCGCTGGAGCTGGCCCCCGGAGTGCAGCCGTTGTTGCTCGACGGCGCTGTCGCGGGAGACGTGTTGCGAGTCCTCGCGCACGCGGCGCGCGTGGCCGCGTCGGGGATTGGTGAGACGTTCACATCGTGGCTCGAGGATCCGTCGAGCGGGGAGGGACAGCTCGATCCGGCGGCGAGCGCGTTCGCGGCGCAGGCGGCGGCCGCGTTGTCGCGGTTGGGCGGGCCTTATGCGAGAATCATAAAGTCTGCGGTGCCGGGCAGCGGCGCGAGCGTCGGGCCGGAGGCGACAGGATCGGAAAGACGGGCAGAGCCGCGTACGTCCGGCGATGAGACAAACATCGTCGGCGAGACGCATCGCCTCGTGCGCGCACGTCGCTTGTATGGGCGCGAGCAAGAGCTGAAGCGCATCGAGGAGTGGCTCGAGACTGAATCACGGAATCGCCTGGGCTTCGTTGGCGAATCCGGGATGGGGAAAAGCGCCCTCGCCGCGGAGGCGTTGGCGTCATGGCGTAAACGGCACCCCAATGCGCCAACCCCATTCGTCTGGAGCTTCCGCGAGACCCCGAGCCCCCAGGAAGCATTGCAGGCCATGCACCGGCATTTCGGGGGTGAGGAGGCGTACCATCCTGAACCGGCGGAGCAACGCGCAGAGCCACTCGTTGCGCGGCTCGCGGCGCACGGACCCGCCTTCATCGCTCTCGATGATGTTGGATCGATTCCGGAAGAGGACGAGATGGTCGCGCTGGTGCGCGTCGCGCGTGAGATCGCGCGGCTGCCAGAAAAGCGCGTTACGCTGGTTGTCCCCGAGTCGATCGCGAAGCTGGGATCAGTCGAGGTCGTGTACGTGGCCCGGCTCGCCAGCGACGACGCAGCGGAGATGGCCGCGGATCTCTTCGACGAGGGCGCCACGCCCGAGGAGATGGACTGGGCGATCGTTTTCCATCTTCGACTCCGGCACAACGTGACGATCGGAGAATCGACAGCAGCCCAGGTGCGCGCAACCCTCGGCCGAGACGCGCCCGCGAACGCGGCTGTCGAGGTCAAAGGCCGCGACATCCAATCCGGTGAGCCGCGAACCGTGCAGTTGACCGCTCACGACATCTCTGAAGCAGTTCGATTGTCGAATCCGCAGGTGAGCCGCTGGGATGCGATCCAACTCGCACGAGATCTCGGCGATGGCAATCCGTTCGTGATTCAGCGACTCGTGGCGGAAGCGCGGACCATGTCTCCCGACGACATTCGCGAGGAGTTGATTCCCGACTGGGCAACGACCGGCGACGAGGCGCTCCACATCACTGCCGCGCGAGCGGTCGAGATGCGCGATCTGTTGCAGCGCGCTGCAGTCGCGCGCGATCTCGCTCGCTCGGGCCGCGATCGCTTCCGTGAACGGGATCTGCTTGGAGCAGCGGCCGAGTTTTCCCAGGTGGTGGAGATGCGATCGTCACTTCCTTCGCGTCGCCTCCGAGCAATCGCATCGCTCGACTTGAGCCGCGTGGAGCTAGCGCTCAACGACCACGCGCGCGCCGCACAGCGTCTCAGCGAGGTCCTTCGGGCCGACCGCGACACGCTGACCGATCCGGAGAAAATATCCGTGATGCAGACGCTCGCCACCGCGCTATTCGATCAGGGGGAGGCCGATGGCGCACTTCGCCTGTTGCGGGAGGCGATCGACATCGCGCCGAGCACCAGGGACTCGGCGGTGATGGTGGAGTTGCTGCAGGAGCTCGCGCAGATGGCTGAGACGACGGGGCGATATGACGACGCGCGTGACGCGTTGACCCGCCTGAAGGCGATTCGTGGAGACCTCGCGCCATCCGTCGACGCGAAGCTCGCGTTGCTCGAGCGTCTTCGCATCGAGGCACAGCAGCGCGCGTCGGCCGATGACGCGGCGCCTGTCCGCGCCGTGTTCATCGTTCGCGGCCGCGTGTCCGGCGTGGGCTATCGTCAGTTCGCCGAGCAGGAGGCGCGCCGGCTCGAGATCTCCGGCGTCGTGCAGAATCTGCCCGACGGGACGATTCGTGTTGAGGCCTTGGGCTCTCGCCGTACTCTCGAAGCCTACCGCGATCGATTGCGCGAAGGTCCGCGCGGCGCTGTCGTCACCGATGTCTCCATGGAGATCCTCACCGCGAGGCTCCGCCGAGCGGTGATCGCCGTCGGCGTGTCGCGTCCCACGTCTACGCTCCCCGTGCTCGAGCCAGCAATCGACGCGGCGCGGCGCATCGCGGACTGGGCGCAGTCATCGCAGCGGATCCCGTCCCATCACATCGCGCTGCTCACGGACGAAAAGGAGCCCGTCAACGCGCGGCGCATCAGCGACGCGGCGAAGCTGCATGTGGAAACCGGAATAGATCAGCTCATCGTCTACCTTGCCGGCTACACATCTGTCGTCAATCGTAGTGAATATTATCGTGTTGCGGCGGTGCCCGGCGATCCTGTCGGCGCGATCGACATCGAGGAAACGCGCACGGCGGCGCGCGAGTGGGGAGTGCCGCACGTCGTGTTGATCACGGATACCTGCCGGTTGTCGTCCTTTCCCTGGCCGACGGTCAACGGGATTCCGCTCTATCCTCCTCGATCGACCTCGCCGGGCGTCGTCGACAGCTTCGCATCCGCTCGCATCGGTAATTCGGACGCGAGACCGGTCGACGCCTCCGAGGCAATCGACGAGGAGCGCGCGGCACGTTACCGTGCCCTCTACACCGACGCGCTGCTCAGAGCACTCGGCGGCTCCGAAACATCGACTCAGGTCGAGCGAGACGGTGTGCGGTATGTGTCACCGCACGCTGTCGCCGAGTATCTCTTCAAGGCGATGCCCAGGCGCCTGCGCGAGGCTGGGCTGCCGATCGAGGGTCCACCGGAGGCGCGCATCGAATCCGAACCGGACGCTTGGCTCGCCCGCTTCGATGAGCCGATCCGTTCGGCATAGCGTCGCCGCCTGTACGCGCCTTCACGCCTCCGCCGCAGCCACCACCGGCGACGGGTCGGCAGCCACATTCGCCACCAGCGCCGCCGCCGCGAGATCACCGGTCACGTTGAGAGCCGTCGCGAACGTATCGGGAAGCGCATCGACCGCGATCAGGATACCGACGCCTTCCGCGGGCAGTCCAATCGCGAGGAACAACGGCGTGAGCATGATGAACGCGCCGCGAGGCACACCGGGCGCCGCGAATGCGAGGAAGACCGAGGCAAAGGCGACGGTTGCGAGATCGCGCGCGTGCAGCGGGATGCCGTAGAACCACCCGACGAACAGCGCGCCGATCGTCCACGATACCGGCGCGGCCAGCTTGAACGTCGAGACGGCGAGCGGCAGAACGAAACCGGTAATCCGCGGCGGGAGCACCAGGCCCCGCTCGCCGCTCTCGATGAGCGCGGGCAGCGACGCAATCGACGAGCTCGAGCTGAATGCGATGAGCTGCGCCGGAAGCGCCGCGCGCGCAAAGCGGCCAACCGGAATGCCGCCGAGCAGCGCAACGACCGGATAAAGAATCAGAATGACGGCGACGCTCGCGAGCGAGTACGCGACGACGTACACGCCAATCGCGCCGGCCATCGCGCCGCCGAGATGCGCCGCGAGCGGCAGCACGAGCGCGAAGACGCCGATTGGAGCGGCCAACACCACCCATCTCACGATGCGCAGCATCACGTCGCCGAGCGCTCGTGCGACGTCGATGAGCGGCTTGCGCGTGGACTCGGGGCTGCGGACGATTGCGATCGCCACGAGCAGCGTGAAGAGAATAAGCGGCACCATCGCCCCATTTGCGGCGGCAGCGATGGGATTCGGTGGAATGAGCGACGTCAGCCACGCCGTGAAGCTTGCGTTCTGGCCGCCCGTCGTGAGTTGGCTCGCCGCCTCGGTCGCGCCGGCGGGCAGCGCGGCTCTCGCGCCCGCGGCCGACGGAAAGGGGAGCAGCGCGAACAACGACGGTGCCAGCGGGACGACGAGCGCCGCCGTCGCCACCAGCAACACGGCGAATACGGCGAGCGTGCGGCCACCGAGCCGGCCGATCGCGCCGACGTCGGTGGCCGACGCCACGCCGGTGATGAGCAGCGAACACACCAAGGGGATGACCGTCATCCGGATCGCGTTCACCCAGAGCGTGCCGATGGGCGCGAGCGCATCGGCCGCATCGATCAATGAGCGGCTGCCCGACGCCGCGACGAGCGCACCGCCGCCGATCGCCGCGCCGAGCGCCAGGAGGACCCGCGTGCTCTCTTTCATGACTCGTTAATTGGAAATGTCACATCATCAGGTCGCCGCCGTTGATGTCCAGCGACGTCCCGGTGATGTAGCCCGCAGCCTCCGAGGCCGCGAAGCAGATCAGATCGGCCACCTCGAGCGGCGTGCCGAGGCGCGGAACGGGATAGCTCGTGGCCAGACGCTCGAGCAGCTCGGGCGTCGCATTCTCGTGCGTCAGCTCGGTGTCGATCATTCCGGGACATACCGCGTTCACGGTGATGCCGAACTTTCCCAGCTCCTTGGCCGCGGCGCGGGTCAGCCCGAGCAGACCGGCCTTCGACGCGGTGTAGTGCGCGCCGCCAAGCGTGCTGACCATGCGGCCAGCGGATGAGGAAACGTTGATGATGCGGCCGTAGCGCTGCGCCTGCATCTTTGGCAGCACGGCTTTCGTGAAGACGAATGGCGCGACGAGATTGACCTCCAGCGCCTCGCGAAACTCCTGCGCCGAGAGATTGGGAAACCTCGTGGAGCGCGCGAGTGCGGCGTTGTTGATCAGGATATCGATGCGGCCGAACCGGTCGAGCGTGCGGCGGACGATTTCCTCGGGCACACCGTCGACCGCAATGTCGCCCGGCACGGCCAGCGCGCGGTCACCGAGCGATTCGGCCAACATGGTGGCGCGCGTTGCATCGCGAACGTTCACCGCCACAGATGCGCCGCGCTCATACAACCGCTCGGCCACGGCGCGGCCGAGACCGCGCGCGGCTCCGGTGACGATCGCCACGCGGCCGCTGAAGTCCTGGGGTGGTGCAGGGAAGGTCGCGTCGTGTGCGTCGCCCGAGCCGATGAAGCCGATCCGTTGAGGACGCGCGAATATGGTCGTCTACGTCGAGGCCGGCAAATGCGCCTTCGGCCCGTCCGCTTTCGTCGCGCCGCGCCGACGCATCAGCAAAGCTTACGGCTTTGCCGCACGACGCGCGCGGTTCGCCTCCCATTCGACGAACGGGCCATCGAAGTCGCTGAGATGCGTCCCGTCGAACGCCCAGACCCGCGTCGCAACCTCACGCAGGAAGGCGCGGTCGTGGCTCACGAGCAGCACCGAGCCGTCGTAGTCATCGAGCGCGTCCTCCAGCGCTTCGATGTTCTCGACGTCGAGATGGTTGGTCGGCTCGTCGAGGATGAGGAGATTCGCCTTGGCGAGAGTCATCAGCGCGAGGGCCACGCGAGCGCGCTCGCCGCCGCTGAGCGTGCCGATCTCACGCTGCACCTCATCGCCGCTGAAGCCGAATGCACCCAGGCAATTCTGGATCTGGCCCCGGGTCCAGAGCGGCCGCTGATCCTGAATCGCATCGTACAACGTCTTGCGAAGCGGCAGGTCGCCGAGGTCCTGGCGAAACCACGCGGCCGTGATCGATCCGCCGATCCTGGCTTCCCCATTCGCCGGCGCGCGATCACCGATGATGGTGGAGATGAATGACGACTTGCCGGCGCCGTTCGGCCCGACGAGGGCGACGAAATCGTTCCGCCGCAAGACGGCCGTGAAGTCGTCCACGAGGACGCGTCCGGGCACGTCGACGGTGAGGTCCTTGATGGCGATGACCTGATCGCCGCCACGTTCAGCAACGTCGAATTTGAGATCCATCACGGCCGGATCGCCGGGCGGCGGCGCGAGGCGCGGCAGGCGTTCGAGTCGCTTGCGCTTGCCCTTCGCCTGAAACGAGTTGACGCCCGCGATGTTGCGACGGATGTACTCCTCTTCCTTCTTCACGTACGCGATCTGCTTCTGGATCTCGCGATCGCGCGTGAGCCGCCGCTCAGCGCGCTGCGGAACGAACTGGCTGTAATTGCCCTTGTACCACTCGCTCGTGCGTCCTTCGACGTGGAGGATGTGGGTGCAGATGGCGTCCATGAACGCGCGATCGTGCGACACGACGATGACCGTCTCGTTCGCGTTGCCCAGCCATTCCTGGAGCCACGTCGTGGTATCGAGGTCGAGGTGGTTGGTCGGTTCGTCGAGGAGCAGCAGGTCGGCGGGTGCGATGAGCTGCGCCGCGAGCCCGACGCGTCCGCGCTCTCCGCCCGAGAGCGTCGACACGGGGCGCGTCTTCGATTCTTCGGCGTCGAAGCCCAGGCCTTGTAGCACCGCGTCGACGCGTGCGTGGTAGATGTAGCCGCCAAGATCGGCGAAGCGCTCCTGGTCGTGTCCGAACTTCTCGAGGAAGGCGTCGCTCACGCGCTCACCGAGCTCGCCGAGCTCGATGGCCTGCTGGGCGATGCGCTTCTCGAGCGCGATCACGTCGCGCCATGCGGCGGCGCCTGCCTCCCAGACGGTCGTCGCGCCTTCGAATGCGCGGTGCTGGTCGAGGAGGGCGTGCCGGAGTCCCGGCTTGCGCGCCACACTGCCGACCGTTGGCTCGAGCTCGCCGGTGATGAGCCTGAAGATCGACGATTTGCCGGCGCCGTTGCGGCCGATGATGCCCCAGCGTTCGCCGTCTGCGACGGTGAAGGTGATGTTCTTGAAGAGCTCGGTCGCGCCGAAGGAGAGGCCGACATTGGAGAGCGAGAGGAGGGTCACGCGAAGACTGGAGTGGAACGGGAACGGAACGACGGTACGCTGATGGAATCCGAAAAGTAGACGATTGTCGCCGTGCGAGGGGCGGCGGGAGTCGAGCGCTCGCCGGGGCGCAAACGCCGGAGATCGTTCTTCGCTGATTGATCAGAGGTATTTGGAGATACTTGGAGGTTTTTTGGAGGTTTTGAGGTAGTGCAGGTACGACCTGAGACACCGTGACTCACCGAGAACCACCGAACTTCTCGACGTGCTGCTCGAGTGCTGCTGACCGTGGCGCAGGAAGGACAGGCAAGCGATCAAAGTGACAACAATCCTTCCTTCAATCCGGCGATCTCGTGCGCAGGAAGAATCCGCCGACTTTGCAAAATTCCCACGATCCCCAGTCCGCGAGTGCGTCCGGGTCAGCGCGGCGCGGCACCCGCTGCCGATCGCGAGGGGCATTCGCCGAATGCCGACGCCTCCTCGGAAATTCCTGAAGAACCCAAGAAAAGGGGCCGCCATCCGGCGGCCCCTCGCGTTCTACTACCCAGAAACTCTCATTCGATCATCGCGCGCCAGACGTCACCGACACTGCGGATACGACGGATCCGGCCCCGAGATCGCCGGGCGATCCTTCCGCTGCGCGACCGCCCACATGATGTCGTGAATGAACCCGCCGATGCGTGCCATGTGATCGTAATCCGCATACTCCGGCTCGTCCGTCAGTTGGTGATAATCCTCCGCGTAGCCCGTCGAGAAGTACGTCACCGGCACGTCGTGATGCACGTAGTTCACCTGATCGCTCCGGCAGAACCGATTCATCGGATTCGCGCTCACGTCCCAGCTCTTGTCGACCGCCATGACATTGGGGAACCGCACCGCGTTCACCGAATCGATGATGTCGCCGAACTCGCGCGACAGCCGGCGCGACCCGAGCGTCTGGATCGACGACGGCCCGCCGAACTTCACCTGATCCGTGCGACCCTTCGCCTCCATGTCCATGTTCAACGCGGCGGCGATCGAGGAAAGTGGAATGGTCGGGTGATCCGTGAACCACTTGGAGCCGAGGAGGCCGGCTTCCTCACCCTCGTGCGAGACGAAGATGATCGAGCGCGCCGGCTTCTCGCTCGCGAACTTCTCGGCGACCTCGAGCAGGATCACCGTCCCCGAGCCGTCGTCGTCCGCACCGTTCATGATCGAGTCGCGGCGCGGCTTCCGAATGCTGCGCGCGCGCGCGATGATCGAATCGATCTGATGCTGCTGCTCGGGCGTCGGACGACACACGGGATCGTTCGCGCCCTGGCGACGCGTGATGAAATTGACCGCGCGGAGAGAGTCGTGGTCGACCGCCGTCGCGTTCACACCGACGTGATCGTTGTGCGCGCTCACGAGCACATACTCATTCGCGCGCGCCGGATCGGAGCCGGGCAGGATCGCGATCACATTGCGCGCTGGCGTCGGCGACATGTGCCACGCATACGTCCAATGCGCGGTGACCGGCTCGCCCGTCGTACCCGGTGTGAGCTGATCGACGGGCTTGCCGAACAGCTTCGCCGCCGCGGACGACGAGATCGCCGCCGCGCCGATGCCGTTCGAGGCGGCGGCGGGCTGCATCGCGCCGCGCGTCGAGAGCGCGTTCTCGATCGCGGCGCGACCCGCGTTGTCGAGCGCGATGAAGACAATGCCGACCGCACCTGCTTCCTGGACGCGCTTCACCAGCGCGCCGTTCGCGCCGCCACCACCACGACCACCGCGGCCCGCACCGGCGCCGCGCCCACCGCGGCCATTCGCGCTATCCGCGCGCGCCGCTCGCTGTTCGGCAATCACGGCCGCCTCGGCGCCGAAGCGATCGGGCAGGGAATCGCAGCGCTGAATCGGTGCCGCCGGGCGACCGCCCGCAGCGAGTCCGATCTGTGCGGGCGCCGCCGTGAAGACCGCTACCTTGCCGCGAAGCATCGCGGGATCGAGCGTCTGATTCGCATCGCCCCACGGGCCGACGAACACGAGCGGCGTGTTGGCGATGTCCGTCGCATTCCCGAAGCCGTTCTGCGCGCTCGGCGCAACGGGGACCCAGTCGGTGCGCAGCGCGAGCGGCGCGCCGGACGCTACGAGGCGCAGCGACGCGATGTCGAACCCGATCGGGCCGTACGGCATCTCCTGGAAATACGTGCCGTTGTCGCCCGCTGGCTTGAGCCCGAGTCGCTTGAACTCACTCGCGATGTACGCGGTGCCTTTGTAGTTCCCCAACTCGCCGATGCGGCGGCCCATCATCGAATCGTCGGCGAATTGATAGAGGCGCGTCCGCAGGTCGTTCGCGGTGATCTCGGATACCGTGGGACGCGGCGCCCACTTGAACGGGCCCTCGTCGGGCCACACGGGTTTGACGGTCTGCGCGGCGGCTGCGCCGGCGAACGAAGCGCCGAGGACCGCGGCGAGCATGGTCGACGTGCGAGTGATACGAGTGATACGAAGCGTGCGAAGCAACGGAGGAACTCCTGTGACCGGAAAGGTGTTGCGTCGGTAGTCGCGTGCTACATCCAATCAAATGTGCCGATCGGTCCATGCGACGGCAACGCCGGTCCGCGCGGACCCGTAGTCCAGTGGACAACGCTGCATGCAAAACATCAATTGAGAGACATGCAGAAGCTCCTTTCGGTGCTGGTCGCGCTCCTGGTGAGCGTCGGCGCGACGGCGCGGGCGCAGCGCGCTCCCGTAACGGTCGACGTTCGCGTTCGCGACACGGCCGACGCCGGCATCGCGGGCGTCGAAGTCTCGCTCGTGCGCGGGCTCAACGACACGCGCGCCTCGGCGATGACCGACGCGCGCGGCCGCGCGGTGCTGCACTTCGTGGAGCCGGACACGGGCGCGGACGTCCAGCTCATCGCGCGCAAGATCGGCTTTCAGCGCGGCGATCGATTCTTCCATGCGTCGCGCGATTCGCTCGTCTTCGAGCTCGTTCTCCGTCGCACCGTCCAGGAACTCGCGCCCATGGTGGTGTCGGCCGCGGAGGACATCAAGCGAAAGGCGTATCACATCGATGCGGACGCGATCGCGAGCAGCACGGCGAATCTCATCGACGCGACCGACATTCTCGCGAAGCTTCGCCCCGACATGATCTGCGGCCGCTCGTGCCGGCCGATGGCGGGCATCGCAGCGCAGACGAGCAACCCGCTCCGCGCATGTCCGGGCCTGGCGCTCCTCGACAGGCCGCGCCGAAGCTGTCCGACGAGCGACGCGCCCGAGCCGCTCGAGACGAACGTGTGGGTGAACGGGCAGCGCATCCGCATCATGCCGCCGGACGAGGCGGTCGTCGCGCGGCAGCACGGCATTCTCGCGGGTCTCACGAAGCCGTCGATGACGGTGCTCAGCGAGATCAAGCCGGAGCACATCGCCGAGATGACGTACATCGACTCGATGGACAGCTCGATCGGCAAGATCGGCAGCGAGGGCGGCTTGTTCGTCGTGCTCAAGCCGGGTGTCGTGTACGAGCCGGGCAAGGAGACGTACGTGAAAGCCGTCGCGACGTCCGACGTGACGAAACCGAGCGCGACGCTCCCCGCGTATCGCTATCGCGTGCTCGGCGTGTTCGACGCGGAGACGGGCGAGCCGATTCCGGGTGCGGTCGTCACCGACATGCAAACGGGAACGCACGCCGAGACGACGAACACGGGAACCGTGACGCTGATGTTCCTGCCGGAGGGCGGATCGCCGGTGCGGATTTCCAGGCCGGGGTATCAGGATCTGACGCTCGCCGTTGAGATCGGGCCTGATCAGACGACGCCTGTCACGTTGGTGATGTCGAGACGTCAGCCTTGAGTACTCTCTGAAGTTTCAATTCCGCGGGGTGGAGCGCGCCGCCCGGTGTCCTTCACGCGATCAGTCAGTATTGCCGATACTGCCGCCAATACTGCCTCGGCTCGCGTTGCGGACACCGGGCTCGGCGCCTCCCTCCGGGTTCTCGTCAGATTGCGTGATCTCTCGGCACGGCCTCGCCTTCTCGCGCGGACGTCTGATCGGCGCACGCGCTCCAGCGAGGTCGGGGGCGGGCCCGCGCCTAAACTGCGACGTGCGCGCCACGGTAGCACGTCGCGAGCGCCACGGTAGACGCGCACAATCAAACCGAGCCGACAGCGACTCCCGACGCGGGCAGCCGCGCGCTCGACGAATCATCCGAACGCGCATACGCCAACCACTCGCGATACTGCGGCAGACGACCGTGCACCGCGTTCATGAACGTCTGCTGCAGCCTGCGCGTGATCGCGCCCGGCGTGCCGTCCCCCAACACGCGTCCGTCCAGCTCCGTGATCGGCGTGATCTCGACCGCCGTGCCGGCGAAGAACAACTCGTCCGCCACCTCGAGGTCGCCGACGCTGATCGGACGCACCTGCACCGGAACGCCGAGATCGCGCGCGATGCGCAGAACGCTGTCGCGCGTGATGCCGACCACGATCGACGCGTCGACGTCGTTCGTGATCAACGTCCCGTCGTGCACGACGAACAGGTTCGCACCCGAGCCCTCGGCCGCGTCGCCGCGTGAGTTGAGCAGAACCGCATCGTCGAAGCCACGACGCTGGGCTTCCTGCACCGCGCGCACCGAGTTCGTGTAATGGCCCGCGGCCTTCACGTACGGCGGCAGCGTCGACGCATCGATGCGACGCACGCTCGAGAGCGTGATCCGCACGCCCTTCTCGGGGCCGCCGGTGATGTACGCGCCGATGCGGACCGCGATGATCGCGACCGACACGGGACACTCGCGCGGCCACACGGCGAAGCTGCGCGTGTCGAAGAACGCGATCGGTCGCAGATAGGAATTCTCGAGCCCGTTGCGCCGCACGACCTCGAGCGCTGCTTCGGAGAGCGCCTCGACCGAATACGGGATCGGCATCTCGTAGCCGCGCGCCGAGGCGTGCAGACGACGCATGTGCGCGTCGAGGCGGAAGATCGCGGGGCCGTCCGGCGTCTCGTACGAGCGCATGCCTTCGAACACGCCCGTGCCATAGTGCAGTCCGTGCGCGGTGACGTGCACCTGCGCGTCCTGCCAGGGCACCATCTCACCGTTCATCCAGATGAAGTCGGTCGTATTGAAGGGCGGCATCCCGTCGTCTCCGTGAAGGGGTGAAGCGCGGTGAACATGCCGGCCAAACGCGCGACGGGCAAGAATGCTCTTGCTGTGTCACGGCGGATTGCGCAGACTCTCGCATGCGCATCGCCGACCTGCTGTCGCCGGAATTCGATCAGGAGCTCGCCGTCACGCGCCGCGTGCTCGCGCGCGTGCCCAACGGCAAAGGCGAGTGGAAGCCGCATCCGAAGTCCTTTCCACTCGGTCACCTCGCGCAGCTCGTCGCACGATTGCCCGGCTGGGCGACCATGACCATGCGTCAGACCGAGCTCGACCTCGCGGCCGGGAACGCGGGCTACACCTTCGAGACGACGGAGACACTTCTCGCGGAGTTCGACCGGAACTCCGCGGAAGGAAAGGCGGCGATCGCGGAGGCGACGAATGAGGATTTTCAGGTGCCGTGGAGCCTGAAGATGGGCGACCGGCTGCTGCTCACACAGCCGCGCTATTCCGTCATTCGCGGAACCGTCATCAACCATCTCGTGCACCATCGCGCGCAGCTCGGCGTCTATCTGCGGTTGCTCGACGTTCCGGTGCCGAGCATGTACGGGCCGACCGCCGATGAACGAGGATTCTAACGTCAAGAGGAATCTGGTATCACATGCGCCACCTTCGACTGGGTTCACTGATCGGCATGTTCGCGCTGCTTCCCGTGAGTTCACGGGCGCAGGTGCGCATCACGATGGCGGCGTGGACGGAGCCGGTGCTCCTCGATACGATGCGGCAGGATCACATGGTGCGCGCGAAGCCGGACACGGTGTATCGCGCCGTGATGCGCGCCTTCGATGATCTGGGAATCCCCGTCGGGCGAACGGACCCGAAGGGCGGCATCGTCGGCAGCGAGCGATTCGAGCGTCAACGCGAGCTGGCTGGCTCTCCCATGGCCAAGTCGTTCGACTGCGGGGACGGCCCGTCGGGCCCGATCGCAAACTTCTTCCGGCTCGAGATCGCGGTGGTCGCGTGGGTTGCGCCGGCGGACGGCGGCACCAAGCTCGGCCTCGCGACGGTCGCGAGTGGCCGCGACATCTCCGGGGTGTTCCGCAATCCGAAGGACTGTGCGTCGACGGGCAGTCTCGAGCTCAAGGTCCTCGATCGCGTGAAGCGACTCACGGGCGGGTGATCATGCCGAAGGTCCAGGTTCACTCTGAGCAGGACGAGACGCTGTTTGCGGTGCTCGCGCGGCAGGCGCGCGGGCGGTCGAGCGCCGAGCTGTGGATGACGGCCGTTGGCGGTGCGGTGAATGCCACGCTGCTCGCGTTGCTCGTTCCGGGACTGTCGTGGCTGGCGACGGCGTTTCTTTGCGTGGCGGCGTATGGCGCGTGGGGCCTGGCGGATCGTTCTGCGTCCGACATCATGCCCGGCGCCGCGCACGAACAGGACCGCCTCGGGCATCGGCGCGTGCTTCGCGGCGTGTTCGCGAGCGTCGGCGTCGCGTCGGCCGTGTGGACGATGCTCGCATTCATGGCCAGCGCGCTCTCGGGCTGGAATCACTGATTCAGGATGTCGAATCAGGATCCTTTGAAGGCCCACTTGGTCCAGACGAGCAGCAACCCGCAGCGATAGCGGATCCCGCCGCTCTGGAACTCGAGCGGCACGATCTCCGAGCGCGGGTAGAGCTCCATCGCCGCGACGCGGTTGGGTGCGATGGCGGTGAGCGCGGTGATCGTCGCGGGGGCGCCGTCGATGCGGACGTCCGGCGCGCAGAGACCGCCGCGCCCGTCGGGGATCAGGAGATACGCCTCGCCGTGATTCCACCTCACGGTGGCGAGCGGCAGCTCCTGCAACACGTCGCCCATGCGGTCGTACACCTCGATCTTGGTCGAGTCCATCGTGCGGGCGAAGCCTGCTTTCTTGCGCTCTTCGTAGCCGGCGATGAAGTGCCGCGCGCGCGTCGAGGTGACCGTCATTCCGGTGAGCTGCACGGCCTTCTGAAGTTGCACATCGAGATACGCGGTGTCGTGCGGCGGGACCTCGACGGTCCGCATGATGGGCGCCATGCCGAGCGTGAGGATCTCGACCTGTCGCGTACCCGCGGGCGCGTTGCGGATGACGAATCGTCCGTCGGTCGCCGTGCGAACTTCGGGGAATTCGTCGAGGCGCACGCGAGCACCGCCGACAGGCGTTCCAACGTAATCGATGATCACGCCGGCGATCGTGCCGCGCGACGACGAATCGGCCGTCGTCGGATCCGTGATCGAGAGATCGAGTCGCTGCACGCGGAGGTCGCGCGGCACGAGGTCGATGCCACCGCTCTCGCGAGCGCCGCGCGATGCCTGCACGCGCAACTGCGCGGTGAGCGGCACGCCGCAGACATCGTAGCCGCCCATCGCGTCCGACGACGTCTCCAACGTGAGCCGCTTCTGCTGCACGTGCCGCTTCTTGTCGACGATGAGATCGATCCAGCTCAACTCGACCGTCGCGCCGGCGACGAACTCACCGGTGCGCGCATCGCGCACGACGCCGTGAACGAGCCCGCTGTCGGACGGCGCGCGACCCTGGCATGCGGCCCCTCTCCAGAGCGTCTCGAATGACGGAACGGCCAGCGTGACGTCATCACCGTTCTCGGCCACGGCGACCTTGCGCGTGATGCCCGAGAGTCCGAGCGAATCGAACACCGGGTGCTGGAGCACGAAGGTGTAGGCGCCGGGCTCGACGCTATCGATCGTGAATCGGCCGTGGTCGTCGGTGGTGGTGGTGCGGTCGATGCCATCGATGATGACGAAGGCAGCTCGCAGAGGCGCCTTGCGGATGCTGTCGAACGCGATGCCGTGCACGGACACGATCCGCCGCGCCCGCTCCTGCGAGGGGACGCGCGACGGCGCGACGAGCCCGCCGATCAGAAGCGCCAGCACCAGACGATGGGACAATCGCGACTCCGCGAAACGGGTGGGCTGCGGCGTCGAAGGCTACTGTATACAACGGTACTGGCCGACGCAAGCCGATGCACCATTTTGAAGCTTCCCCTCGTCATCCCCCAACTGTCGAATCGCGACTTCGAATCGATGAGCATGAATCGGCGGGAATTCATCGGCGCGGCCGCGGCGGCGCTCGTGTGGCGGCCGAGCATGGACGGCGTGACCATCGTACAGTTCACCGATCGCGGCGAACGGATCGGGCCCGTGAAGGTTTCGAAAGTTGTGAAGTCCGACGACGAGTGGCGGAAGCAGCTCGCGCCACAAGCGTATCAGATCACGCGCCTGGCCGGGACGGAACCGGCGTTCACCGGCGCGTACTGGGATCTGCACGACAAAGGTCTCTTCCGGTGCATCTGCTGCGACACACCGTTGTTCAGTTCTGCGCACAAGTTCGACGCGGGCACGGGGTGGCCGAGCTTCTGGCAGCCGATTGCGGAGGAGAACGTGCATCACGGGGCGCCGAGTCACGGGTATACCGACAGCGGGGTGACGTGTCGTCGGTGTGATGCACACCTCGGCGATCTGTTCGATGACGGTCCTCACCCGACAGGGCTGAGGTATTGCATTGACTCGGTCGCGTTGAGGTTCATCAAGGCGTCGTGACGCCGAGTGAGGTCGCGCGGCGGCGTCCTTCGGCATCCGAGGCAACGCGTCCGTCGAGCGGTAACGCTGCCGGCACTCCAACCCAGGCGACATGCGCATCGCGGTGATCTCCGACATTCACGGCAACTTGGCCGCGCTCGAGGCCGCGCTCGCTGACATCCATACTCGCGCGCCGGATCTCATCGTCAACCTCGGCGACTGCGTCACGAGTCCCGCGTGGCCGCGCGAGACGATGGAGCTGCTCGAGTCGCTCGCATTGCCGACGGTGAGAGGGAATCACGATCGCGTTCTCGGCGTTCAGCGGCATCGCGATTCGAACACGACCGTGGAGTTCGCCGCCGCATCGCTCGCGCACACGCAGATCGAGACGCTCGCGTCGCTGCCGCCGACGCTGCGCATCGACGACGTGCTTTGCGTACACGGCACGCCCGAGCGCGACGCGGAGTACCTGCTGGAGGAGAAGCGCGATGGACGCCTCGCCCGTCTTCCCACGCGCGAGGTCGCGAAGCGGCTCGGAGACATGTCGGCGTCGCTCGTGCTGTGCGGCCACAGCCACACGCAGAACTGCGTACAGGTCGGCGCGGATTGCCTCGTGTTGAATCCAGGCAGTGTCGGCTTTCCGCGCTACGCGGGCGACGACGATATCGCGAACACGGAAGGGGGGTCGCCGCACGTCCACTATGCGATTGCCACCCGCCGCGGCAAGCGATGGAGCGCGGAGCTGGCAGTACTCGACTACGACTGGACGCCAGTCGCGGAGCGCGTCAGAGCGAACGGGTTCGCGCATTGGTCCGATGCCTTCACGCGCTGAGTAGTGCGAAGCAGGGTCGTCAACGAAGCACAGTCGGGCGAGCATCCGCGCGTACGAGCACGCCGTGAACTAGCTCGACCAGAGGCGAGTGCCCTGCCGTGCCGAGTGGCCGAGTAGCAGTTCCGCCGTTAACGACCCACCGCGGCTCCCGACCGCAGCGAATCACGCACCGCCACCGTCGCCATGCGCGTCATCAACCCCTCGTCGCGTCCATACACGTCGTCCGCGAAGTGCAGCTCTCCGTCGCGCGCATAGGCGGTGAAGTACACGATGTACACGGGCAACTTCCTGGCGAGCGACACCGTCCGATCGTTGCGCCCCGTCTGCATCGCGGCTTGCACCGAGTCCGCATCCCAGCCGAGCACGAATTGCGCGAGCTTGTCCGGCTGCTCGAGCCGGATACAGCCGTGGCTCGCCGCGCGCACGCTCTTGCCGAAGAGCGATTTCTGATTCGTGTCGTGTAAATAGATGTTGTACTCGTTCGGGAAGAGGAACTTCACGAGGCCGAGCGAGTTGTTCGGGCCGGGACGCTGGCGCAGGATCCTGGTGCCGCCGTCGCGCGCGAACTCCATGTCGTTGCGCGCGAGGTAGGTCGGATCGGACTTCATCTTCGGAATGATCTCGTCCTTCAGCGTACGCTCTGTCGGCAGCCAGTACGGACGGAAGACGACCCATCGCATCGAGTCCGCGAACACCGGCGTCGAATGTCCGTTGTACTCGGCGCCGACGACCACTTTCATGCTGAGCACGCGCTGGCCTGAATCGAACGCATCGAGGCGGAACGACGGCACGTTCACGTAGACGTACTTCTCGCCGAGCGCGCGTGGCAGCCAGCGATGCCGTTCCAGGTTCGAGGCGATCTGCTTGACGCGCTCGCTCGCGGAAACATTCAGGGCGGCGAGCGTCGCGCGGCCCATGCTGCCGTCCGGTTCGAGATCGTGGCGTGCCTGCCAGCGCGCCAGCGCCACATGCAGCGAGTCGGCGTCGGCCGAATCACCCTCGGCCTCGAGTCGCGCGGCGATCTGCTTGCGCGATGCGGTGGCCTCGAGCGTCGGCCAACCACCCGCGGCCGCAAGCTCTCGATAATGCGCATATTCGCGGCGAAGCACCGCGTAGCCGGAGTCCTGCGGCGCCATCGCCGCGAGTCCATCCGCCATCGACGAATCCTCGAGCGTGTGCACGAGCGCCGAATCGACCGCCGACATCCGCGCCGGAATGTGCCACGCTTGCGACACGGTGCGCGGATCGATCTGGCCGATCAGCATGTCCGACGCATAGCCGACGTATGCGGCGGTGAGCAGCACGTCGGCACGCGCGATGTCGGCCGCCGTCGCCCCCGAATCGATCTTGCGCGTGTTGACGACGCGCCGAATGGAGTCGAGCGGATACGCGTCGGTGCGCAGGGCATGCTGCGGCGCGGAATCGAGCGCGGCGAGCAGCGCGCTTGCACGATCCTTCACGCCGTCCGACTCGAGCCAGAGCGGCGCATCATCGTAGACCGAGTACAGCGCGCGAACCTCCTTCCACCGCTGGGGCGTCACCCAGGTCGGCGCGGCGCCGCTGTCGACGAGCGTCGCGACCGCGTGCTGAATGTCCGCGGCCTGCACGCCGAGTACTTCGGTGACTTCCTGCGGGACGTACTTGGCGCGGCGTGAATGACACGCACCCGCGAGCACGACCGTCGCGAGAATGAGAAGAGTAGAAAGTTGGCGAAGCATCAATGTCCGTCGTCGGAGGCTATCTGAGTTTGGAAAAATCCCGCGCCGGAGTCGCGCGCCGTGTCGTAATCGACCAGACGAGCCTCGTATTCCATTCCTCGCTCGATGATCCCGGCGAACAGCGCCGACGATTCGTCCATCGTGGTTTCGGCGTTCGTCCTGACGTTGGCTGTTCGCCGTTCTATGAAGCGGAACACCGCTCGAGCGAGAATGGCCGGTCGAGCTGGCGCCGGCGCCCGTCGCGCATCGCTCAATCGGCTACAGTCAACGCCCCCGACAACACCGTGTAGGCGGCGTTGGGGCTTCGAACATCGCTGTGGTCGTGAATCAACCCGTCCGCGAGGAGGTTGGTCATCGTGCCGTTGGCGAGCGGCTTGTCGAACTTTCCCCCGACCTTGGGCATCGTGCCGTCGCGCGCTTCGGCAGTTTTCTGCGCGCCATTCGAGCCGAGCCCGCCGAACGGATCGTTCGAGTCGCCGACCGCCGACGCCATCTGGCCCGCGAGTCGCGACGCGATCGCGTACGCGAGTCCCACCGCCTTGTCGGCTCGCGTGTGCGTGATGAGAACCGGCCCCTTCACCCGAGATTCGGTGACGAGATTGCGATAGAAGCCCGGCTTGTTCGACTTGTCGTAGCTCGGTGAGAACGAGTAGTGCGAGAACGCGCCTTGAAGCAACGTCATGGAGCTCACGAAGTTCCTGGACGTCGTGGCGTCGCCGGTCACCGCACCCGTCACCACGCGGCACCCGAAGCTGTGCCCGACGAGATGCACGCGCACGTTGGGTGCTTCGTCCTGAAGCTTGCGAAGCACCATGTTCACCACGCCGCGCCCGACTTTCCCCGCACGATCCTTCATCTGATAGTAGGTGACGTAGTTCAGCAGGTTGGACGCTCCGGCGACGACTCCCTTGAGGAAGTCGCCGAGGCCCGCTGCGCCCTGGAAGTTCGACGCGGTCTGGGTATGCCCGCTCGGCATGCTCGCCGCGCCGCCGCCCGACGTCGCGATCTTGGCCGGCGGTGTGCCGAGCTTCTGCAGCAGTTGATCGTTGGCGATCATCTGCTTGCCG